>OFFU01002223.1_pt1 | contig 10782 bp, 8 predicted proteins | sample 1521451 | NCBI WGS metagenome assembly OFFU01 (sample SAMEA3504106, study PRJEB24116) | mouse gut metagenome | biome: mouse gut; feature: mouse-associated habitat; material: faeces | place: Denmark | collected 2011 | reverse complement strand
ATCGTGAGGAAGGCAGAGCCCGCCGGGACGGAGATAAGTATCGTGAAGAAGGCAGAGCCCGCCGGGACGGAGATAAGTATCGTGAGGAAGAAAGAGCCCGCCGGGACGGAGATAAGTATCGTGAGGAAGGCAGAGCCCGCCGGGAGGACAAGTACCGGGAAGAGGGCAAAGGCCGTCGGCAGAAATCTCCTTGGTATGATCAGGGAGAGCGGAAAGAGAGGGGTGGAATCGCATTTCCTCTTTCGAAAAGGAAAAAATAATCGCCTGCTGGAGAATCAAATGTGACGGGCTGTCCGCTGGAGAGGGCAGGGAGGTGTGGAATTGAGAATCGGAACAGGGTATGATGTGCACAGGCTTATTGAAGGAAGGAAGCTGATTATAGGCGGAGTTGAGATTCCCTTTGAAAAGGGGCTGTTGGGTCATTCCGATGCAGATGTGCTGATACATGCGGTTATGGACGCGCTGTTGGGGGCTGCCGGAATGGGAGATATTGGGCTGCACTTTCCGGATACCAATCCTGCCTACAAAGGGATTTCCTCTGTTCTGCTGTTAAAGAATGTAGGGGCACTTTTGGAGGAAAAGGGCTTTTTGATTGAAAATATTGATGCCACCATTATAGCCCAGGCACCTAAAATGCGGCCCTTCATTGATGCTATGCGGAAAAATATTGCAGGGGCTCTTGGGCTGGAAGCGGAATATGTGAATGTAAAGGCTACCACGGAGGAGGGACTGGGGTTTACCGGAAACGGTCAGGGAATTGCCGCTCAGGCAGTTTGTTTGATAACAAGTCCTTTTGATTTGTCTGTGAGCCGGCAGGACAACGGCTGTGAAGGGTGCAAAGGCTGTCAGCTGAAGGGATAATTTTTTTATAAACAGGGAAAGCCATTGACAAATTTTCATTTTTTGCATATTCTGAATAGTAGCTGAATATAAAAAATGCAGGGAACGGAAAGAGTAGCTTTGTAGAACGGTGTCAGAGAGAAACCGCCGGCGGGCTGTAAGCGGTTTTCACCGGAAAAGGCAAAAGTGCATCCGGGAGCAGATTCGTTGAAAGAGTTGACGTACTGATTACAGGAAGAATATCGGTGCGCTGCGGATTAGGCGGATACGCAGGCGGGCGTTATACGCATGGAGTGAGGGCAGAACCCTAAAAAGAGTGGAACCGCGGATAAATTCGTCTCTGATGAGCGATATCTGCGGTTTTTTTATATCATTAGGAGATTTCCTTCGATGATATAAAACACTTTGGGGGGGATAGTATGCAAATGCAGAGGCAATCAGAATTCGAAGCAAACAAAGAGACAGCGAGGGAAGCAAGATGGGCATTATTCAAAGCATTAAGGAGGAAATCCGAATTATCCGGGCCAGGGATCCGGCGATTCATTCCTCCATGGAGGTATTTCTGTATCCCAGCTTTAAGGTTATGATGCATTACCGGATCGCACACAGATTATATGAGAAGGGGCATTTTTTCTGGGCCCGGTGGATATCTCAGCGTGCGGTTCGCAAAACGGGGATCGAGATACATCCTGGAGCCAGGATTGGAAAGGGACTGTTTATCGATCACGGAAACGGAGTTATCATCGGCGAGACCACGGTTATTGGGGATAATGTGACTCTGTATCAGGGAGTGACGCTTGGCGGTACAGGAAAAGAGCATGGAAAGCGCCATCCCACCATAGGAAACAATGTGATGATCAGCGCAGGAGCCAAGGTGCTGGGATCCTTTACAATCGGTGATAATTCAAAGATCGGAGCAGGAAGCGTGGTTCTTGGCGAAGTGCCTCCCTGCTCTACTGTAGTGGGAGTGCCTGGCCGGGTGGTGAAGCGATGTAATGTTGCGCTGCCGCAGGAGTCCATGAATCAGACAGATCTTCCGGATCCCGTGAGAGAGGACATTTTAAATCTTTGGAAAGAAAACACGGAGATGGCCAATCGGATCATTGCATTGGAACGCCGGTTGGATGAAATGATGCGCAGCGCGAGAAAAAATGTCGGGGACTTACAAATGGAGAGACGGGAAGATACGGATGAGGGCGGCGGAAGAATAGAGAAGTCATACGCAGGATAAAGGGAAAAGAGAACGGGAGGTATCAGAATGGAAAACAAGCTTTATTTTTACAACACATTGACAAGAAAGGTAGAACAGTTTATTCCCAACCAGGAGGGAAAGGTATCCATGTATACCTGCGGGCCTACGGTATATCATTTTGCTCATATCGGAAACCTGCGCAGTTATATTATGGAGGATTTGCTGGAAAAGACGCTCCGCTATATAGGCTATGATGTGAAAAGAGTTATGAATATCACGGATGTAGGGCATTTATCCAGTGACGCGGATACCGGTGAGGATAAGATGCTCATAGGTGCAAAGCGAGAGCATAAGTCTGTGATGGATCTGGCAAAATTTTACACAGATGCTTTTATGAGTGATTGCGGAAAGCTGAACATCAAGACTCCCGAGGTGGTGGAACCGGCCACCAACTGCATTTCTGAGTTTATTCAGATGGTGGAAAAGCTGCTGAAGGACGGCTATGCCTATGAGAGCGGAGGCAATATTTACTTTGACACGTCCAAATTGGAGGAGTACCATATTTTTTCCAATCAGACCGAAAGAGAGCTGCTGGTGGGAGTGAGGGATGATGTGCAGGAGGACGGGAACAAGCGTAATAAGAGCGATTTTGTGCTGTGGTTTACCAAATCAAAATTTGACGATCAGGAGCTGAAATGGGACAGTCCCTGGGGAGTAGGTTATCCGGGGTGGCATATTGAGTGCTCCTGCATCAGCATAAAGCATCTGGGAGAATATATGGATATCCATTGCGGAGGTGTGGATAATATTTTCCCTCATCATACCAATGAAATCGCTCAGAGTGAAGCCTATCTGGGACATAAATGGTGCAATTACTGGTTTCATGTGCACCATTTAAACGACAAAGCGGGTAAAATCAGTAAGTCCAAGGGGGCCGTCCTCACCATCCCCCTTTTGGAGTCTAAAGGATATGATCCGCTGGTGTATCGGTGGTTCTGCCTGCAGTCCCATTACCGTAAGCCTCTGGAGTTTTCCTTTGAGGTGCTTGACCAGATGAAAGCGGCATATGATAAGCTGGTAAAGAGAATCGGAAGTCTTTCCAGGGAAGGAGATATTGACCAGGAAAGGTTTGCTTTCTTCCGGAAGCAATTTGAGGATGCATTGTGCGATGATCTGAATTCTTCTATGGCAATCACCGTGCTGTATGATGTGCTGAAGGCAGAGATCACAGATGCTGCAAAGTATGCGCTGATCAAGGATTTTGACCAGGTGCTTTCCCTGAATCTGACCTCAGCGTATGCGGCGAAAGAGGAGGAAAGTGCGGTGGATGAAGAATTGGAAGCCTATATTCTTTCCAGGATTGAAGAACGGAAGGCGGCGAAAAAGCAAAAGGATTATGCGAAGGCCGATGCAATCCGCCAGGAGCTGCTGGAGCAGGGAATCGTTCTGGAGGATACACGGGAGGGAGTAAAATGGAAGATGGCATAGGCTATAGTCTGCTGAAGGATATTCTTAAGACTTTTCAGGGGAAACAGAAGGATATCCGGACTTATTCCCCGCTGACGCTGGCCTATATCGGAGACGCGGTATATGATCTCATTATCCGTACCGTAGTGGTGGAAAAGGCCAACCGTCCTGCCAGCCAGCTGCATCATTTAACTATAGGATATGTCAGCGCCACGGCACAGTCCCGGATTGTGCAGGCGCTGGAGGACAGCTTCACGGAAGAGGAGCAGGCCGTATATCGTCGAGGAAAAAATGCGAAACCCCATACCACCGCAAAAAATGCCAGCGGTGCGGACTACATGAGAGCTACCGGTCTGGAGGCCGTGATAGGATATCTGTATCTGACGGACCGGATGGACCGGGGCCTGGAGCTGGTGGAAAAGGGGATCAGGCAGGCAGGGCTGAGGATATGAGGCGGAGGCGGCAGAATGGCTGTGAATGAGGGATGTACGCAGGAACAGTATTTATAAGCCAAGAATGTTCGCGGGAAAGAATAATCGTCAGAAGGGGACATCCATAGGAAGAGACATTTGCAGGAGAGGAGAAGCTATGGCATATCAGGAGTTTATGATTGAGGGAAGGAACGCAGTCATTGAGGCGTTCCGGGCCGGCAGAACTATAGACAAGCTGTATATTCTGGACGGTTGTCAGGACGGACCCATGGCAACTATCAGAAGAGAGGCGAAAAAGCATGATACGTTGGTAAAATATGTGACCAGGGAACGGCTGGACCAGATTTCGGAGACGGGAAAGCATCAGGGTGTGATCGCTGTGGCGGCGGCTTACGAATATGCTCAGGTGGAAGACATGCTGCAGGCGGCCCGGGAGAAGGGAGAACCCCCTTTTCTTATTTTGCTGGACAGTATTGAGGATCCGCATAATCTGGGTGCCATTATCAGGACGGCGAATCTGGCAGGCGCTCATGGCGTGATTATTCCCAAAAACCGTGCGGCGGGCCTGCCCGCCGTCACCGCCAGGACTTCCGCAGGAGCGTTGAATTACACGCCGGTGGCAAAGGTTACAAATCTGGCGGGCACCATAGAAGATCTGAAGAAGGAAGGACTCTGGTTTGTCTGCGGGGATATGGACGGTACACCCATGTATCAGCTGGATCTGAAAGGCCCCATGGGGCTGGTGGTAGGCAGCGAAGGAGAAGGCGTGGGAAGACTTGTGAGGGAACGATGCGATATGAGAGCAGCCATTCCCATGCGGGGAAATATCGATTCCCTGAATGTTTCCGTGGCGGCGGGCATTCTGGCCTATGAGATTCTTCGGCAGCGGTTAATGTAAAAGTGAAACAGGACAATGAAGATGCAGACAGACATTAGATGGAGGACGGGAGACAGGGGAAGGAACGATAATGACAGGGAGGGATTCGGATTACAGTCAGTACAGCGATGCGGAGCTGATAGACCTGCTCCGCCGGGGGGATGGCTCGGTGATGGACCATATCTGCAATAAATATAAAGATCTGGTAAAAAATAAGGCCAAATCCATGTTTATTCTGGGAGCGGACAGCGAAGATCTGATTCAGGAAGGCATGATTGGACTGTTCAAGGCAGTGAGGGATTTTGACTGCGGGAGAGATGCCAGCTTCTATACCTTCGCAGAGCTGTGCATTAACAGGCAGATGTATACTGCAGTACAGGCATCCCGGAGGCGGAAGCATTTTCCCCTGAACACTTATGTTTCTCTGGACAGCGAAAGCGGCGGGGAAGACGACAGAGAAGGGACGAATCTGCGGGAGCTGCTGGCGGACAGAACGGAGCTCAGCCCTGAGGAGCTCTTTTTAGATAAGGAGAGAGTAAGCTATCTGGAGAAGGTCATTGAGGAGGAACTCAGTGATTTTGAAAAGCAGGTACTGGATCTGTATATGACAGGGATGAGCTATTCTCAGATCGCCCGGGTGCTGGGGAGGGAAGAAAAAGCTACCGATAACGCGCTGCAGAGGCTGAAAGGTAAGATAAAGAAGATGCTGTAGGGCCTGGAAAAGGGCCCTGCTTATTTTTTAGCTTTTTTTAATATTTTGAAAAGACTTCTTCTATTGACTTCATACAAAGTGCGGAATATAATCAACGAAGTGAAAACTGACTGGTCAGTCGGAAAAGAAAAACGTCTCAAGCATGTATGGAGGAGATATGATATCTAAATTCAGTGTAAAGAAGCCGTATACCGTACTGGTGGGGGTGGTGTTGGCGGTGATTCTGGGAGTGGTATCCTTTACCAGAATGACAGCGGATCTGCTGCCGAACATCAGCCTGCCTTACGTGATCGTGATGACTACATATGCCGGGGCAAGCCCTGAGACAGTGGAGATGGCAGTGACGCAGCCCGTGGAAGCAAGCATGGCTACTGTCAGCAATATAGAGAGTATTCGCTCCGTGTCAAACGAAAATTATTCTTTGGTGATTTTGGAGTTTTCTCAGACAGCGGATATGAATGCCGTATCTCTGGAGATCCGGGAAAGTCTGGATCAGATCAGCAGCTATTGGGATGATTCTATCGGAAATCCCATTATTATGAAAATGAATCCGGATATGCTGCCGATTATGATAGCGGCGGTGGGCATGGACGGTATGGACGAGGGTCAGATCAGTACATTTGTGCAGGACTCCATTATGCCCGAACTGGAAAGCATTGAGGGCGTTGCCAGCGTTAATGCCTCAGGACTGCTGGAGGAAAGCGTCAACGTGATTATCCGGCAGGATAAGGTGGATGCCGTCAATGAGAAAATTTTCGCCGCCATTGATGATAAGATGAAGGAGGCGGAACAGGAGCTGGAGGATGGCCGGAAGGAGCTGGAGAATAAGCAGAATGATGTAGCCAGCCAGCTTGCCGTTCAGAAAAATGCGCTTTTGTCTGCAAAGACTCAGCTGGAAAAGACCCGCACGGATCTTGCCACGGCAAAACAGCTGAATGATGCCATCCGGCAGATGGAAGCCATTCTGCCCCAGGCCGGCGTAGTGGAAGATATGAAGCAGCTGAGAGACGGCCGCTTTCTGGAAAATTATACCCAGTATATTGGTGAATGGACCAGTGCCTTGGCTGAGCTGGCGCCGGTGATCCAGTCGCTGACGGTTTCCGGGGGTGATGCTGCTTCCGTATCCATACAACAGGCTCTGCAGATGATTCAGGATCCAAAGGTGAGAGGTGAGCTGGAGAAGCTTCTCGGGGCAGAGCGGGATATTGAGAGACTTCGTACGGATTTTGTAAATAACTCTGCGCTGCCCTTTCTTTCTTCTACAGATACTCAGGTTGCCCAGATGATCGGCGCAGCCGTGGCACTGGACAGATGGTGCCCCAGCCTTATGTCGGGAGAGGTGCCTGATGAGCAGTCAATAAAGGAGCTTGTGACCACGGTTTGTACTGCTCTTGGGGCTGCTCAGGCAGTGTCTGAACAGATGCTGGAGGCTATGGGGCAGTATGAGGATATGAAGACGGCATTGGCAGCGATTACCGGCGGTCTGGGATATGAAGCATATGAGGCCATGATCAGGGAAATGCTGGCCAAACAAAATATTACGGATATCAACAAGGCTGTGAATGATATCAATAACGGTTTGATTGCCATCGAGCAGGGCCAGATGACGGCAGCTGTGGAATTTGCCAACGGTAAGGCCACGATCACCCTGGGGGAATACCAGATGGAACTGGCCCAGGCTCAGCTGGATTCTGCAGAGGAGCAGATTAACGCTGGATTGGATCAGATGAAGGATGCCGGGCAGCAGCTGGAGGATGCAAGGGAAAAGCTGGATGAGGGAGAGAAACAGCTGGCGGATGCCAAAGAAGAGGCCTATGAGAAGGCTGACATGACGGACGTGCTGACAGTGGACACTGTTAAGAAGCTTTTAACCGCTCAGAATTTTTCCATGCCCGCAGGTTATGTGACGGAGGACGGTATCGACTTTATGGTGCGGGTGGGAGATAAGCCCTCCAGCGTGGAAGAGCTCCAGGCGATCCCTCTGATGGATCTGCACATGGAAGGCGTGCCGGTAATTACGCTGGGCGATGTGGCGGATGTGTTTTACACGGATAATTCTGCAGAGATTTATACAAATGTAGACGGAAGCGCCGGTGTCATGCTGACCATCCAGAAGCAGACGGGGTATTCTACCGGGGAGGTGTCCGACCTGCTGGGAGCGCGGTTTAAGAGTTTGATGGAGGAGAACCAGGGATTGTCTTTGATTCCGTTGATGGATCAGGGAATTTACATTGATCTGGTCATGGATTCTATTATCAACAATATTTTATTTGGCGGCGCGCTGGCCATTATCATATTAATACTGTTTTTGAAGAATCTGCGACCTACCATTGTGGTGGCCTTCTCCATTCCCATCAGTCTGGTGACGGCTATTGTGTGCATGTATTTCAGCGGTGTGACGCTGAATATAATTTCCCTGTCGGGTCTTGCGCTGGGAATCGGCATGCTGGTGGATAATTCTATTGTCGTAATCGAAAATATTTATCGGCTGAGAAGTGAAGGAAGGTCCGTGAAGGAGGCGGCTATGGAAGGGGCCAGGGAAGTGGCCGGTGCCATAGCGGCATCTACGCTCACCACCGTTTGTGTGTTTCTGCCGATTGTGTTTACGGAGGGGATCACCAGGCAGCTGTTTGTGGATATGGGACTGACCATTGCCTACTCCCTGATTGCCAGTCTGGTGATTGCGCTGACAGTAGTGCCGGCCATGTCCTCCAAGATCCTGACAAAGACAAAGGAACAGAAGGAGGGCAGGATATTCGGAGGTCTGATGCGGGGGTACGAGAAGCTTCTGGGAGTCTCTTTGAAAATAAAGCCGGTTCTGTTGGTTTTGGTGGCTGTGTTGCTGGTAGTGAGCATTCTGCTGGCCTTCCGCAACGGAACGGCGTTTATGTCTGACATGGACTCCACGCAGCTTACCGTAAATGTACAGCTGGGTCCCGATGCGGATCTGCAGCAGACAGCCCAGGTGACTGATCAGGTGGTGGAAGCGATTCTGTCCATAGACGATGTGCAGAATGTAGGCGCAATGACCAGCACCTCTACTATGTCCATGCTGGGTGGAGGCGGCGGAAGCGACAATGGGGCTACCGTTTATGTGGTAACCAGAGAAGACAAAACCATGAATAATGAGGAGATTGCCCGAATCATCAAAGAAAAGACAGCCGGGCTTGAGGCGGAGATTACGGTAGATACCTCCAGCATGGATATGTCGGCCATGGGGGGAAGCGGAATATCTATCCAAGTGAGAGGCCGTGACATTGATACTCTGCAGCGGATTGCAGGCGAGGTGGCGGTCATTGTGGAGAGCGTGGAAGGCACTGCGGAAGTGAATGATGGGATGGGTGAGGCGGAAGAAGAGCTTCGCATTATTATCAATCGGGAGGAAGCCGTACAATACGGTCTGACAGTTGCGCAGGTATTTACCCAGATTGCTTCCAGACTGGCTGATGCCAGCAGCGCGACCACTCTGGTGGCGGCAGACAAGGATTACAATGTATATGTTATAAGCGGCAGTGACATTGAGCTGACCAGAGATCTGGTCAGAGAGCTGGAGATTCAGGGTACCGGAGCGGAGGGGGAGACTGTGGAGGTGCCGCTTGAGGATATCGCATCCTTTGAGTCGGCGCAGGCTCTTACCTCAATCAACCGGGCAGATCAGACAAGGTATATTTCTGTTTCCGCTACCATTGATGAGGGCTACAATGTGGGTCTGGTAGCCGGTGATGTGAATGATAAGCTGGCAGACTATGAATTGCCGGCAGGCTATCAGCTGGTATTTTCCGGTGAAAATGAGATGATCGTGGATGCCATGGAGCAGGTTATGCTGATGCTGGCTTTGGCGGTGGTATTTATGTATCTGATCATGGTGGCGCAGTTCCAGTCGCTTTTACTGCCATTTATCATTATGTTTACCATTCCTCTTGCGTTTACCGGAGGGTTCCTGGGGCTGTTTTTCAGCGGCAGTGAGGTCAGCGTTATCGCTATGATCGGTTTTGTCATGCTGGCCGGTATCATTGTGAATAATGGTATTGTGCTGATCGATTACATTAACCAGTTGAGGGAAGGAGGAATGGAAAAGCACAGGGCAATCATGACAGCTGGCCGTACCAGACTGCGCCCGGTTTTGATGACCGCCTTAACCACAATTCTGGCCTTGTCCACTATGGTGTTCAGCAACGATATGGGCTCCGAGATGGCAAAGCCCATGGCGGTGGTTACTATAGGAGGTCTTTTATACGGAACATTGCTTACGCTGGTGGTGATTCCTTGTATTTATGACCTGCTCAGCAGAGGGGAACGGCGGGAGAAGACACGCTTTCTGGAAAAGCTTCGAAGGAAACCGGCCAAGGAGGAAGAGTGATGGGAAAAATGGCGGATTTGGAAAATATACACCAGGTACCGCCCAAGGTGCTTGGAATGTACCAGGCGGTGGCGGAGCTGCTGGAGGAAGGGGTGGATATAAATAATATCCGCGTCTCCACCATCACTGATCGGGCAGGCATCGGGAAAGGTACGGCTTACGAATATTTCGACACCAAGGAGGAAATTATAGCCTGTGCCGTGGTATATCGCATGCAGTGGACTTTTGAGCATATCGGCAGTATTTTGATGGAAAAGAACAGCTTTCAGGAACAGATTGAGCTGTTGCTGAATGAGACGGAAGAGCAGGGGAAAAGGAAATTCTGTTTTTGGCGGCTTGTCCATATGTTAACTGACAATTCTGATTTCAGTCAGTTGGTCCGTCAGCGGATGGCATCGGAACCTTTTGCGGAGTACTTGCCTGTAAAAGTGTTTGGGCGAGTATTGCAGAGAGGTGTGGAGAGGGGAGAGCTGCGAAAGGATCTGCCGCTGGAATACATGGTGTATTCGGTACTTTCGCGTCTGCTGTCTTATTTGATGGCGATTACCACGAAGGATTGTTTTCATGTGGATGCTGCGGCACTGCGTCCGTTGGTTTACCAGGGGATAATGGATGAGCTGTTACAAGTGCGGTAACAGCCTATCCCTGCCATTCGCAACAGTTCAGCCCTCTCATTCATAAAATCGGCTGCTTTGCATCCAATGCCGCTTATGCGGCTCGGCTTTTATTTCATGTGCATGGCTGAACTATTACCAGAAAAAAATACAGAAAAAAGTAAATAATTGTGTTGACAAAACATTGTCGGGTTGCTATAATGAATAACGGTGATTGCAAGAGCAGTCATCTGATGCTGCTGTGGCTCAGTCGGTAGAGCGTCGCATTGGTAGTGCGGAGGTCACGGGT
>OFFU01002214.1_pt1 | contig 10828 bp, 9 predicted proteins | sample 1521451 | NCBI WGS metagenome assembly OFFU01 (sample SAMEA3504106, study PRJEB24116) | mouse gut metagenome | biome: mouse gut; feature: mouse-associated habitat; material: faeces | place: Denmark | collected 2011 | reverse complement strand
TTTCTTTGTATTCTGCATCAAAGATTTCCTGGAAAATATCTTTGAAGGTATGGTCATATTTTTTAGAAATAGTATCCTTTGTCGCAAACCAAAGATCTTGCTTCGTATCCAGTGCGTAATTGAAGCAGCTTTTTGCAAAGCTTTCAATCGAACCATTTAAGTTATGCATTCCCTGTGCGATTCCTGCGCCGGTATAATTATGTACAAGCTCTCTTGTCTCGCTTCCATCCTCGGCAGTATATACAAGTTCTACCTTGCCGGCTCCCGGAATTACCATCTCTGTATTTTTGTATACGTCGCCATAAGCATGTCTTGCGATCGTGATCGGCTTTTTCCAGTTTTTCACACAAGGTTCAATCCCTTTTACGACAATCGGGGTACGAAATACCGTTCCGTCTAAAATCGCACGGATCGTACCATTAGGGCTTTTCCACATTTCTTTCAGATCATATTCACTCATACGTGCTGCATTCGGAGTAATGGTAGCACATTTTACCGCCACACCATATTTCTTTGTCGCATTTGCAGAATCAATGGTCACCTGATCATTCGTCTCATTACGATACTCAAGTCCCAAATCATAATATTCAGTCTTTAAGTCTACATATGGAAGAATCAATTCATCCTTGATCATCTTCCACAAAATTCTTGTCATCTCGTCACCATCCATCTCTACCAATGGTGTCGTCATCTTAATCTTCTCCATGTGCCTGTTCCTCCTTATTACTTTGTCCTAAATTCTCCATCACATGCATGACATGTGCATTTGCCAGTTTTTCTGCGTAGTCTGCATCTTTTTTCTTAATGGCCTCCAAAATCCCTTTATGCTCTCTTACGGATTTTTCTGCACGATCAGCCTTCCCTACAGACGTCTTCCTTGCCATTTTAACATATTGATGCAGTTCTGTCATGATATGTTCCAAAATTCTGCTGTCCATTGCCTCATATAAGAGCTTATGAAACTCTCCATCCAACTTTACGACCTGCTCATCGTCCCCCTTTTCCAGATGAAATTCCGACAGCAAAACGATTTCTTCCATTCGGTCAATTTGTTCTTTTCCCATGTGCTCGGTTGCCCATCTTGCACACAGTCCCTCTAAAAGAGAACGGATAATATAAATATCCTTTACATCTTTCCCGTTGATTCCTTGTACATATGCACCTTTATTCGGAATGATATTCACCAGCCCTTCCAATTCAAGCTGGCGCAAAGCTTCTCTTACCGGTGTTCGGCTCACGCCAAGCTCTTTGCTAAGCGTCAGTTCCCGAAGTTCTTCGCCCTCTTTATAACATCCCTTTAATATGTCTTCCTGAATCTTGTGAAAAACCCGTTCTCTAAGAGAATAATCCCGGTAATCTTCCATTATATCAATCTCCTGCTTCTCCTACAAAATGATACTTTGTTCACGGCAAATTTCTGTAATTTTCTGTACCAGTTCATTGTCTGTCATTACAGTCACTCGCCCATCTTCGTATTGCGTATCCACCCATTCTTTTAATGTCACTACCAAATCGTCATTTTTATTTACCTGACGATCTTTCGGAAGCTTGTAATAAGTGTTGATCCAATGTGCGATTCCTGCAAGTCCCGAAGTATTGGATACTGCCACTAACGCCGGACGATTCAAATACTTTCCTGTATCAAAGATATTATAAATCTCTTCATTTTTCAAGAGTCCGTCCGCATGAATGCCGGCTCTTGTCACATTAAAGTTCTTTCCGACAAACGGTGTCATCGGCGGAATCTCATATCCGATTTCTTTTTCATAATATTCTGCCAATTCCGTAATCGCAGTCGTATCCATGCCATCGAGTGTTCCTCGAAGCTGTGCATATTCGAATATCATCGCCTCAAGCGGTGTATTACCCGTACGCTCTCCGATACCAAACAGCGAACAGTTTACTCCGCTCGCACCGTACAGCCATGCGGTTGTCGCATTGTTTACTGCCTTATAGAAATCGTTGTGTCCATGGAACTCAATAAGTTCACTTGGAATTCCTGCGTGGATCATAATACCATAAATAATACCAGGAATTGATCTTGGAATTACGGCCCCTGGATAGTTTACTCCATATCCCATCGTATCACATACGCGCACTTTGATCGGAATCTGATACTGCTCCATCAATTTAGACAGTTCCAGACAAAACGGTATTACAAATCCGTAAATATCTGCGCGGGTAATATCTTCCAGATGACATCTTGGTCTTACTCCAATCTCAAGACATTCACGAATCACGGAAAGATAATGGTCAAGCACCTGTTTTCTTGTCATTTTTAATTTATAAAAAATATGATAATCGGAACAACTTACTAAAATACCGGTTTCTTTCAAACCGATATCTTTTACAAGCTGAAAGTCTTTCTTACTGGCGCGGATCCAACTTGTCACTTCCGGAAACTCGTAACCGCGTTCCATACATTTATAAACCGCATCACGGTCCTTTTTACTATAGAGGAAAAACTCAGATTGTTTGATTTTTCCTTTCGGACCACCAAGTCTGTGCAAATAATCATAAATCGTTACAATCTGTTCTGTCGTATACGGCGCTCTCGACTGCTGTCCGTCGCGAAATGTAGTGTCCGTGATCCAGATTTCATCTGGCATATTATGAGGTACTATTCTATCATTAAATGCAATCTTTGGAATCGCATCATAGCGAAACATATTATAAAATAAATTCGGCTTCTCCACCTCTACAAGCGAATACATATGCTCTTCTAATTGCAATAAATTGTTATGATAATTCATGAATAATCTACGATTTTCCATTGAAGTCACTCCTTTTTCTTTTTGAATTCTCGTATAATTGTATACAATTATACATTCTGTGTCAATACACATATCATCAAAATCTAAAAAAGAGAGCAGCTGCCGCTTCCAGTCACTTGCTCTCCTTAAACATTTCTAATATAATTTTGTTCCGATCACCCTTGGTTTATATCCTTCGGTTGCCAGTGCATTTAAGATACGCTCCTTGTGCTCCGGCCCAAATGCTTCTATCGTGATACGAAGTTCCACTGCCGCATTTCTGTTCGTGCTTACGAACTGATTATGCTCTAACTTGATAACATTGCCGTTAGCGTCTGCAATCGTCTTTGCCACATGCACAAGTTCGCCCGGCTTATCCGGCATAAGCACAGAAATAGAAAAAATACGCTCTCTCTGAATCAATCCGTGCTGTACGATGGACGACATCGTAATCACATCCATGTTGCCGCCGCTTAAGATACATACGACTTTTTTCCCTCTTAAATCAAGTTGTTTTAATGCCGCTACCGTCAAAAGTCCTGAATTTTCTACGATCATCTTATGATTTTCTACCATATCCAGGAATACTCCGATCAATTCATCATCTTCTACGGTTACAATACGCTCTACATTTTCCTGTACATATTCAAAATTAAGTTCACCGACTTCTTTTACAGCAGTACCGTCTGCAATCGTATTGGCATCCGGCAGTTCCACAGGATGTCCGGCTTCCAGCGCCGCCAACATACTTGCTGCTTCCGCCGGTTCTACACCGATGATGCGAATCTTCGGATTAAGCATCTTTGCAAGTGTTGCCACACCGCTGATCAATCCGCCTCCGCCAACCGGTACTAAAATATAATCTACGGTCGGAAGTTCCTGCACGATTTCCATTGCAATAGTTCCCTGACCGATCGATACATCCAGATCATTAAATGGATGCACGAAAGTATAGCCCTGCTCCTTTGCAAGTTCCTTTGCTTTCTCACAGGCATCGTCAAAGACATCTCCGTAAAGTATCACTTCTGCGCCTAAGGCCTTGGTGCGATTCACCTTGATCAACGGGGTTATCGTTGGCATTACGATCACTGCCTTACAGCCGGATGCTTTTGCCGCGAAAGCTACACCCTGTGCATGGTTTCCTGCGGATGCAGTAATCAGTCCCTTCTCTTTCTCTTCCTGTGTCAGGGTGTGTATTTTATAATATGCACCACGGATTTTATAAGCTCCTGTCACCTGCATATTTTCCGGTTTTAAGTATACTTTTGCACCTGTCTGCTCACTTAACACTTCACTGTACATTAATTTTGTAGGCGTTGTCACTTTTTTTACAAGCTCACTTGCCTCCTCAAATCTTTCTAATGTCATCATATCCATTCTTCCTCCCAAGTCGATTCCTCATCTGATGCATCCTCTTTTTTAGCATCTTCTACTTTAAACAATGCATTTACAAATTCATCGGAATCAAATTTTTGCAAATCATCAATCGTTTCCCCAACTCCGATATATTTTACCGGAATACCAAGTTCTGACTGGATTGCAACCGCAATTCCGCCTTTGGCTGTTCCATCCATCTTCGTCAGAATAATACCCGTGATCTCTGCCGCTTCGCTGAATTCTTTTGCCTGGACCAGCGCATTTTGTCCGGTAGTCGCATCCAGAACAACTAATGTCTCACGATATGCATCCGGATATTCACGTTCGATAATGCGGTTAATCTTCTTTAATTCTTCCATAAGGTTCTTCTTGTTATGAAGTCTGCCGGCTGTGTCACACAATAAAATATCTGCACGTCTGGCCTTGGCTGCCGCAACTGCATCATAGATAACCGATGCCGGATCAGATCCTTCCTGACCTCCGATAAGCTCTGCATTCGCACGATTTGCCCATTCTCTTAACTGCTCGCCAGCTGCCGCACGGAATGTATCTGCTGCTGCCAGCACTACTTTTTTTCCTTCGCTTCTATACTTTCCTGCAAGTTTTCCAATCGTTGTCGTCTTTCCTACCCCATTCACTCCGATCACCAGAACAGCCGAAGTACGGTTTTCAAACTCGAATTCCGTACTGGTCACTTCCATCTGCTCACGGATACTGTCTATTAAAAGCTGCTTGCAGTCTAAAGGTTCCTTAATATGCTGCTCTTTCACCTTTTGTTTTAGATTTTCTATGATTTCCATCGTTGTTCTAACCCCGATATCTCCCATGATCAAGGTTTCTTCCAACTCTTCGTAAAAATCATCATCAATTTTGGAAAATCCATGAAAAATACTGTCCATTCCGGCAACAATATTGTCTCTTGTCTTTGTAAGCCCCGAAACAAGACGTTTAAAAAATCCTCCTGCCATTGTCACACCTCTTTTTATTTATTTTGTCAAATCATTTTCTAAAAGGTCTACCGATACCAAGGTCGATATTCCCTTTTCCTGCATGGTAATACCATACAAACGGTCAGCTGCAGTCATCGTTCCCCTACGATGCGTGATAACGATAAACTGTGTATTTTCCGTAAGTTTATGCAGATACTCTGCAAAGCGGACAACATTACTGTCATCCAAAGCCGCTTCAATCTCATCTAACAGACAAAACGGAGACGGTTTTAGATTCTGAATCGCGAATAACAATGAAATCGCCGTCAGAGCTTTCTCTCCACCGGATAGCTGCATCATATTTTGCAGCTTCTTTCCAGGCGGCTGAGCAATAATACGGATTCCCGCGTCCAGGATGTCCTCATCCTCCATAAGTTCCAGTGTGCCTTTTCCACCGCCGAAAAGCTGTTTGAATACTTTATCATATTCCACACGGATTCTCTCAAACTGCTCTGCAAACTGCTTTCTCATTGCCTCATCCAACTCTGCAATGATCTTCATTAGTGTTCCTTCGGCTTCCACGAGATCCGACTGCTGCTTCTTTAAGAATTCATAGCGCTCTGAAACATTTTTATAGTCTTCGATCGCATTGACATTGACATTGCCAAGCGCTTTGATCGCATTTTTAATACTGTGGATCTCCTTTTTCATAAAATTAAGATCCGTAAGTGTTTCATCGCGAAGCGATAAAGCATGATTGTAGGTAATCTCATATTCTTCCCACATATAGTCTATCTGCTTTTCCAAAGTCTGCTCTGAGTTTTCTTTTTTGCTTGTAAGACGGAAAATCTCTTTATCCAATTCCGCCATATGCTTTGACAACTCTTCGCGTCTACGAATAAATGCCTTATTCTTCACGGAAAGTTCTTCTTTTTTTTCAGAAGCGATTTTGATTTCTTTTTCGATTTCAACAAACAGCTCTTTCGAATTTTCGATCGTCTGCTGAATCTCTTCGATTTTTCCTTCTTTTTCCTGGATTTCTTCCAGTGCATTTCCTTTATTTGCTTCTAATCCTTTTAACTCTTCTGTATATTTGAGCAGTTCTTCTTGAATACGCTCTTCATTTTCCAGTAAAAATTCTTGTTTCTGCTTCATATTTGCATAAGATACATGAAGCTCCTCCGACTTTCTCAAAGCTGTCGTCTCTTTCTCACGCATTTTCTCAAGCTGTTTTTGCTGCTCTTCGATGCTTCCGGTAACTTCGAGCTCCATCTTCTCTGAAGTCTCAAGTTCCATCTGGATTGACTCTTTATTCTCCTCAATATCCTGAATCTGGCTTTCTAATTCTCTGCCTTCTTTCATTAACTCTTCCACGGACTGTTTTAATTCTTGGGTATGTGCCTTTGCCTGCTCAAAGTTCATCTTGGCAGTATTTTGAAGAACATACTCTTTTTGCAGCTTTTGCTGGATAGCATCCGTCTTAGCGTAATATTCGGCACGCTTTTTCTTTCCTTCGTTTAAGGCGGCTTCCATCTCGTTCATTTCTTTTTTCAGCTGTAATACCGTCTTTTCAAACTCTTCAATCTCTCTCCTTCTGCTAAGAAGATTACTCGCATTTTTAAATGCTCCGCCAGTCATTGCTCCTCCCGCATTGATAAGTTCTCCTTCCAGAGTGACAATACGAAGGGACTGGCGGTATTTTCTTGCAAGCATAATACCATGATCAATGTTTTTTACGACAACCGTTCTTCCAAGCAGATTTTCTGCAAGCGCCCGGTATTTTTCCTCTACCTTTACCAGGGTATGGGCAAGTCCGATGACCCCGTTTTCTTTTAATACTTCAGGATTCTTAAAATTACTTCCGCCCTTTAAGCTTGTAAGCGGCAAGAATGTTGCTCGCCCGAATTTATTGCGTTTCAGGAACGTAATCATTTCTTTCGCAGTCTCTTCATCCGAAGTGACGATATTTTGTATGCTTCCGCCAAGCGCAGTCTCTACGGCGATCTCATATTCTTTTTCTACTTTAATGATATCCGCAACTACGCCTACAAGTCCTGCAACCTTCTCTTTCTGTTCCATCACACGCCGGATACTGTTCCCATAGCCGTCATAGCGCTCAGTGATATTTTTCAAAGACTCTAACCTGGAACTTTCTCTGTGATATGCCGTCTGCCCGATGGAAAATGCTTCTGTCTGCTTCTTCAATGTCTCCTGCACTTCGTCAATTAGTTCTTCATACTGCTTATTTTCTTCTACAATCTTGCGAATGCGCTCCGATATCAACGTAAGTTCTTCTTTATACCCATTAGACAGATTATACTGTTCTTCTGTCTCTGCCTTCAATTCTATAAGCCGTTTATGAATTTCTGCACGTTGCACCCGAATCTGCTCTAACATCGTATCAAAATGCTGGTTTTTGACTTTCGTAGAAGCTCTGCTGTTGAGCATATCCATAATCTGACTTTTACCGTTTTCTACACTGACAGAAAGCTTAGCAATTTCTGATTGTACCGCAAGCAGCTCTTTTTGCGCCTGCACTTCTTTTATCTCATAGCTTTTAAGCTCTTTTTCAATAAGTTCTTTTTCCTGCTTTAATGCAGCTTGATTCGAAAGACGTTCCTGCATCTCTCCTTTGATTGCCTCTTGCCTTTGCACAAAATGTTCATCATTCATCTTCACACTGTTGATCTGCTCTTTCAAAAGTGCAATCTGATTAAGCAGCTGCTGCTTTAAAAGATTCGTTTCACTCAGCTGACTTTTATATCGTTCAAGACTGGCATCTATGGAATCTATCTTTTCCTCTATCTTCTCATATTCTTCCTTCGTCGTCTCGTACTGCTCACTGGCGCTTTGAATTTCTTCATTTGCATAAGAAAGTTTTTCTTCCAGTTCTTTTAACTGTGCATTGATTCTTTCTGTATCAAGCAAGAACATATTGATATCAAATCGCTTTAACTCTTCTTTTTTCTTTAAATATTCTTTCGCTGTTTCTGCCTGTCTTCCAAGCGGACCAATCTGTTTTTCCAGCTCCGCCAAAATATCGTTCACCCTTAAGAGATTCTGTCTTTCATCCTCTAACTTTTTGACAGACATATTCTTACGGCGTTTGAATTTTACAATTCCTGCCGCCTCATCGAATAATTCCCTTCTCTCCTCCGGTTTTCCGCTTAAAATCTTATCGATCTGTCCCTGACCGATAATGGAATATCCTTCCTTTCCGATACCGGTATCATAGAAAAGTTCATTCACATCCTTAAGTCTGCAGGCACTTCCGTTGATCAAGTATTCGCTCTCTCCGGAACGGTAGTACCGGCGGGTAACCATCACCTCGCTTTCCTCCATGTCGAACATCAATCGGAAGCTGATGATCGGAGTTATCCAATGTAATCGCTACAGAGGCATAACTAAGCGGCTTTCGATTTTCTGTTCCCGAAAAAATGACATCCTGCATCGTACCGCCTCGAAGCTGCTTGATGCGCTGTTCCCCAAGTACCCAGCGTACTGCATCTGCGACATTACTCTTACCACTTCCGTTGGGTCCTACGATTCCGGTAATTCCATTATGAAATTCAAAGAGAATCTTATTCGCAAAAGATTTAAATCCTTGTACTTCGATACTTTTTAAATACATATCTCACCTGTTATTTTTTATTGTTATTTTTTATCTTCATTTTTTAGTTTCAAAATCGCCTGATAAGAAGCTTGCTGCTGTGCAGCTTTTTTCGTTCTTCCAGTTCCCTCACCGTATACGGTATCGCCAATCAACACCGTAACAGTAAACGTTTTGTCATGGTCCGGCCCTTCCTCACGGATAAGCTCATAATCAATCTCACCTTCCATGTTTCCTTGGACCATCTCCTGTAAAATAGTCTTGCTATCATAAAAGAGCTTCTTATGCTCCAAGTCATTCAATATGAACTTATGAACAAACTCTTTTGCATTAGCAAAACCACCATCCAGATAGATTGCACCAATCACTGCTTCCAGTGCGTCTGAGGTCACAGAGTCCCGCTTTCTTCCCCCGGTAATCTCTTCTCCTTTGCCAAGCATTAAAAATTCGCCAAGATTAAGCTCCTTTGCACAGAATGCCAGTGCAGGCTCACATACAATACTCGCTCTCATTTTAGTCAATTCGCCTTCCGGCATCTTCGGATTCTCCAAATACAAAAATTCACTGGATATGACTTCTAATACCGCATCCCCTAAAAACTCCAGCCTCTCATTACATGCGTATTTTGCCTGATGATTTTCGTTTGTATAGGAGCTATGTTTCAATGCTTTCCTAAGCAATTCAAAATCTTTAAACCGATAGCCGATTCTATTCTCTAATTCCTTCACATCACGTTCCATATTCTCACCTCCATCATCTTTCTTCATTTAACAACAAAAATGCTGTGGAAAGTCTTAAAAGAAAACGCCCCTCTTTTAAATCTTTTCACAGCATCTCTTTACTATTAGTTCAGCATTGACTCAATTTTCTCTACCACTTCGCCAACCGTTGTAATATTCTCGGCTTCGTCTGCATCAATTTCGATATCAAATGTTTCTTCAATTCCCATAATAATCTGGAAAATATCTAACGAATCTGCTCCAAGATCATCAATAAAATGTGTCTCCATTGTAATTTCTTCCGGATCTGCATCATCAATCACTTCTGCAATAATATCTCTGATTTTTTCAAATTCCATATTCTTTCTTCCTTCCTAATCTTCTAAATTTTCTTCCTTTTTCTGTATACATTCACTGATTTTTTCATTAATCCCCTGATTTTTGAATGTGATACACTGAATGATAGAATTAGATATTTCCTTTGCTTTAGAGCTTCCATGTGTTTTCACCACCAGCCCTCTAAGCCCAAGAAGCGGTGCTCCTCCATACTCACTTGCATCAAAGCTTTTCAATGTCTTCTTCAACGCAGGCTTCACCAGCAATGCTCCTATCTTTGTCTTAAGCGTTGCCATCATACTGTCTTTGATCTTACTGACCAAAACAGCCCCTACTCCCTCGTACAACTTCAAGATAACATTGCCTACAAATGCTTCGCATACAATCACGTCCGCCATACCATGCGGAATCTCTCTTGCCTCAATACTTCCAATAAAGTTAATATCTTCACATTCTTTCAAAAGCGGAAAAGTAGATTTTACAAGTGCATTTCCTTTTTCTTCTTCTGCTCCGATATTCACAATTGCAACTTTAGGATTCCTGATCCCCATAACATGTTCCATATAAATAGAACCCATCTTCGCAAATTGGACAAGATGTGACGGTCTTGCGTCTACATTAGCGCCACAGTCAATCAGCAATGATACGCCTGTCTTGGTCGGAAGAAGCGGTGCCAAAGGCGGTCTCTCTACCCCTTTGATACGTCCGACTAATACCTGTCCCCCAACAAGAACAGCTCCTGTACTTCCGGCAGAAACGACTGCATCTGCTTCACCTTTTTTCACCATATTCATAGACACTACGATTGATGAATCTTTTTTGCGCCTAATCGCATTTACCGGTGGTTCTGCAGTCTCAATTACCTCGGATGCATGTATGATCTCGATCTGATCTTTCGGATAAGTCGTATTCTGCAATTCCTTTTGGATCGCTTCTTCCTGTCCTACCAGAAAAACCTTCAAGTTCTTTTCTCTTCCTACTGCATCAATAGCCCCTTTTATAATCTCTGACGGCGCATTGTCTCCACCCATGGCATCAAGAGCAACTCTCGTAATTTCTGACATTTTTTTCCCTCCTAGCATTGCTAAAAACATTCTATTATAC
>OFFU01002204.1_pt1 | contig 10886 bp, 10 predicted proteins | sample 1521451 | NCBI WGS metagenome assembly OFFU01 (sample SAMEA3504106, study PRJEB24116) | mouse gut metagenome | biome: mouse gut; feature: mouse-associated habitat; material: faeces | place: Denmark | collected 2011 | reverse complement strand
AGCTCCAGAGTCTTCCTGGCAGAGGCATCCTGCCTCAGCTCCATCCCCCCGGGCTGCATCTCCAGAATCACGTTCTCCACGGCAATATCCGCCGCCAGATCCCATCTTGCCGCATCCATTTTATCATACTGGTAATTGTGGAAAAAGACACAGTGCAGCATCATGTGCAGACAGGCCCGGGACACTGACCGGGTGTCCGCGCGATAACGTTTCAGCGTATCCAGGGGATCGTAAAAACAAAAGCTCCCGTCCGTTGCAAAACCCTCCAGCCCCGGACGTTCCCGGCAGGGCAGCCCGGCCAGCGCCCTGTCAAAAAAACGCAGGTGCATCAGAATGTCGTCACGGGCAATGCCCATAACCTGACGGGCCAGGGATGAAATTTTAACGGTATCAGCGCCCATGCCATTCTCCCTGCTTTGTCAGTTTTCCACTCCGGCATCCAGCAGCAGTTCCACAATCTCGGTATATCCCGCCTCAGAGGCATAATAGAGGGCACTGTGCCGGTCATTGTCCACTTTGTTTCCATCGGCCCCCTTCTCCAGAAGCATGGCTGTAAAATCATTCCTGCCGTTTCTGGCCGCCAGAATCAGGGGCGTCTCCCCATCAGAATTCTTTTGATTGATATCTGCCCCTGCCGCCAGCAATGCCTTCCCCACAAAAAGCTCTCCGTCGGAGGCGGCTATGTGCAGCGGCATAATGCCGTCCGCATCGGCGCAGTCCGGACTGGCGCCGGCGGACAGCAACAGTTCCGTAATCATCAGGTTGGATCTGCGCACTGCCAGGATCAGGGGCGATTCCCCATCGTCATTGAGTCTGTTCACACTGGCCGGGTCTTTTTCCAGCAGGATTTTTACCACTTCGCTCTGCTCGTTCCAGCAGGCATGATGCAAAGAAGTATTGCCGTAGGTGTCGGCATGGGCCTCCTCTGCCTGAGAAAGCGCCTTCACCAGCTCCCGAAATTCTCCTGAGGCATCTCCTGAGGCCGCATAAGCTGCCTTCGGCGCGTAATAGAAACCCTTTCTATATCCCCAATAATTGATTCTTTTAGAGTCCATTTTGTCTTCCGGCGCCCCAAATAAAGCAGTTTCCCTGACCTCTTCCCCCAGAGGAGCCTCCTGAAACTCATATGCCGGCTGAAGCTCCAGCGTAGTGACGCCGATTTCCTTCAAGTAGTGGATTTTTTCCATGATTCCCGCAAAGGTACCCCGGTGAACCACTCCGGAGGAAGAATGCTTTGTAAACCCTCTCACATGCATGCAGTAAAAATACGCGTCTGCATATGGTATTCTGGGGCACCTGTCATCTTCCCAGTCAAAATTTTCTTTTAAAAAGCTCGCCTTCCATTCCGATGTCTTCTGAGATCTGCCAAAGGCTGCCCGTCCCGTAAATGCTCTTCCATATTCGTCCGCAACAGTCCGCCCTCCCTCATAAAACTGATAAGAAACCGCTTCCGGAGAAATTCCCTCCACCAGCCTGCAATATATATTTCCAACCCGATCTTCCGGCAGAAAGGGAATCCTTTGTATTTTTTTACCACCATTCAGATCGTACAACAGGATTCCACAATCCGCCTCTTTGGATACGAAGGAAAATCTGATTCCTCCCGCCTCCGGATGTGCTCCCAGAGGATATGGATTTCTCGTTGTCTTCGCATCTGCCATAGGTGTCTCCTCCATCTCTGAAACCATTAAATTTCCTGCATTTTGTACCCACATATTTTATATTTCACATTATACTGTATGGATTACAAAATCACAAGCATTCTTTTTGGATTGTAATGCCAACTTGGACATACCATTGACAAATTCTGAAAAAAGACTATGATACAAACAAAGAAAACAATATCAGAATATGATTATAAGGGAGACAGACCCATGAAAAAAAGAATTATTTTTTTGATTTCCATCTTAATTCCGGGAGCTATTTTGATCTATCTGGCGGCAGCTCCGCTTCTTTTTCCCCAGGAAAATACCGCTGTGCTTCCGGGATTGTCCGAATCGGAGGATGCCACTTTGCCCTCAGAATCATCCGGAGAATCCCTTTCTTCGAATCCCCTTGCGCAGGAGTCTTCCGAGTACTCCAAAAGCTCCGATCCCTCTGAAAGCCCTGATGTTTTTCAAGAATATGATATCACCCTCATGGCGCTGGGTGACAATCTAATGCACATGGGAATTGTCAATACAGGAAAACAGTCTGACGGTACCTACGATTATTCCTTCCTGTTTCAGGAAATAACCGATTATCTGGAAGCCGCCGATCTTAAGGTCATCAACCAGGAAACCATTTTCGGCGGAAACGAACTTGGTTTCTCCGGATATCCTTATTTCAATTCTCCCACCCAAGTAGGAGATGCCATTGCCGCCGCGGGCTTTAATATCGTACTTCAGGCAACAAATCACGCGGCAGATCAGGGAATCAACGGAATATACCATTGTGTGGATTTCTGGAAAAAATATCCCCAGATCCTGCAGACCGGCATAAACAGTGAGAGCAGCGAAGAGGAACAATCCTCCATTCCGCTGGTCACAATAAAAGACGTTACCTTTGCCATTCTAAACTATACCTATGGCCCGAATATGGAGACATTGCCCTCCAGTCTCAGAGGCCACCTGAATATGCTCTGTGCGTACAACGAATCCAGCGGAGCCATTGATTTTACCAGCCTCAATCCTCAGGTTGCAGAGGATATCCGCCAGGCCAGACAGCTTGCGGATATTGTCATCGTATTCCCTCACTGGGGAACGGAATATCAGGACAGGCCTTCCAGCTATCAAAAGGCCTTCGCACAGGAAATGACAGAGGCAGGAGCTGATCTGATTATAGGGACACATCCCCATGTGCCCCAGCCCGTGGAATGGATAACCGCCGAAAACGGCAACCGTGCTTTATGCTACTATTCTCTGGGCAATTATGTCTCCACTCAGAAGCAGGCCCTGTGCATGCTGGAGGAGATGGCATGGGTCACCTTTCACGTGACAGAAGACACTGTTTCCATCAAGGATGAAAACACAGGGGTACTTCCTCTGGTCTGTCACTACAAAAGCGGTCCCTTGCGGCTGGAAGGTATCTATCCTTTGGAAGAATACACGGAAGAGCTTGCCGGCAGCCATGGTATTCGCAGTTATGGAGGCGTAGCCTTATATTTGTCTGACCTGCAGGCCTGGAGCCAGGATATTTTCGGCGAATGGATCTTGTCCTCGGAAGATATCCTGGGCCAGCCATGACATTTGACAGGTATCTGCTCTTCCGCAAGTGCCGGAAGACAGTCAATCGCCCTCTTTTTGTCCATTGCGCCATACTCAGTCAATCAGATTCTTCACCCCCAGAATGGTGTCATAATCCGCTTTGTAGATTACTACACCCTTTCTGGGGTTTGCTGAATGGATGATCTGCCCGTCTCCTATATACATGGCCACATGGGTGCATTTTCCCTTAGATCCGTAACAGATAATATCTCCCGGCTGTATCTCGCTGTATGATATGCTTCTCCCGGCATTGGAAAGCTGTCCTGCCGGTGTCCTGCTGACGGAATATCCGAATTCCGCATAAATTAGGCTGGTAAAGCCGGAACAATCTGTTCCTCCTTCCAACGTCTTTCCTCCATGAATGTACACATTCCCCAAAAACTGCATGGCATAATCTACAATCTGTGAACGCAGTTCTTCATTTGTAGAATAAACACCCGACGGCGGTGTCACATTGATGGCTGTATTCTCCGAGACCTCCTGCTCTGTCACATTCTGCCTTGCCTCCAGAGCTCTTCTTTCCTCCAGCTCTCTTGCTTCCTCCTCCAAGGTCTTGGCATAAACAAACTCCTCCATGACCGTAACATACTCCGATGCCACATAGCCGCTTATGCCCTCCGTATATTGAACCTTTAGCCACTCGCCCTGATCCTCCAGCATCTGGAGCCTCTCGCCGTTATCAATATATCCGATTCTTTTTGCTCCTAGATCGGGCGCTTCTCGCACATTCAGTCTATCGGCAGCCACCACCGCATACCGGGTCACATAATCGTCAATTACAGCCGCCGCATTTTCTCCATACAGAAAATATTCTGCCTTGATATACCCTTCCACATTTCCGGAAATAATCTGAAACCATTCCCCGTCTTCACCAGCCTTGTCCAAAATCTGGGCCACCGCTCCATGATATATCTTTCCGGCAATATCTCCTTCCACGCTGGGCAGAGTCCGGACATTCACATAATTGTTCACATTGGCAATTGCCAGATCCGCATATTCGTCACTGGCCTCATCCTCCTGCTCCAGGGCCGCTATAACAGCCTGAAGCGTTTCCTGGGAAAGAGCTGCTGCCGGATCACCGTTTTCAAAGAAGAACTGTACTCCGCCGCAAACTACAACTTGTTCTTCCTGTACAGATCTGCCGCCTGTCTCCCCATTTGTTCCAGGAAGCTCCGCCGCCATCACCCTTATGCCTCTATACGCTCCCATAACTCCAATAACCCAAATGCCTGCAAGCCCCAGACCCAGACTCGCACGGAAAATCTTTATCTTATGGTATTTCATATTCCACTCCCATTCATTCCCAGATCACCCATTCCTTCAAATCACAAACGGCCATTCGGCCATTTCCTGCCTTGAATAAGGTCATTTTACCATAGATTCCCCTCCATGCCAACGGATATATTACATAAATATTAAGTTTGTGTAACAATTATTTGTAACATTTGATTCCACTCACCTTGTGCATTGTTCACACCAATCCCATTGTTAAAAGTATTATATTGCGTAGTCCATGAAAAAAGTGTATAATTACCTTAAACAAAATAAATGCCGGAGCAGGCAAGGGAGGTATCATGGGAAAAAATAAAGATTTTGAAGATGAAGAAATGACTGTGGAACTGGAATTGGATGACGGAACGATTGTAAACTGTGCTATTATCACGATTCTCACCGTGGAATCAAAGGACTATATCGTATTAATGCCGCTGGATGATCAGGGTGAAAATGAAGACGGCGAAGTATGGTTTTACAGCTATAGCGAAAATCCTGATGACCCCAACGAGGAACCTGTACTTGATTACATTGAAGATGATGACGAGTATGAAAAGGTTGCGGAGGCCTTTGACGAGTTCCTGGACAACTGCGAATTTGATGAACTGGTGGACGAGCCATAAAGAGGCGCCAGAAACCTGGAAGCCTGCCTGGGACGTGTACTGCTGCCTGTCAAGTACAAAAGTTCCAGGCTTTTCTTTGCCCTTGTCATAGCCACATAAAAAATTCGGCGCTCTTCCTCCACATCCTCGGGATCCGGCATTCTGCCATGGGGAAATATACCCTCGTTGCAATCGGGAATGATCACCTTGTCAAATTCCAGTCCTTTTGCTCCATGTACTGTCATCAGACAGATAGATTCCAAGGCCCTCTGGCTTTTCTGCCTATTTCCTTCTTCCAGCGATCTTGTGTATGCTTCCTGAGCATCCATCCATTCTCGAACGTTCCCGTAGCTTCCTCCGTCCGATTTCAGCCATTCCATCAGTCTGCGCCATTCATCCCATTTGTCCGGATCCCCTGCGGACCTTTCCTTCAAAAAGCCTTCATATCCTGCCGCCCTGCAGACATACGATACAGCCAGCCCCGGCGATAAGCTCCTGATAATGCACAGCTGACGTTGAAAGCTGTGAAGATTCTCCAGAGCTTTTCTCCTGTAATTTGCCGAAAGCTCTGCCCGTTCATAATAAGAAATCATCTCTTCCAAAGAAGAGCAGGAAGCCGCCGCTTCTCTGCTGATATATCTGGATGGCCTGTTCATTATTCTAAGTATGCTCTCCCTGTTCCATTTTCCCTGTGCCAGGGACAGATAGGCCATAATATCCCTCACAATAAAATGTTCATATATGCTTTGAGGTTTTTCATTCATCGCATAGGGAATATCCTCCCGCCTAAGCCGCGACGCCAGCCCCTGCATATAAGTATTGGTTCGGAATAGCACAGCACACTGTCCTTCCCCTCCCATACATCCCCCGGATGCTGAATGCCACTCTCGCAAATGTTCTGTCAAATAATGATACTGTTCTTCTCTGTCACCAAAGGACAGGATCTTCAACTCCTCTCTCTGGATACTTTTTCCTGGAATTTCTGTGCAATGAGCCGCCGGCACAAGATCCTTCACAAAGCGGTTGCTGTTTTCGTTAATCACTGCCAGCGACGATTCAACGATTATCCTTTCACTTCGATAATTTATATTCAGCAAAATCCTCCGGGCCTGAAACTCCTCTGCAAAACGCCTCAGGCATTCCGGACGGGAGCCGCGGAATCCATAAATAGACTGATCATCATCTCCCACTGCAAAAATATTATAGGGAGCCTTTGTCAAGAGCTTTACCGTCTCATACTGCACAGGATTAATATCCTGAAATTCATCGATCAGTATATGCCTAAAACGATTTTGCCAGTATTTCCTCAGTTCCTGATCACCCAACAACGCTTTTTTGCAGTCACACAGCATATCGTCAAAATCAAACCCTTTCTTTTTGACCAAAGCCTGCTCATACAAATCCAGTACCTTCCAAAAATCCTTCTGCCATTCCCGCGGGACCTTTTGAAGTACCTGCTGACGGTCTGCAACATTCTTATAAAAGCTGAAGGCCGCCAAAAGCCCTGACGCATCCTCTGACAGCTCGTTTAACGCAGTCTCTTGTCCGTCCCGGTTTTTAAACTGTTTCAAAATCGGAACTAAAATATTTTTTTTCTGAAATCCGGAAAGAAGATTCCGGCCATGGATTAAATGAGAGGCTTTCAAAATATGGTAGAAAACAGAATGAAAGGTGCCAAAACATACGGGCCGGAGGCCATCTGACGAGTCCCGATACCGACGCTGCATGGATATGGCCGCTTCTTTTGTGAAGGTGATAACGAGAATCTGTTCTGCCGGCACACCAATCTCCAGCAGATACAAGATCCGGTTGATAATAGTAAAGGTTTTTCCGGAGCCGGGCCCTGCCAGCAAAAGCAGCGGGCCCTCTCCGTAAGTCACAGACTGTCGCTGTGCATCGTTCAGTTTTCTCAGATCAGGCATTTTCCAGCATTTCTATCCCTTTCCGGATTCGCCTGAGAGTCTCGTCCCTGCCCAGGATCTCCATAATCTCGGTAGCTCCGGCGGGAGTCATCTGCCTGCCGGAAACAGCCGTCCGGATAGGCCACATTACATAGCCATTTTTACAGCCCTTTTCTTCCACATAGTGTACAAGCATCTGGTACAGCCCGTCATTACTGTAATCTGCCTGCTTTTCCAGCAAAGGAAGAACCTCCCAAAGCACCTCCAGTGACGATGCTTTGTCCGTCTTCATTTTCTTGTGGGTGTACATATCTGTATCATATTCCGGCAGTTCTTCGAAAAAGCTGACCATTTCCATAATATCAGGCAGAACCTCGATCCGTGTCTTTACCATTGCGGCAATCTTTCTCAGATCAAAGGATTTCGTCAGGGCTTTCTTCAAAAAAGGCTCCGCCATCCGGTAAAACACCTTAAAGTCCATGGCTTTAATATACTCGCCGTTCATCCAGCGAAGCTTTACGATATCGAACACCGCCGGAGACTTACTGATTCTGTGATAATCAAACTCCCGGATCAATTCCTCCAGAGTAAACATTTCCCGGTTATCTTCAGGACTCCACCCCAGAAGGGCTATATAATTTATCACGGCCTCAGCCACAAATCCCTGCTCCATAAGATCCTCAAAGGAAGAATGACCGCTCCTCTTGGACAGCTTTTTGTGATTTTCGTCTGTGATCAGAGGAAGATGCACATACACGGGAATTTTCCAGCCAAAGGCGTCATACAGTCTGACATATTTGGGCGAAGAAGAAAGATACTCATTCCCTCTCACCACATGAGTGATGTTCATGGTATGATCATCCACCACATTTGCAAAATTGTAGGTGGGATATCCGTCCGATTTGATCAGAATCATATCATCAAGCTCGGCATTCTCCACCGTAATGTCCCCATAAAGCTCGTCGTGAAAGGTAGTGGTTCCCTCGCTGGGATTGTTCTGACGGATTACAAAGGGTTTTCCCGCCGCCAAATTTGCCTCAATCTCCTCCTGAGACAGGGACAGACAGTGCTTATCGTGCGGTCGGCGATAGGTATCCACGCCGTATCGTAAATGGTAATCTCCTTGCCCTCCACCACCTCTGTTTTCAGGGAAGCCAGCCTCTCCTTATCACAAAAACAGTAATATGCCTCTCCTTTGTCAATCAATTCCCTGGCATATTTCATATAGATGCCCGTCTTCATCCGTTCACTCTGTACATAAGGTCCATATCCGCCGTCCTTATCAGGGCCCTCGTCATGCTTTAGTCCTGTCTTCTCCAACGTGCGGTAGATAATTTCCGTGGCCCCCTCCACAAAACGCTCCTGGTCCGTGTCCTCGATCCGGAGCATAAAGCTGCCACCCTCATGCTTCGCAATCAAAAATTCATACAAAGCGGATCTGAGGTTTCCCACATGCATTTTTCCCGTAGGGCTGGGCGCATACCTTGTTCTGATTTTTACCACTGCTTCTTTCATGTCTGTCTTCCTTTACGTTTCTGTTTATTCTTGATTCCCTTTTTTGCGGATATATTCCATTTCCAGCTTATATGCCATAAGCCGCAGCAGATAATCCGGCATCTGCCGGTTTCCCAGCTCCCAGTCCTGTACAGTCCTGTATGGAATTCCAAAATAATCTGAAAACTCTTTGCGGTTCATTCCTGTCTTTGCCCGCATCTCTATCAGTTCTTCCCTTAATCCCATAAAAATCCCCCGGTTTGTCCGCATATATTGATACTTTTCACATCTACGCCGGAGGCGCTGAGGAAGCGGCACAAAACTCTTTTTCCGGAAAGCTCTGCGCCGCCTTATTGCCAATACTTTCGTCTGCCCGAATATTACAACATTTTTAGTTTGTTGTTGTATGTGGCAATAAAAATATCCTGTATCTCCTGCTTTGACTTGATATCACTTGCAAGCTTTACGCACTCGTGCAGATTTCTTAAAAGATCCAGGTGCCTTTCCGCCACACGGCGAATGTTGACACTGATTTCATTTTCAAGAGTCAATTCTACCTTTGTGACTCTTATGTCAAGAATGTCCGTCTTCTTCTGCAGATTCTGCACATCCTCCCTCAAACCCTGTACATCCTCCTTCAGGCCCTGCACATTCTCCTGCATTCCCTGCACATTCTCCTTCAGGCCCTGCATCTGCATCAAGAGCCGGTCCAGTTTTTCGCTGTCTGTCATACTGTATCCTCCTTAAAATTATTTCTTTGATACAGCTATTATATCATATAAGTTTTATTCCGTCTACCCGTTTTATACTAAAACCACAAAAAATATTTAACCGGCAACGATACGGAAGCCTCCCGTGAAGTCAATACACATTTTTTTATTCTTCCGCCCCTGCCATAAGCAGCTTCTCCACGATATCGTTGGAGCCGTTCTCCGTGGCATAGTATAACGCCGTGTGACCCTGCTCATCCGCATATGTAACGTTTGCACCGGCCTCCAGCAAAATCCCCGCCACATAATTATTGCCTTCCTGGGCAGCAATAATCAGCGCTGTCTCTCCGTCCTCGTTGCGTTCGTCTATTCCGGCTCCATGCTCCAGAAGCTTTCGCACAAGATGCTCGTTTTCATTTTTTGCCGCCAGGTGAAGCGGGCCATAGCCGTACCGCCCCCGAATATTCGCATCCGCTCCGGCCTCCAGCAGGATTTCCGCGATCAAAATATTGTCGCCTGCCACGGCTACGGCCAAAGGTGTCATCTTCTCATCATTGCGGGCATTTATATTGATGCCTCCCTTTTCCAGCATAGCCTTCACCACCTCACCCTGACCGTTTCTGCAGGCCTGGTGAAGCGGCGTATTGCCAAAAGAATCTGCGTTTCCTCCTCCCTCTTCCGACAGGCTTTCAATCAGCTGAACCATTCCCAGGGCATTGGCATAGTCCAGCGCCGAACGGCCATTATTATCCTTTACGGAGGTATCGGCCCCGGCTTGTGCAAGATATTTGGCGGCTTCCGCCTTTCCGGCCTCCACGGCATAGATCAAGGGCGTCTTTCCCTGTCTGTCTGTGGCATTGATATCTGCACCTGCATCTGCCAAAAGTCCGATGATCTCTTTATTACCGGAAATCACTGCCATGTGAAGAGGTGTTACGCTTTCATTGGAGCACAGGCTTACATCTGCCTCCTGTTCAAGAAGCAACTTTACAATATCTCTGTATCCTTTTTTGCAGGCATAATGAAGTGGAGCCAGGCCCATTTCATCCACTGCATTGACATTGATGCCTCCCCTTTTCAGAAAAGCCAGAACTACTCCCTTTTGTCCGTTTTGACATGCTTTCAATAATAACTTATCCATTTATTCCTCCCTGGGCACGGCCTCTTTGGCCTGTGCCTTAAACTTAGCCACTTCCTTTGCCGCCTGGGCGATGGAGATATTGGTTCCGGCTCCGGCTATGCATCCTCCCGGACAGGCCATCCCTTCAATCAGACAGCCGTTTTTCCTGCCCGCCTTAGCCAAAAGAAGCATTTTTTTACACTCCGCAAGACTCTCCGCATGCTCGATCTTCACTTCCGTGCCGGGATAATAGGTCTTGATACAATCTTCTATGGCGCTGGCCACGCCTCCCGCCACACCGTAGCCGCGTCCGGCTCCTGTGGCGTCCTCCATCTCGTCCATGGCCCTGATCTCTTCCAGCAGAATTCCCTTTGCCTCAAACATTCCCGTTAATTCTTCAAAGGTGATGACGAAATCCACATCCGACCTTATGGTTCTGCGGCTGGCCTCCAGCTTTTTGGAGGCGCAGGGCCCGATAAACACTACAGACGCGTCAGGGTGATCCTGCTTAATGATTCGGGCCGTAGCCACCATGGGAGTCA
>OFFU01002203.1_pt1 | contig 10888 bp, 7 predicted proteins | sample 1521451 | NCBI WGS metagenome assembly OFFU01 (sample SAMEA3504106, study PRJEB24116) | mouse gut metagenome | biome: mouse gut; feature: mouse-associated habitat; material: faeces | place: Denmark | collected 2011 | reverse complement strand
GCCCTCCTTCCCCTCCCCATTTTCTCTTTCCTTACGCCGGATTCGTGGCCTCGTCGCTGCCGCCGAGGGAGCCTTCGAGCGTGCCCTTGAGGTTGTCGCGCAGGCGGCCCGCCAGCTGCGATACGGGATCGCCGGGACAGGCGGGCGCGAGGGCGCCGGGGGCCTGCTGCGGCAAACGTTCGTGCGCTACGGTCATGAAGAGCTTGATGCGGTTGAGCTGGTTGGCCTCGCTGCTGCCGGGGTCGTAGTCCACGGCCATAAGGTTGGCGTGGGGCCGCAGACGCTTCAGCTCCTTCATGACGCCCTTGCCCGTGATGTGGTTGGGCAGGCAGCCGAAGGGCTGGAGGCAAAGGACGTTGCCCACGCCGTGATCGATGAGTTCCAGCATCTCGGCGGTGAGCAGCCAGCCTTCGCCCGCCTGATGCCCGGCGGAGACGATGCCGCCCACGCTGCGGGCCAGATCGTCGATGCGCGAGACGGGCAGGAAACGGCTCCCCTGCAAGGCGCGGCGCATGGCGTTACGCAGGGACTCAATGCGCTTCACGAGCATCCAGTTGCCGAAGGCGGGCAGGGCCCGGCCGCCCATATGCCGCCATTCGTAGACGGGATCAAGCAGGCAATAGAGGAAAAAGTCCGTCAAATCGGTGAGGACCGGCTCGCCGCCCTCCTCCATGATACGGCGTACAACGTGGTTGTTGGCGTCGGGGTGGTACTTGAGGAGGATTTCCCCCACGATGCCCACGCGGGGGCGCGGATCGCGGTTCTGGCGGATGGCCGAAAAATCCCGCACGATGCCCTGCATGTGCGACTTGAAGACCGCGGTATCGCCCCGGGCCGCGTTGAAACGGACGCGGTTCGTCCAGTAGGCGAGCAGATCGTCGGTATCCCCGGCGTTGTGCTCGCGCGCCCGGCAGGTAAGGGACACGCGCTGGAGCATGTCCCCGTAGAGGCAGCTCAGGATCATGCGGTGCAGGAGCGGGGCCGAGACGGAGAAGCCCGGCTGCTCGTTGAGCGAACCGCCGCTGATGCTCAGGATGGGCACGTTGGGGAAGCCCGCTTCGCAGAGCGCCTTGCGCAGGAGCGCGGGGTAGTTGGTGGCCCGGCACGGCCCGCAGGTCTGCGCGAGCAGAAGGGCGGTTTGGCCGGGATCGCAGCGCCCGCTCTGCAAGGCTTCGATAAGCTGACCGATGACCACGATGGCCGGATAACAGGCGTCGTTGTGCACGTAGTTCAGCCCGATTTCGATGGCCTTGCGGCTGACTTCGGGCAGAACTTCGAGCCGGTAGCCCGCGTGAGAGACGGCCTTGCCCAGAATGTCGAAATGCAGAGGCGACATCTGAGGGGCAAGGATGGTGTGGGTGCGGCGCATGGCCCTGGTGAAGACGGGGCGCGGAGCGGAAGGGGCGGGCGTCTGGACGGCCCTGCGGTCCCGCCGTTCCTCCACGGCGGCGAGCAGGGAGCGGATACGGATGCGGGCCGCCCCGAGGGACGCGCCCTCGTCGATTTTGATCAGGGTATGCAGCTTTCCGGCCCCGGCGAGCATTTCGGCCACCTGATCGGCGGTCACGGCGTCAAGGCCGCAGCCGAAGGAAGTCAACTGCACCAGTTCGAGATCGGGCCGCGCGCAGACCAGCGCCGCCGCCCGGTAGAGCCGCGAATGGTAGGTCCACTGGTCCACGACCCGCAGCGGCCCGCGCACCTCGGCAAGGTGCGCGACGCTGTCCTCGCTGAGCACCGCCGCGCCGAGCGAAGCGATGAGATCGGGCAACCCGTGATGAACGGCGGGATCGGCGTGATAGGGCCTGCCGGAGAGCACCACGGCGAGCCTGCCGGTTCGTTCCGCCTCGGCCAGCGCCCGTTCCCCTTCGGCCCGCAGTTCGGCGCGGTAGGCTTCCTGCTCGCGCGCCGCCCGGCAGACGGCGGGGCGGAGTTCGTCCTTGGCGACGCCGAAAAGCTGGTGCAGCGCGTCCACGAGGCTTTCCGGGTGGTGCAGGGTGAGGAAAGGCGTAAGCAGTTCACAACCCTGTTCGCGGAGTTCCTCCGTATTCAGGCGCACGACCTCGGGATAGCCCGTCACCACCGGGCAGTTATAGCAGTCGTTGGCGGTAGGGCTTTCCTTGCGCTCGCGGGGCAGGCAGGGAAAGAAAATGCGTTTGACGCCACGCCGCAGGAGGGCCGCGACGTGCCCGTGCGCGAGCTTCGCGGGATAGCACACGGTCTGGGAGGGCATTGAGGAAAGGCCGAGATCAAAAAGCTCCTTGCCGGAGGGCGGGGAAAGTTCGACCCGATAGCCCAGTTCCGTCAACAGCGTAAACCAGAAAGGATAGTGCTCATACATGTTGAGCACGCGGGGAATGCCGATGCTTCCGCGCGGAGCCTGATCGTGCGGCAGGGGGACGTACCCGAAAAGGCGGCGCTCCTTCCACTGGTAGAGATTGGGGGCCTTGGCCGGGGCTTCGCCGTTGCCCGCGCCGCGCTCGCAGCGGTTGCCGGAGACGAGCCTGCGCCCGTTGGAGAACCTGTTGACCGTGAGCAGGCAATGGTTGCCGCAGCCTTGGCAGCGCGTGGTTTTCGCGGTGATGCGCAGTGAGCGCAGGGCCTCCGAGGACAGGGGGGCGGGGGCGGCGTCCGCGGGCGTACGGCTGCGGGCGATCAGGGCCGCACCGTAGGCCCCCATGAGCCCGGCGATGTCCGGGCGGTAGACACGGCGTCCGAGGAGGTTTTCCATGACGCGCAGCAGGGCGTCGTTGAGGAAGGAGCCGCCCTGCACGATGACGTGTTCCCCGAGTTCGGCGGGCGTGCGCAGGCGCAGCACCTTGTAGAGGGCGTTGCGGGCCACGGCGTAGCAGAGCCCGGCCGCGATGTCCCCGATGGCCGCGCCTTCCTTTTGCGCCTGCTTGACCTTGGAATTCATGAAGACGGTACAGCGCGAGCCGAGATCGACGGGGTGGCTGGCGAAAAGGGCGGCGTGCACGAAATCGTCCATACTGAGGCCGAGGCCGGCGGCGAAGGTTTCCAGAAAGGCCCCGCAGCCTGCTGAACAGGCTTCGTTCAAGGTCACGCCCGCGATGAGCCCCTGTCGGGCCTTGAGGCATTTCATGTCCTGCCCGCCGATGTCGATGACGTAGGTCGCCTCGGGCACGAGACGGCAGGCGGCCTTTACGTGGGCTACGGTTTCCACGTCCGCGGACAGCGAGCCGAGGGCGGCCTGCGCGAGCTGCGCGCCGTAGCCTGTGGCGGCGCTCGCCTGAATCCACGCTCCGGCGGGCAGGCGGTCGATGAGGTCCACGAGGAAGGGGAGGAGCCGGGACAGCGGATCGCCCTGATTGCGCTCGTACCACGAGGCGAGCACGGCGTCGTCCGCGTCCGTGAGCACGGCCTTGACCGTGGTGGAGCCAAGGTCCACGCCGAGGAAAAGGGGGCCCTGCGCGGCTTCCAGCGGCTTGCGGGGGGCGGCGTCTTGGCTGTGCCGCCGCCGGAAGTCGGCGTAGTCCGCTTCGCTTTCAAAGAGCGGGGGCAGGGACGGCCCGCGCTCCTCCGTGCGCGCTTCTGAATGCAAACGGGCCGCCACTTCCGCCAGCGGCAGCGGGGCGGCGCTGCGGGGTCCGCCGGACGTTTCGGCAAGGCTCAGGGCCGTGCCCAGCGCCACCACGTATTGCGCGTTGGGGAAGTCGATCACGTCTTCGGGCGCAAGGCCGAGCGTCAGGATGAAGCGTTTGCGCAGTTCCGGCAAAAAGTGCAGGGGGCCGCCCAGAAAGGCGACCTTGCCCCGGATGGGGCGGCCACAGGCCAGCCCGCCGATGGTCTGATCGACGACGGCCTGAATGATGGAGGCGGCGAGGTCTTCGCGGGCCGCGCCCTCGTTGAGCAGGGGCACCACGTCCGTCTTGGCGAAGACGCCGCAGCGCGAGGCGATGGGGTAGATGGTGGTGGCGCGGGCGGCCAGCTCATTGAGCCCGGCGGCGTCGGTGTGCAAAAGGGCGGCCATCTGATCGATGAAGGCCCCGGTCCCGCCCGCGCAGGCTTCGTTCATGCGCAGGTCCATGCCCTGGCTGAGATAGAGGATTTTGGCGTCCTCGCCGCCGAGTTCCACGGCGACATCGGTCTGAGGGGCGAGCGCGGCAAGGGCCCGCGATGCGGCGACCACCTCCTGCACGAAGGGCAGGCCGAGGATTTCCGAAAGCCCGAGCGAGGCCGAGCCGGTGATGGCTCCCCGGACGCTCAAGCCGGGGTAGTGGGCGGCGAGACGATCCAGCATGGCGGAAAGCGTTCGCCGGGCGGCCGCCCCGTGACGCACGTAATGGGCCTCAAGCAGTTCTCCGTCCGCCGCGACGAGCGCGAGCTTCGCCGTCGTCGAGCCCACGTCGAGGCCCAGAAAGACTTCCGCATCCATGCCGACTCTCCTTCAGGCAGCCATATGACCCCCCCGGACCTCTTTATAAGCATGACTTCTTTGTGCGTTCGGGCTGCATCAACGCATCTTTCAGCCCTGCTTTTTTCTGCGGAAGCGTTGTCGGACAGCTCCGCACACAGCGGTAAAGAGGTCTTCCGTGTTAGATTATACCATCTCGGTTCGATTTTCTAGGCCGCCGGGACGCGGCAGAAGCGGCAAGATGGGTGAAAGTGATGCGTATTTCCCCGTGGATTGAGTCTGTTGAGGCATAAGAAGGGGCGATGCCCCGAAATCGCTTCGGCGGGAAGGCGCACACGCTTATTCCGCTCTCTTGCTTCTTCCCGCAGACGCTCTTACCGAGCGCCTTTTTATGGGCCTCGTGACAAAGGGTTTGTACCTTCCATCCATCGTTTCTGAGTGCCGCCACCCTGTCATGACCGCGCCAAACGCCCCGGCCTGTGTTCTGTCTCCAACGGGCCGGGGCGTTTCCACATTCAGGAAGGGCGGGAAGAGGCCCGCTCATCTCAGCGAAATGCCCTCTTTTGGCGGCTTTGAGAGCCTCTTTTCAGAGCCTTCCCCCCATCACCGGGAAAACGGCGTTGAAGAGCCAGCCTACAAGGGTACAGAAAACGGCCAGCACGCCCACAAAGAGCGCCAGCAGACGCCAGCGCATGACCTGACGCAGCATGAGGAGTTCCGGCAGGCTGACGGCCACGGTGCCCATGCAGAAGGCCAGTGCGGTCCCGGCGGGCACGCCCTTGAGGAGGAGGCTTTCGAGGATGGGCACGATGCCGGTCACGTTGGCGTACAGGGGCACCCCGGCGATGACGGCCAGCGGGACCGTCCACCATTGGCCCGCGCCGAGATGCCGCACGACCCACTCCTCGGGCACGAAGCCGTGCAGCAGCGCGCCGAGCCCGACGCCGATCACGACCCACGGCGCGACCTTGCGGAAGATGGAGCGCGTTTCGTGCAGGGCGAAACGGTGACGGCCCTCAAGCGTGATGCGGCTCGGGAGCGTCAGGGCGCGGATCGGGCGGAGTTCCGTCAGCCCGCCATGCGGTGCCGCGAGGGGTTGCAGCCAACGTTCCGCGCCCACCGCGTCCATGATCGCCCCGCCCAGGATGCCCGCCAGCAGCCCCACCGCGACATAGGCGGCGGCGAAAGGCCAACCGAGCAGGCCGCCGAGCAGGACGACCGCGATTTCGTTGATCATCGGGGAAGCGATGAGAAAGGACATGGTGATGCCGAGAGGAATCCGCGCCGTGGTAAAGCCCACGAAAAGGGGGATGCTCGAACAGGAGCAGAAGGGCGTGACCGCGCCGAACACAGCGCCGAACAGATAGCCGAGGCCCCGTTTCGCCCCGGCCAGCTTTTCCCGTATCCGTTCGGTCTGGAGCCCGGCCCGCGCGAAGGCCACGCCGTAGACCATGATGGCCAGCAAAAGCAGTATCTTGACGGTATCATAAAAAAAGAAATTGACCGCTTCCCCAGTGGCGGAACCGCGCGCCAGCCCGAGGGCGTCATGGGCCAGCCACGCGCTGACATGGGGATTCGCCCCGTAGAGGAGGAGCCAGAGCAGCAGGGCGGCCCCGCCTTTCCCGGCTTGCCGCCATCCTTTTGTGTTCATGGTGCTTTCCTTTTTTGTTATTTGGCCTTTTATGCAATAATGGAGCGGCACAAAAACCATGCTTCTGTCCAGAAAGGCATGCGGTGCCTTCCCTTTAAAAGCCGCACGCCCTCAATCAGGCATTATTCAAACTCTTGCTGGAAGGCGGCCTTTTCCCGCCAAGCCGCCTTGCGCTGGAAAAATGCCATTCTGACGCAAGGTTGGCTACGCCGTCCTGTTACCCATGTGCTTTGCTCTTGGAAAAAATCGGCTTTCGAGCACACTCTTTTTACGGGCTCAACCTGAAAAAACGGCCTTTCAGCGTTCCTCGCCCTCGGGCGCAGCGGAACGAGGCGTGCGGCACGCGCAGGGAGCCTGATCCAGGAGTGCGCGGGTTTCGTCCAGCCGGGCGTTCAGGCGTTTGCGGACGGCTTCACCCGTACAGTGGAGGAAGGTGTCGAGGCAGGGCAGGGACAGGGAATAGAAGACGCTGGTGCCCCGCTTGGCATCCGTCACTATTCCCGCTTCCTTCATGACCGCGAGGTGGCGGGAAACCGTGGAGAGATCGCCGCCGACCTGCCGGTGCAGATCGCAGACGCACAGGGGGCCGCGCGTCAGGGCCTCGGCCATGATCAGGCGGCTCGGATGCCCAAGCGCCTTGAAGATGCGGGCCTGTTCGGTGAAGAGGCGTTTCGTGGTGCTGTCCATACGTTTCCTTATATGTATAAAAGGCCAAATAGACAAACCAGGGCAGAATGTCAAGGCGGCAGGGGAGAAGGAAGGCGGCCCTACTTTCTGCCGACATAGGCAAGGATGCCGTTGGCGATGCCTTCCGCGAGGGTAGCGCGATAGGCTGGCATGGCCAGCCGTTTGGCTTCGTCCTTGTTGGTGCAGTAGCCGACTTCGATGAGCACGCCGGGCACCCCGGAGCGGCGCAGCACATGGAAGGGCCCCGTCTTGATGCCGCCGTCGGCGGTGCGATAGTTCTTCTTGCGCACGAGCTTGAGGGCGGTGTCGTGGACGCTGCGGGCAAGGCGGCGGGATTCCTGTTTCTGGATGCGGAAAAGGCGGCTGGGCGGCAATGTTTCACGGGCGGCGCGGCCCCGGTCGCGCAGGGCGTTCTCCACGGCGGCAAGCCGGGTTGCGGAGGAGGTGCGCGAAACGTCGAGATAATACGTCTCGAAGCCGCGCACTTTCGCGGAGGAATTGGCGTTGACGTGGATGGAGATGAAGAGATCGGCCTTGTTGGTGCGTACCTTGTCGGCGCGCCGTTCGAGTTCCACGTAGGTGTCGGAAAGCCGGGTATAGCGCACCTTGAGCCCGCGCTTGGAAAGAATAGCCCCGACGCGCTTGGCGATGTCGAGGGTGACCGTTTTTTCGCGGATGCCGTTGTGATGCGTGCCGGGGTCTTTGCCGCCGTGCCCGGGATCGATGAGGACGGTACGCACGCCGAGGTGGAAAGGTTTGGCTTGTGAGGCGCTTTTGGGGCTCTCCGGGCGCGCCGCCCCGCGTGGGCTTTTCCCGGCGGATGGCGAAAGCGTGGCGAGGTAGCCGCCTGCCGCATGTCGCCCGACGGATAGGCTTTGATCTGCCGCTGGAGAAGCTCCTGCGCGCCTTCGCGGTCCCCGAGGATTTCGCCGCGCAGCCGGGCGGCGTTATAGAGGGCATCGTCGGCCAGCACGCTGCGGGGATGGGCCTGCGCGACTTGCAGGTAGCGTTCTACGGAACGCTGCGCATCCTTGCGGTTGGCGGCATAGCGCGAGAGGCGGTCCAGCGCCCGGGCCGAACGGAAGAGGGCCGCCGGGCGGTTGTTCCAGCGTTTTTCCGTCTGATAGATACGCAGAAAGGAGGCGGCCAGCTTTTCCCACGGCTCGCGCTGCTGCCGCTGCGACGGGATGCGCTCAAGGCGGCTCATCGTTTCCTTGGCTTTTCCGTAGGAAGCGGGGTCGGCGCGGGCAAAAAAAGGCACGCCCAGGAGGAAGCAGCACAGGACCAGCCACACGCCGCTTGTAAAAAAGCGCTTGCGATGGCGGGAGGCGGAAGGGCGTTGCGGCATGTCCATAGAAAAGCGGCGAAAGGTTGGGGTCCGGCGGGGCGGTGGTGCCGTATCAGAGTAGCAACGGGCCCGGGAAAAAACAAGGAAGGGGGAATGGGAAAGGGGAGTGGACATTCCAGCGCACAGGGCGCACGGTGAGGGGGCTTTTCCCGTTGCATGTCGCGGGGGAGAGGCGTATAGCTGGCGGCTTCTGATTGAGCGATCAACCAATACCGTATCCGAGGTTTTCCATGCTTTCCATTTTGTCCACTCTTGTTCCGGTTTTCGGGATCATCCTGCTTGGGATCATCGTCGAGCGCATGGACTTCATGCCCAAGGAAACATCGGTCTGTCTCAACCAGTTCGTCTATTGGATCGGTTTGCCGCTGTTGCTGTTCAACGCCCTGGCGCGGATGGAGGCCGGGCAGCTTTCCTCCGCGCTGCTCTGGGGCATCCTTCTGGGGCTGCTCATCCCTTATGCGGTGGCCTACCTGCTCTTTTTCATCGGATTCCCGCAGCGCAGGCAGGAAGGCGCGGTTTTCGCCCTTCTGTCGAGCTTTCCCAACTCGGCGTTTATGGGTCTGCCCATCGTCGTGCTCCTGCTGCCGGGAGATGAGGACGCGGCGCTCATCGCCAGCGTCGGCGCTGTGCTCGGCGTGGTGAACCTGCTGTTCACGGACACCGTGCTGGAAATGGGGCGTCACTGCGGGGAAGGCCGGGCGAAGGCGTGCTTTTCCCTCTTGCGCTCGCTCTATCATAACCCCATGCTCATCTGCTCCGGCCTTGGGGTCCTTGTGAGCCTTCTGCACATCAAGGTTCCGCAACCCTTGATGTCCATCGCGTCCATGCTCGGCTCGACGGCGGCCCCCTGCGCCCTTTTCTGCATGGGGATGATCCTTTCCGTGCAGATGACCTCCTCGCGCGGCTTCGTAAAGGGCTGGGTCCGCCGCCAGTTCCCCTTGCACCTGTTCAAGCTTATTGGGCAGCCCTTGCTGACCTTCGCCGTCCTCTCCGCGCTCGGCGTGCGCGGCGTCGCCGTAGCCGTCGCCACACTCGTTTCGGCCATGCCCGCCGGGGTAGCGGCCTACATCATCGCGGAAAAGTATCAGGTCTACGCCGAGGATTCCTCGCTGGGCATCGTGATCAATACGGGCCTGTCCGCGCTGAGCATTCCCCTCATCGTGCTCATCCTGCAATATTACGGGTTTTTCTAAATCCCGTCCTTCGGAACACAAGGAACCGTTTTCATGCCGCATGAAGAAACCAACCTCCGGCGCTGGCTGGTAAGGCTGACCGGGCCCATTTTCATTGAAATGGTGCTGATCATCCTTCTCGGCACCGTCGATACCGTGATGCTCAGCCAGTGCTCTGACAACACGGTGGCGGCGGTGGGCGTGGTGGTGCAGATTCTCAATATGGTCTTTCTGGCGTTCAGCGCCACCACAGCCGGGACGTCGGTGCTCTGTTCCCAGTTCCTCGGCGCGCGGCGCAGGGAAGATTTCACCAGTACGGTCGCGGTGTCGCTGGCCTTCAACGCTCTTGTGGGCGTGGCCATCAGCGCCTTCCTCTATTTCTGGGCCGGAGACATCCTGCGCTGGATGGACCTGCGGCCCGAACTGATGGGCGACGGCATCGCCTATATGCGCATCGTGGGCGGTTTCGCCTTCGTGCAGGCCATTTCATTGACGCTTTCCGCTATCCTGCGCAGCGCGGACATGGCCTATTACCCCATGCAGGTCACCTTCGTCATCAACATCCTGAATATTATAGGGAATTACGCCCTCATCTTCGGGCATTTCGGCCTGCCCGCGCTGGGCGTCGCCGGGGCTGCCGTCTCCACTACCATCAGCCGGGGCGTGGCTATGGGCCTGCTTCTGTTCATTCTCTTTCGCAAGAAGCTCCATTTCCCGCTTTCCTGCCTCTGGCCCTTTCCCTTCCATCTGCTGCGCAAGATGCTCGCCATCGGCCTGCCTTCCGGCGGGGAGCAGCTTTCCTACAGCCTGTCGCAGGTGGTGATTACCTACTTTACCAATCTTCTCGGCAACGAGGCGCTGGCGGCCCGCACCTATGCCATGAACATCGTGACGTTTTCCTACGTCTTCGCCATGGCCGTGGGACAGGGCGGCGGCATTTGCATCGGGCATCTCATCGGCAAGGGCCGACGCAACGCCGCCCTGAGCCTCGGGCGTTACTGCGTGCGCATCACGCTGATGATTTCCTTTACGGTCGCGCTTCTGGCCGCCCTCCTCGGTCGCACGGTCATGGGCCTGCTGAGCGACAATCCCGAAGTGATCGCCCTGACCGCGCTCATCCTGCGCATCGACGTGGCGCTTGAGCTGGGCCGGGCCGTCAACATTCTCTACGTGAATTTCCTCCGCGCCACCGGGGATGCAATGTATCCTTTCGTCATCGGGCTTATTTTCATGTGGGGCGTGGCCACAGCGGGCAGTTACGTTTTCGGCAATCTGCTCGGTTTCGGGCTGGCGGGCATGTGGGTGGCCTTCACATTTGACGAGGGCATCCGGGCCGCCTTTTTCTGGCGGCGCTGGGAGAGCCGCAAGTGGATGGGCCGGAGCGTCGTGGGCCGATAGGGGGAGCGTGCCTCCGGCGGCAAGGGAGGCTACCGACCCCCTTGACCCCCTGTTTGGGGGGCATCGCGTTGCGTGCGATGCCCGTAAGACTCGCAAGCTCTCCTAACGGTCACGGCTTCGCCGCCCTTCGGGTCGAATACCCCCCAAACCCCCTCAGTTATGGCTCTATCAAGGGCGGGGCGGCACAAAGGCTTAAATCTTTTTTTGAGTCAAAAGGGCGGAAGCACGCTTCCGCCCTGTTTTTTCTTCGCCGGAACGAA
>OFFU01002200.1_pt1 | contig 10891 bp, 15 predicted proteins | sample 1521451 | NCBI WGS metagenome assembly OFFU01 (sample SAMEA3504106, study PRJEB24116) | mouse gut metagenome | biome: mouse gut; feature: mouse-associated habitat; material: faeces | place: Denmark | collected 2011 | reverse complement strand
TGCCTATTTATATTGGTAAACAGCCGTTAAGTTTATTTAAGATGCGTCTGCCGTGATGGTTAATTCATAAATTCTGTAAAAGGATATGGAAAGATTTATAACAGCAACAAAGGAGACCCGGGAACTAATAACAAAGGCTTTCCGCGGTATCTCACGACAAACCCTTTGGCGCGCTCTTTACTTTGAGGATATAAACAAAGGGACGGACACAGAGCGTAAAATCCGCAAAATGGCTCTTAACCGTGGCGGCATTATAATGGTGGTGAGCCCGGAAATGGAAACAATGCACGATGCAGATGGCTATATGCGCCAGTATTACCCAAATGGGGTAATGCTTGAAGCTGACAAAACAACCGGAGACGTAAAAGTTTATGATCGCGACGGTAATGTTTCCCTTTCGGTGGAGCATGCGAAAATTTCAAAGCTGAATGAAATACAACACCACGCCAAAAGTCTTTGAGTATGGAAACAGTAAACGGAACAATTTGCATAAGCCACGCGGAGCTCACCGGGCGGATTATTACCACGGCTAACCTTAAAGCTCTGGTGAGACGTGGAAAAATAAAACAGATTCGGCGCGGTGGAAATGGAAGAACTGCGTTGTATGATATTGAAAGTCTTCCTACGAGAATACAGGTAGATGTATTCCGTGAATATGGCAACCCATATATTATTTCATTAGGAGAAATTACCCCGAAACCATCTGACGTAGCATATTACTCATGCGTGGTTCTTCCCAATGGAAGCAAGTTGCCTAAAGAATATATTGAAAAATATTCTTATGGTTGTGCTGTATTATCACGATGTATTGAGTTACACACTACAAAAAAATACACATGGGAGAAGTTGGGAGAAGCAGTAAAAAGGCTTCCAATCAAATATAAAAGTTGTCTTCCGAAAAGCGCAGCCGTACTACGAAGAAAGGCTCATAACTATATTATGCAGGGTCCGGTATGCCTGATCAGCTTGAAATTTGGTAACTCTAACGCTTCAAAGTTATAATATGGAGACTATTGATGGTAAAGTTTGCATAAGTTATGGAGAGCTTACAGGAAGAATTATTACTCCTGCGAACTTAAATAACTTAGTCAGTCGAAAAAAAGTCGTTCGAGTACAAAGAGGCGGCAACGGTCGTGAGGCTCTGTTTGCCGTTGAGAGCTTGCCGATGAAGTGGCGCACGGAGGTTTACCGCCGTTATCCGGACTTGCAGGAGCAAGCGGACAGCAAGGAATTTTTAGACACCATACAGCCGGACGGCGCAGCGTTGAACTTCTTTGAGGGCTACGCACTTGCCGACGGCAGAAACTTGCCGGCTGATAAAGTGCTGGAGTATTCAGCAAACGCAGCTATTATGAACGCTTTCCGTGCGTGTTGGGACGCTCATGTGAGCAAGCGACAGCGCAGCGGTAAAAAGGCGCTGGCGGCAAAAGAATTTTGGGCGCGTGCGGCTGCTTCGCTTCCCCGACTGGCTGACCGCTGGCCGCACTCGCTGCCCGGGAGCCCCCGGCGGCTGTCGATGAAATGTGCGGAATATGTGCGCGAGGGTTACGCCTGTTTTATCTCCGGCAAGTTCCAGAACGGCAACGCCGGCAAGGTGCTGACCGAGGAGCAGGTGGGTTATCTCGCCACCTTGATAAACAACCCCAACAACGTGCAGGACACCAAAGTGGCAGCGGCCTACAACGCGAAAGCGCGGTTATTGGGCTGGAAAGAGATAACGGCGGCAGCGGTGGGCGTATGGCGTGAGAAGCTGCAATTAGAGGCGGCGGCCGGCCGTTTGGGTGTTACGAATTTCCGCAACCACAAGACGATGCAGGTGAAGCGCAGCCGCCCGACCGCTCCGTTCCTGATGTGCTCGCTTGACGGCTGGACCGTGGAGCTGCTGTATCAGAAAACACGGACGGACAAAAAGGGGCACAACGTAACGACCTACACCAACCGCCTTACAATGGTGGTAGTGCTTGACCCGTGTGTGGACTATCCCATGGGCTACGCGGTGGGGGACCATGAGTGCCCGGAACTTATCAAGGCGGCATTAAGGAACGCCGCGACCCATAGCCGAGAGCTTACCGGCCAAATGCTGCGATACAACCAGGTGCAGAGCGACCGCTACGCAATCAAAACCATGTCGGAGCTTTACGCCGTATTGGGCGACAAGGTGATCCCGGCACAGGCGCACAACGCCAAGGCCAAGCCGGTGGAGCCCTATTTCAACCACCTCAACACGACATACTGCCAACTGTGCCCGAACTGGGGCGGCTACGGCGTGACGACCGACCCGAAGCGGCAGCCGAACAGCGAGGCGCTGAACAGACGGCGGCATAGCTTCCCCGATGAAGCGGGAGTCCGCGCCCAGATAGACGAAATGATCAGGCTGGAGCGGGCGCAAAAGGTGGGCAAGCTCATGGAGAAACTCGCCAACCTCAAACCCGAGCACAGGCTGGTAATGAGCCGTGAGATGTATCTGCTGAACTTCGGCGCAGAAACAGGCTTTAAGAACGTTTTGGAGGGCTGCGGCCTGCGTCCCACGATATTAGGCGTGAAGCGAGATTATGACTGCTTCGAGCTGAGCTTCCGCGACCATGCTTCGGAGCGGTGGACGGTGAAATACGACCCGGACGACCTGCACGACGTTCTGGCGGTGAGCGAGGACGGCACCCACCGCTACATGCTTGAGGAAAAGTATGTGCAGCCCATGGCACTGGCCGACCGCCAGCCGGGCGATGCCGAACAGCTCCAGAGAGTGCGCGACTTCAACAAGGCGCTGGAGGCAGAGACCGGACGCAGGCTTAATCACCATTATCAGGGTGCGCGTCGAGTGATAGAGAGAGCGGCAGAACTTCCGATATATCAGACCCCGGCACTGGGCTCGTGTATGGAGGACCGCCTTATACTTACCGACAGCCGGGGCCAGCATAAAGACAACCGCAGCCGCAACAGACTAGCCGCCGCCGACATTGAAGCCTTAGAGGTGGAAACCATTGAAATACCCGTAACACGCCAGGGCGATGATGTGGAGGCCTACAAAGTAACGGATTATTCAATTTTTTAAGACGTAAAAGGACATGACACAGGAACAGAAACAGCAGATTTGCGACCAGCTCCGCGCGTATGTGGAGCAAAAAGGGAGCGGCAACAAGGCCGCCAACAGTCTTAACGGCGTGAGCAGCGCGACAATTAGCAAAGTGCTGACCGGGAAATGGGAGACAATCGCCGACGAGATGTGGCGAAGCATAGCGTCCCAGACCGGGAGCGCCGAGACCAAGGGGTGGCAGGTGGTGAAGACCCGAGCCTACGAGGCTATGACTTTTGCGCTGGAAAACGCGCAGCGCGACAGCCTGGTGATGGCCGTAATTGGGGAAGCCGGGAGCGGCAAGACCGAGGCAATAAAGAACTACACCGCCGAAGGGCGCAACGTGTATCACCTTGTCTGCTCCGAATACTGGAACCGGCGCACGTTCATGGCGAAAGTATTGCAGAGCATGGGCGTGACCTACAGCGGCAACACCGTTGCCGACATGATGGAAACCATTGTCGACACATTGAAGCGCAAAGAGCAGCCGCTTATTGTGCTTGACGAGGCAGACAAGCTGAGCGATCAGGTGCTTTATTTTTTCATATCGCTCTACAATCAGCTCGAGGACCACTGCGGCATAATAATGACCGCGACCAAGTATCTGCGCGTCCGGATAGAAAAAGGGCTGCGGCTGAACCGCAAAGGCTATGCCGAAATATTCAGCCGCATAGGGCGCAAGTTTGTAGAACTGCCCCTGCTGAACAGCGAGGACGTGGCGGCTGTATGCGTCGCCAACGGAGTGAGCGAGGCCAAAGCCATTAACGGCATAGTGGACGAGGCGGAGGGCGACCTGCGGCGCGTAAAGCGCAGTGTGTGGGCTAAGGTGAAAGGAGGCGCGCGGTGAGCGGCAAGATAACAGTAACATTCAAGGGCGGCAAACGTCGGGTGCTCAAATCGCCCGATACGCTGCCGATGATAGACGGACGGCGTGAGGCTTACTTCGTGTTTAACAATTTCCAGGTTTATATCGGGTACAGTGACGGAGAGATAGACGAGGATGGCGACTTTTGCGTAAGGGCTGCCAATTCGGGTATAAAAGGCGTCGCCGGCATTGGCTTGCCTGCTGCCCGGCTTATGGGCTGGGCTTATGTTAACCCCAAAAGAGTGAAAAAATGAAACCATATCCCGTAAAATTCAAATTCCGCGCAGAGTTTGACCTCATGCCGTCCTGGCTGCCTCAGCTGCTCCAGGATTGGCTCGAACAGGGCTGGACGTGCGACATAACAGTGAAGCGAGTAAAAGGCTGCTACGGACCTAAAACGGTGCGCGTGATGATAGAAGCGAGCACCAGCGAGGACCTGGCGGCGAAACGCAAGGCATTAAACGCGATGATTGAGGCCAAGGGCTATGACCCGGAGGCACTGCGAGAACGGCCGCGACTGACGAAAATATAACGAGCAATGAGCAAAGCGATAAGTAATAAAAACGTGCTGGCTGCGCAATTCGAGACCGCAGACTTCGACGGCCCGTTCCTGGCGAGCTTCGGCCGCCCGGAGCTCCGGGGGGTGTGGCTTATCTGGGGCGACAGCGGCAGCGGCAAAACCACTTTCACGCTCCAGCTCTGCAAGTATCTGGCCGGCTTCCGTCGGGTGGCTTACAACTCGCTGGAGCAGGGTCTGAGCCTGTCGCTTCAAAGAGCATGGGAGCGCGTGGACATGGCGGAAGCCGGAAGCAACATAATACTGCTGAACAAAGAAGAACTGCCGGAACTACGCGCCCGGTTGTCAAAGCGGAAAAGTCCCGAAATTGTAGTGATAGACAGCCTCCAATATCTGGACCCATTCACATGGCGGCTTTTCAAGGCATTAAAAAAGGACTACCCCGACAAGCTATTTATTTTTATCAGCCAGGTGGACAAATCCGGCAACCTTACTGATAAACTGGCGGTGCGCATAAGATTTGACGCAGACATAAAAATCAGGGTCGAGGGTTACAAAGCCTTTGTAACGACACGCTACGAAGACCAGGACAAAGGAGAGGGCGGCGCCGACTTCGTAATCTGGGAGCGAGGAGCCGCAGACTACTGGGCTGAACGAATAAAATAAACGACTATGGCAAAAGAAAATAAGACAATGGACGAAATCCACCGCGGCCTCGTGAAAAAATATCACACCCTTTGCACAGTGCTGGGGCTTGATGATGAAGCGAAGCACGCGATCCTGGCAAGCTGGGGTGTCGAGAGCAGCCGCGACCTGACCCAGCACCAGCTCATAGACATCTGTGCGAAGCTGAGCGAGCAGGTGGACGAAAAGCAGGGGACGGCGCGGCTTGACAAACTGCGCAAGCAGGTAATTGCGGCAATAGGCGGCTGGCTCAGGGAGACCAAGCAGCAGAGCAATATTTCGATAATAAAAGGCATTGCGATGCGCGCCAGCGGTTACAATGACTTCAACAAGATACCGAGGGAGCGGCTGCGCAACCTCATAGCGACATTTAACAACAAAGTCAAGGACGCCCGCGCGGTTGATGCACTCACTGATGCGCTTCTGATGCAGAAGCTGACCGCCGGCAAAGAGATAGACCCAACACTAAACTAAAAATCCAATGGTAACAGATATTAACTCAGTTTTTCGGCAGTTAAGCCGAACCGAAAAAACAAAGTTTGTCAATTCAAAGATAGACTATGCAAGCGAGGACGCAGTAGCGGAGTATGTGGCTGCATACATTTTTGACGTGCTGAAATACACTGATCTAAAACAAGTGGCTGAATATCTTCGCGGAAAGGGCTACACAGTTACATTGAATAATGAATAACGAACTAAACAAATGATATGAGAGACAAAACAAGAAAACGACTCAGAAAATGCGCCTACCCATTTGCGTGGTTATGGGTGCTTGTCGGGCTAATAATCGGGTATAGCGGCGTGTGTCTGCTTGCATTAGCTTACACGATGTTCGGAGATACCAAGCAGGCTAAAAAGGTATTTACTCAAAGAATATGAGCAAGGAACTTGAAAAGGTTACAGCCATAATCCGGGAGCAGATTGCACACCTGCCCGAAAATGCAAGAATCGAACTGTTGGACGCACTGGCATGGTGGGCGAGCGATGCGGCCGGACATTTGAACTATGACTCGCCGGACGCCGAGGACTACGACAATTAAAAAACGCTGCGCCGGTGTAAAAGGACAGACCACCCAAGCAGTTAAACACAAATTAATAACCACTTAAACACCCTTAAAAATGAGTGAACAGGTAACAATGACCGCCGATGAGCGCGCCGAATGGGAAGCGTTTAAGGCAGAAAAAGCGAAAAAAGAAGCTGCGGAACTTCGCAAGCAGCAGCGTGAGACTTACCAAGAGCTAGTCAACGAGGAACTGGCGGCAGCCATTCCGGAACTGCGCGCCCTTAGTGAGCAGATTAAAACGACAAAGGACGCATTATTCAGCAACTTTAAGGCTGTTTTGGATATGAAAGCCGATGTCGTGGGCTTCAAAGAGGATGGGCAGTATAGCCACACTTTCACCAACAGTGACAGTAGCCTCCGCCTGACATTAGGCGTTAACACTGTTGACGGCTGGACTGATATGGTGGAAACAGGTATCGCAATGGTGCGCCGCTATCTGGAGAGCTTAGCGACCGACGACAAGAGCAAAGCACTTGTTAACACTGTGCTGCGACTTCTGAGCAAAGACCGCCAGGGCAACCTCAATGCAAGCAAGGTGCTCCAGCTTCAAAAAATGGCGGAGGAAAGCCACGACGATCAATTTGTGGAAGCAGTTAAGATTATCCGGGAAAGTTACCAGCCTACCGAGACCCGCCGCTATATCCGCGCACAGTATCGCGATGAAAGCACCGGGAACGCATGGCGCAATATTCCACTGAGCATTACAGATGTGGATCTTCTGCCCGGTAGCGAACCACTGCAAGACCTCCCGGCAGAACTTGAAGCAGAGGCAGCGGAATAAAAAAAGCCGCGCCAACGTGGACCGAAGCCGACGCCAGCGCTGAGCCTTGTGTAAAAGGACAGTGCAAAGGTACTAAAAATTGTTGAATGGCAAAGAAAAAACGGCACAAATCCACGTTGGCGCGGTCTGAAAAAGTAAAAGCAATAACCGCACTGCATTACGAGGCGGGAAACCAAGCTAAATGCTATAAAGCTGTGTGGCGTCGGTGGATAGAGCCCGAGTTTGGGATTAGTTATATCACTTTCATAAGGTATTTAGGATTCCACACGGATACCGAGGAATATAACCACCAGAATAGTTCCCCCTCCCTGTTTGATTTTGATTAAATAAGCAACCCCGATGGCTTCCGGAGCTATCGGGGTTGCTGTTGTATTATTGAGGTGACGGAATGGCGGCAGAGAGCCCCGGAAAGGGTTTGTCGCGTCGCATAGCCGTTAAGTCCTGCACGGAGGTTCGGAAACATTCAACGTCCTCAATAATTTCAGCGTGGGCGTGATTGGTTGCCGAGATAGTGTGCATAAAGCCGGCGAAGTTGTCACCGCGTAGTCCCTGCATAGCGGCGTTAATGCTATTGAGGAGGTCAAAGCGCTCCAGAGCTTCCGCCATTGCCGGGTCCTGGCTTCCGTGTATTCCGGCAGTCGCACGGTTCAGAATGTGGAGGCGGACGGTAATATCGGCACGGCGTGCCCCGGCGTTCTGCTGGTGCCATTCGATTGTTTCAAACTCAACGAACACCGACGGCAGGGGGTAAACCGCCCCACCGGCAAAGTGTGCGCCGTTGTCGTTCCAGAGGTCCACGTAATCAATGCCCGGAACGGTCAGGAGCTTTTCGGCGACAGCTGTAAAAATCTGTTTTCTCATATTGCTGTTATTGTCTTAAAAAGTCAGTTAATTGGGTGTTGAACTGTTGTAGGTTCCTGTCGATTGCCTCCCGGATAATGCGTTGCGTGTCGGGGCCGTCGCCGATAAAGCGGCGCTCCGGCATAGTTATGACTTTGCCAACTTTCATTAGAGCCATACGCCGCCAGGACTCGTCTTTTGTTTGCATGAACTTCGCCCAAAAGTAGCGTTTCATTTTAGCCGTCACGGTGATTTTTCCGTCCTCATTGTGGAGGTTTGTGTAAGGCATTGCGGAGGAAAAGCGCACACCGTTGCCGGACACTTCGCCCTGTGTGGCTTTTCGCATATCGCCGGAGACCATGAGCAGAGAGCCGCGGGAGTAGTCATGTGCGCGGGGCTTCCACTTGTCGGAGAAAAAGCCCTTACGTTCAAAGTTGCGGTCGAACTCTTCGGAGAGGTCCACGCGCATGTCGTCGAGAATGTCGGCTTTTAGTTTGTTGGCGTCGAGCATTTAATTGGGTTTTAATTGTTATTAAATCAGAAAAAAGTTGTAAATTTGCGGTCAATGGATAAATCGGCAAAAATATTAGAATACGCCCGGAACATGGGCGAAATGGCAAACCATGCTGAAAAGATTGGGACCACCGCTGACGGCGATGTTTACGGACTCTGTCTTTTAGATGCAGAGGGAATGCCTATGCCGGTAGGATTGCCACGGCTTGTAATCGCCAAGGGGGATAAACACACCCTGATAACTGGGGAAGAAGCATTGAACCTGTCAATATCATTTGATCTCGAGGAATAAGTTCTTTAATTTGGGGTTAACCTTCTTATCGTCGATTCTGATAACGCCCACCATGCCGGGGCGCATTTCGCCGATGTAAGAGCTTACATCGTTCTGGCCGCTTTGAGGGTCGAAATAACGAACCTTCCCCCCGATGACTTCGGCACAGAATACATGGGCGTCGCGACGTTTCCACGCGCAGTAAATTTCATACACACCGTCATCGCTGAATTTTTCGGCGAAATATTCCTGCAATCGTTTTGCGGTCATAGCCTTGTACCCTTTGCGCTTTTGCCATTTGTAGGTAAAATCATAATCAACGTCCGAGCCGTCGAGATTTACAAAACGCTGTAACCACGTAATGCTCTGTGCGTCCATTTCGGCATACGCGCTGCCCTTAATATTGGGCTTTGCCTTGACGTTGAAGCCGAGGCGGCGAAGCCAATGGGTAACGGTGCAGGTCTGACAGTTCACAAGGTAGCCTCCACCCTTTGCAAATTCCGGGTTTTCCTTGCCTTTGTTTGCCTGGTCGTATGTCATGGCTTTGCCTTTTGTAATGCCGAAGCTCTGCTCAATCTCCAAACAGTTCTCGGCAATAGCCTTTTTCTGGTCGAAAGTCAGAGAATCCGGCAGCTCCGCGATGATGTCGGCAATGCGCTGCTCCCGCTTTTGTTCCTCACTCAATTGCTCAATTACCTGTTTGGCTGCTTCCGGTGCTTTGTAATACGGATGTTTGGGCGGAAACAGTTTCAGATCCTTACCGGGGTTAAAGCGGAAAATCTGCTGTTTGGTGGCTTCGGTGCAGTTCTGACCGCGGAGCATAGAGAGCGCCGGGTCGCTCTGGGGGTATTTGCCACGTCGAACCTGTACGGCTGTGCAACGGCAGTTCCAGCCGTTCGGCGGCAGATAAAGCGACCAGAACGGGTCGGAGGGTGGCAGCGTTGTGCCGTGCAGAATTGCGTGATCTTCGCGCACGCGGTCATCCTGAGCCGTGCGGTACTGGAGGTCGTAACGGTCGCCGTCGGCTTCAATCTGTTGCCAGCGTGCAGCCATTAGAGAAGCACCGACCGCGTGGTTATATTCCGCATATAGGTAGTTATGGTTATATTGGTTGTTGACCTTTTCCACGTCGCGGCGGAACGTGTCAAACGGTTTAATATCCCCTTTGTCGGTAGTCAGAGACAGACCGACCTCCCGGAGTGTGTGGAACGCCTTAAAGCCGGAGAAAATAAAAGCATTATTTTCGAGGGCATAGCGCACCACCTCCGGCACCTCATGGGGGACGCTTGAACTTATGGCGATGTTGAGCTGCTTAACCGTTTCGGCTATCAAGCGGCGAGCTTCGGGGGTGTTGAGTTGCGACGCATCGAAGCCCCCGGCATTGTAGACCATGCCGGCAGCGTCAAAAAATGCCGTGTCGTCAAATTTGGGCTTATCTGTCGCGTCCGCAAGTTCGAGCAAGTCATTTTGCTTATCAGCCATTACCGGCGGCACCTCAGCAGACAACAATAAATTGCCGTCTGCGTTCGGTTTGCACGGTAAGTCATACAAAGAACCCAAAGCGGCGTTAAACGCGAGATATGAGCGCCGAAGCCCCGCAGCGTCAGCCAACCTTATTGTCGAGCTTTGCGCGGGGCTCAGTCGAAAAAACGGTCGGGCTGTGTTTTGGTTTCGCGTGGGGAGTCAATAGTCACGCCGTATTTTTCCGTGAAGTATTCAGGCGGAATGTTGTAATACTCCAGGACCAGGCGTTCAATTTCGCGCTGTTCCGCCGGTGAGTAGCTGGCGGCATTGTTCCATTGGAAGCGGCAACCTTTGACCGGGAAGCCGTGCAACTCCATAAGGGGAAGCAGTCGCCCGTTGATAATATGGGCGCACATAATAGCATCACTTTCGGTTGTGCGCTCAAATATTTCGAGGTGCACTTCTGACTGTGAGAGTGAGGAGCCGGAGTCAATGGTCATTGTCTGATTTAACACCACCTTTGACAGCTCAGAGTTGCAGCGATCCACGCGCTTGTCATAGACGTTGTAAGCGTCGCCGCGGCTGCTTTCCTTAATCTCAATTTCCGTGCCGTCAGATGTTACGATATATTGCGCCGCGCCCATATCGCGGAGGGCTGCTTCGGTTTTGGCTCGTTCCGCGTCGTCAAGCCCGTTAACGCGAGCTATGCGCATAGGCATACCGAAAATTTCACCGAATACGTCCCAATAAGCGAGCATATTCTTTTTTATTACTGTCCGCTAAACTTTTTTAGTAGCGGTTGAAAATTAGGGCTGGCAC
>OFFU01002186.1_pt1 | contig 10948 bp, 13 predicted proteins | sample 1521451 | NCBI WGS metagenome assembly OFFU01 (sample SAMEA3504106, study PRJEB24116) | mouse gut metagenome | biome: mouse gut; feature: mouse-associated habitat; material: faeces | place: Denmark | collected 2011 | reverse complement strand
ATTATTTATAAAAAAATTATTGTAAAATTTTATATTTTATGTTAGACTTATTATGTATAAATATTAATTTGCAAAAATAGGAGTGTTTATGAAAATAGTTTTAGACGGACAAGGCGGAGATTATCCTGAACAAGCTGTGCTTGGCGCAATACAAGCTGTGGAAAAACATAAAGATTTGGAAATTGTAATTTGCGGAAAAGAAAGTGAAATAACACAAGTTTTAGCAAATAACTATAAAGGAAATAAAATAACCATTTGCGATTGCAGCGAGGTTATTACTAATGATGACGTGCCTACTATTGCAGTGCGTGAAAAGAAAGATTCTTCTATGGTAAAGGCATTGCGTATGGCAAAGGAAGACAGCTCCATTGACGGTGTAGTAAGTTCGGGTAATACGGGAGCATTGCTTACCGCATCGCTTTTTATCGCAAAAAGAATTAAAGGTATAAGCAGACCATGCTTGGCGCCTAGTTTGCCTACTGCTGTTGACGGAAAATGTTTTGTGCTTGTGGATTGCGGCGCAAATGCAGATTGCAAGCCTATTAACTTACAGCATTTTGCTATTATGGGCAGTTGCTATGTTGAATCGCTATTCGGAGTTCAAAATCCAACTGTCGCAATACTGAGCAACGGGCAAGAAAAAGGCAAAGGCAACGAATTGGTAAAGGAAACTTATCCTATTTTAGAGGGTACTAAATCAATCAATTTTGTCGGCAATGTCGAGGCTAGAGATATTTTATCAGGCGATTATGACGTAGTAGTTTGCGATGGCTTTAGCGGAAATGTAGCATTAAAGACTATTGAGGGAACAGCTTTATGCGTTATGAAAATGATAAAGGACAGCATAAAAAACGGAAGTTTACTGCAAAAAATCGGTGGACTTTTGATAAAACCTGCGGTTAGAAAGTTAAAATCGACAATGGATGTAAACGAACAGGCTGGTGGTACTGTGCTTGGTGTAGATGGCATTATCGTAAAAGCACATGGTTCTTCCAAACAAGCAAGCATTTGCCGTTGTATCGAACAGGCAATGCTACTAATAAACAATAATATTGTGCAAAAAATAAAGGAAAATTTGAGTGGGTTAGAGGAAAATGATAATCAGGAAAAATAATGAGGACAATTTGGAATATACCAATGTAAAAGCTGTTGAAAAAATAATCGGCTATTCGTTCAACGATAAAAAATTGTTGCAACGTGCGATTACACACAGCTCTTATAACGTTTTAAAGGGGAATGACGGGGAAAGTTATCAAAGAATGGAGTATCTTGGAGACTCTATCCTTGACTTTGTAATAGCCGACGAACTTTACAGAAACTATCCGCAATTTGACGAGGGTAGATTGAGTAAATTCAGGGCAAATATCGTAAGTCGCGAGCCACTTGCTACCATCATTGACAGCAGTAAAATAGTGGATTATATTTTGTTTGACAAAAATACTGTGGCTTTGAGTAAAAAGATAAAAAGTGACTTTTTCGAGTCTATAATTGCCGCAATTTATTTGGATAGCAATGGTCTAAAAGCTACTCGACAATTTATTTTGAAGTATCTAAAACCTTACATTACTGCCGAAATGAAAAACGATAATTACGATTACAAGTCTATGCTTTATGAGTATTGCAGTGCAAAAAAGTGGACTTTGGCTTTTGAGACAAAAGAAATTTCGGGTCCTCCTCACGACTTGACCTTTACAATGCAATTAATAGTAAATGGCGAAGTGATTTGCGAGGCAACAGGCAAAAAGAAACAAGAAGCAGAAAAGAAATGCAGTAAACAAGCATTAATAAAATTCGGAGAAATAGAAAATAAATGAAATATAAGCAAATAACTGTAAGTACCACTACCGATGGCAGCGATTTGGTTGCTATGGTGCTTTATGACAGCGGCAGTGACGGTGTTAGTATTTATGACAGTAAAGATATTTTGGAACTTATTAAAAGCGACATTATATGGGATTATATTGAGCCCGCTGTTTTGGAGCAAAGCCCAATCGTAAAGGTAAAAGGTTTTTACGATGTTGAAAATTTTGATAGAATTTACGTGAATGTACTTGACGGTTTGGAGGAGTTAAAGAAAAACTCGCCCTTTGAGCTTGGCAGCTTGGAAGTTGAAGTTTGCGATTTGGACGATGCCGATTGGGTGAACGAATGGAAAAAATACTACAAACCAATACATATTGGCAAGATTGTAATTGTTCCTAAATGGATTAAATATACCCCCGAAATGGATGAACGAGTGGTTTTGATTGACCCCGGCATGGCTTTTGGTACAGGCTCGCACGAAAGCACAAGACTTTGTTTAGAGCTATTTGGAGAACTTGATTGTGTAGGCAAAAATGTACTAGATATAGGTGCAGGAAGTGGAATATTGGGCATAAGTGCAAGTATTTGCGGCGCTGAGAGTGTGTATCTGAGTGATATTGCACCGCTTGCGGTAAAGGCATGCCATGAAAATACGGAGCTTAACAATATCAAAAATGCTATAATAACACAAGCCGATTTGTTGGAAAATGCAACTGTAAAAGGAGATATAGTATTTGCAAATATTACTGCTGATATATTGATTGCCTTATCCGGAAACATTGGCAATGTACTTAAAAAAGATGGATATATAATTTTGTCCGGCATTATTCACAAAAGGTATGATGATGTACTAAATGCATATTTAGATAAAGGGTATATTTTGGACAAGTCGGTTGTTTTGGGCGAATGGTGCGGCTTGAGATTAAAGAATAAAGCTGTTTAAATAATATGGAAATTAGAAGATTTTATGTAAATTCAGATGATATAACCGATAATGTCGTAACTATTTGTGGCGACGAATTTTGGCATTTGACAAAAGTTTTAAGATATAAAGTCGGATATCAAATTATAGTATGCAATGATAGTGATGGTAAAGATTATTTGTGTACAATAGATTTAATTGAAAAAGATTATGCAAAGGCTACAGTAAACAGAATAATAGATAATGAGTGTAAAACAAAAGTTGGAATAACTTTGTTTCAAGCATTGCCAAAAGGCGATAAAGCCGATTTGATTGTTCAAAAAGCAGTTGAACTTGGCGTGCAGAATATAGTTTTTTTTAATTCCGATTATGTGAGCGAAAAAAAGTTTAATATTGATAGATTGCACAAAATTAATGTTGAGGCTTGTAAACAATGCGGTAGGTCAAGGCTTTCTAAAATTTATGGGTTATATACGTTTGACCAAATGCTACAAAAATTACAAGGCTTTGATAAAGTTTTGGTTTGCTACGAAAATGAAAAGATAAACGATATAAAAAATGAGTTAAAGTCTTTTAACGGTGATAATCTTGCGATTATTATTGGTAGCGAGGGCGGTTTTAGCGAAAGAGAAATTGATAAATGCCAATCAAATGGTGCTGTATCCGTTACTTTAGGCAACAGGATTATGAGATGCGAAACAGCATCGATAGTAGTTTGCGGTATAGCAATGTATGAGTTAGGGGAAATGAGTAGATGAAAATTGTTGTATACAATTTAGGGTGTAAAGTCAACCAATATGAAAGTGACGGTATACTTACAAAACTTGCTAGTTTGGGGTATGAGGTTTCGGACAACTTAGAGTTTGCGGATTGTTATATTTTGAATACTTGTGCGGTTACTAACGAAGCGGAAAAAAAGTCACGTCAAGCAATTAGCCGTTGTTTGCATTTCAATAAGGACGCTAAAATAATCGTATGCGGATGTGCATCGCAACATAATTCAGCTCAATTTGAGGGGAAAAACGGCGTTACATATATTGGCGGAGTTGCAAATAAAAATAAAATTCCCGAGTTATTAGAGCAAAAAGGTATTTATGTTACACCGATTTCAAAAGACTACGGGGAAGAGTTACAACCCGATTTGGTAAGAACAAGAGCGTATGTAAAGATTCAAGATGGTTGCAATAACTTTTGTTCCTATTGTATAATACCATATTTGCGTGGGCGTTCCCGCTCAAGAAGTATGGATAGTATTGTAAACGAATGTGAAAGACTGCAAAACTTGACAAACGAAATTGTATTGACAGGCATAGATATGTCAAGTTACGGTTTGGATATAGGTACAACGCTTAGCAATCTTATTTTAAATTTATCGCATATTAATGTTCGCATAAGATTTGGCTCATTGGAAGCGCGGGTAATCAGTGAAGAATTTTTGCAAAACACTAAAAAATTACAAAAATTTTGTCCGCATTTCCACTTATCCTTGCAAAGCGGGGATGACAATACCTTAAAAAATATGAACAGGAAATATACATCCGCATTTTATGCCGAAAAAGTTGCTCTAATCAGACAGTTTTATCCGACTGCTGCTATCACGACTGATTTGATTTGTGGGTTTCCTACAGAAAGCGAGAGCGAGTTTGAAAATACTTTGAGGTTTGTCAGCGAAATCAAGTTTTCGGATATTCATATATTTGCATACTCTAAACGCGAGGGTACAGTTGCCGCTAAATATAAAATGTTGGATGGCGAAATTGTAAAAAGACGTACTAAATTGTTGGAAGATATCGCAAAGGAAAATAAGGCGGCATATTACAGTTCGTTTATTGGGAAAACAGTGGAAGTTTTGGTCGAAATCGACGGCGGGTATACAAGGGAATATGTTAAAGTAAAATGTGACGGAGATGAAGGAAGTTTGAAGCAATTTGTACCGACATTTTATGACGAAGAAAAAGAAGTATTAATGTAATAAAATCTGCTAAACTGATGATTAGTACCGATTTTTGTCGGGTTTTAATGCCAAATATTGTCATTAATGGAAAACATTAATTGCATCTCAATGACTTAAATTTTAAAATAATATTTATTATCGGAGGATCATATGGATTGTATTTTTTGTAAAATTATCAAGGGTGAAATACCAAGCACAAAAGTTTATGAAGATAAAAAAATGATTATCATAAACGATATTGCACCTCAAGCTGCAAAGCATTATTTGGCTATCCCAAAAGTTCATTTCGCTAATATAGTTGAAATGGATAAAAAGCAAGCAAAAATTGTTGGCAAAATGTTAAAAACTATTGGCGAGCTTGCAGACAGCCTTGGTTTGCAAGATGGTTTTAGGATTGTGTCTAATAAAGGCGAAAACGGATGTCAATCAGTGGGACATTTGCATATTCATATACTTGGTGGCGAAAAATTATCAGAAAAAATGGGATAATTTCTATTTTTTGCTTGACATTATTTTAAAAATCAGTATAATTAAATAGTAATTAAATCCGCATCTGAGGGAAGGAGGGGACAAAAGGTATGTCTACAATTAGAGTTGGAGAAAATGAGTCTTTGGACAGCGCTATTCGCCGTTTTAAAAGGAAATGTGCGAGAGACGGTATCATTGGTGACCTTCGTCGTAAAGAAGCTTATGAAAAACCAAGCGTAAAAAGAAAGAAAAAGGCAGAAGCTGCAAGAAAAAGAATGTATAAAGCATAATTTATTTAACCTCGCAATGCGAGGTTATTTTTTGTCGAAAAAAAGCGAAATGAAAAAGTTCGAATGAATAACAAATAGCACAATTTTTTATAAAAAACTATAAGATAAAACTTAATAAAAACGATGGGAAGTGATTTTTAATTTATTTGTTTTGTAAGCAATGTTTAAAATTAACACTTCCTTTTAAATTGCCAATTATTTTATATGAATTCAAATGGCAAATTTTAAACATTAATAAAATTCCTATAAATGGAAGTTGTTCACTTGACAAAAATGATTTTAATTACAAAGGAGTGTGAAAATGTTAAAATGTGTTTTAAGGAGAGTTAATAATGAAAAGTTCAATTCAAAGTGTGGCAAAACAAGCCAAGTCACGCATAAAAAGCGGATATTGGTCGCAAGTTAAAAACGAAAAAATTGCTATAATGCAAGAAATCGAGCAGGTTGACAACGAAATGTACGAAGTTGTTGCATCGATTATAGAAAGTGACGAAGTTGTGCTTAATCCAATTTCAAAACTTATGGATGAAAACTATTATAAAAGTTTGTCCGACGATGGCAAAAACAGATATGTTTTAGAACTTGCAAACAAATATTTAAAATTGTGCAGAGAGTACGAAAGACGTAATAAAAAATTAGTAAATGTCGGCTGATTTCAGTTTTATTTGAATACTTTTGATTAAATTTTTAGAAACACAATAATAATTTAAAATACTCATAGATAGTATATATATAATTTCGAATATAGACGGTCGTTTTGATTGTCTATATTTTTTTTAATTTGTAGGTAAGCATTTTGTTTTAATCTTGATTTTTTGCAAAATGTGTGTTAGAATAATATAAGAAATTATTTTACAATAGGCATAATATGTTAATAACTGAGTTTAATGTTGTAGGACAAAATGTTAGGATATCGGTAGATGGGAGATTTTGGGACGAAATACCTTATTTGATTGCATTTGATTTTAGATTAAATAAAGGCAGCGAAGTTGATGACAGCCTATTGGTAAGTGTAAAACAAAAAGCAGACGAAAAAAATGCTTTTGATTATGCGGTTAAGTATTTGTCTAGGTATTCGGTAACTGCAAAAAGACTTAAACAAAAGCTTTACGAAAAGGAATACAATAAATCGGTTGTGGAAAATGTAGCAGCTAGACTTTTAGATTTGAAATACTTGGACGATTATGCTTTTGCGGAAAATTTAGTCGCAAGTAAAAGCAAAAAACTTGGTAAACGCAGGTTAAAGTCCGAATTGTTGAATAAAGGTGTTGGCAGCGATATTATTGACGAAGTTTTGGAAACTTTGGATAACGACGATATGTTTGACATTGCTATGTCGGTTGCGGAAAAGTGGTATCGTTCGCATGAGCTAGCGACAATACAAGACAGTCAAAAATTTTTTAGATTTATGGCGTATCGCGGTTTTGATTACGATTTGATAAATAGATGCAGAGAGGTATTGAAGTTTGGAAAAGACGATTGATAAAATATTAGGGCTACTTGTAGATTCAAAAGAGTATTTGAGTGGCGAATACATAGGCGAAAAACTTGGTATAAGTAGAATTGCCGTAAATAAGCATATAAAAAAATTAATTTCTAATGGTATAGATATTGAAATTGGGAGAAAAGGATATAAATATAAAGACAGTGATAGTTTGACAGTGCAGACTTTGAGCAAAAAGTTACTGAAAAGCGGTATAGATATCCCTATATTTATTAACGAGGTAGAAAGTACCAATACCGAAGTCAAAAAATTATATCCCGAAATCAATAAAGATTTTTTGTTTGTTGCACCTAGGCAGATAAGCGGTCGAGGCAGGCTTGACAGGACTTTTGTATCGGGCTACGGCGGTGTTTACATGACTCTTTGTTACAAACCAAAAAAGTTGTTGGTATCAGACTCGTTAAAATTGGTATTGCTTACAGGCCTTGCGGTTGCGAAAGTGCTTAAAAAATATACCGAAAATGTTACTATAAAATGGCCGAACGATGTTTTTGTAAACGGCAAAAAAATATGCGGTATACTATTGGAGTCGGTTATAACAGAAAATATAACCGAAGCTGTATTTTTGGGAATTGGCGTCAATATTACCAATGATATTCCAAAGGACTTACAGTCTAAAGCAACTTCTTTAAAATTGGAAAATCTTGAATTAGTACCAAGGGAACAGTTGATTTGTGAGATTATTGAACTGTTGTATCAAATGCTTGCTTTGTATCAGGAAAAAGGTTTTGAGCCGTTTATCAAAGAATATACCGACTTATCCATAAGTATTAATCACAATGTGGTTGTAAATGTTGGAGACAGCAAAAAAAGCGGATTTGGCATGGGGCTTAGCGAAGAGGGGTACTTGTTGATTGAAAATAACGGTATCATAGAAAAAATTATATTGGGCGATATAGAGGTGTAAAATGCTTGATTTTTTTAAGATAGGTAATGTAGAAAGCAAAACAAAATCTACAGGTGTTACCGTGATTTTGGCGGAACAAGGAGCGACAGGCGGTGTAAGCGTGCGTGGCAGCAGTCCTGCAACTCGTGAAACGGATTTGTTAAAATCGGAAAATGCTGTAGAAAAAGTAAATGCGGTTTTTTTGAGCGGTGGCAGTGCTTTTGGATTGGACTGTGCAAGCGGAATTGTTAAATATCTTGCGGAAAAAGGTATAGGATATCAAACTTCCGTAATGCCTGTGCCTATTGTTTGCGGTGCATGTCTTTACGATTTGGAATATAAAAATGCAGGCTTTCCCGATAAAGAACTTGGCTATAAAGCTTGTGAAAATGCAAAACCCGGCAATTTTGAGAACGGAAACGTAGGTGCAGGTTGCGGTGCTACTGTGGGTAAAGTACTTGGTGCAATGTCTGCATCCAAAGGCGGACTTGGTTTTGCGACTTTTGCGTTTGATGACGGTGTTGAAATGTGCGCAATCGTAGCCGTCAATGCTTTTGGGGACATTTATGACTTCCGTAACGGTCAAAAAGTTAGCGGTGCTGTTGTAGGTGGAAAAAGTATAGATATCATCGATTTGTTAAATTATGATAGAAAAATGTTGCAATCTTTAGGACAAAATACTACAATCGGTTGTATTTTAACAAATGCAAAGCTTACAAAAAGCGAGGCAAATAAGCTTGCTGATATAGCACATGACGGATACGCAATGACAATAAAGCCGTCGCATACTATGGTGGATGGAGATGCGATTTTTGCTTTGGCAAGTGGCGAAGTTGAGGGGGATTTTATGAAAATCTCTTGCTATGCACCGACTTTGATGGCAAGAGCGGTGCTAAATGCCTTTGGCAAATAATTAAACAAATGGTAAATATATGGATTATGCTATTAGTAGTGAAAGTATGAAACTTTCAGATGAAAATACAATAATAAATAATGGTGTGAGTGCAATTACTCTTATGGATAGGGCGTCTCACGCCATTTTTAATGAAATAATAAAGGACGATTATCAAAATATTGCCGTTGTTTGTGGCAGCGGAAATAACGGAGGGGATGGTTATAGCTTAAGTTTAAAGCTTTTAGATAGTGGAAAAAGCGTAACAGTCTATGGTAAGGAGCCTAAAACGGAAAGCAGTAAATATTATTTCGATATACTTATCAAAAGGTATAAAATTGCCTATAAACCTATTTGTGAAATGCAGGAACTAGATAAATTCGATTTGGTCGTTGATTGCCTTTTGGGGATTGGTATAACAGGCGAATTGTCGGAAGAGTATATTGCATACATTAAACTTATAAATAAAGGCAAATATATTATAAGTTGCGATATACCAAGCGGATTAAACAGCGACAATGGTAAAAAATCGCCTATTGCAGTAAAAGCGGATAAAACTATAGCCATACAAAGTTATAAAACAGGCCATTTTCTAGGGGACGGCAAAGATTATGTGGGGAAAATTAAAGTTTGTGACATTGGAATAACTATTGTTGGAAAGAAATTTTATATTTGCGATAGTGATTTTGTCAGAAGTTCTTTTCCAGAAAAATTAAACAATAGCCATAAAGGGAACTTTGGCAGGTGCGGTATAGTCGCTTGTTCCGAAAATTTTGTCGGAGCCGGTTTGCTTTCGGTTACAGCACTTGCAAGTACTATGGGCGAGTGTGCAATGCGTGTGGGTAGTGGATACAGTTATTTGTTTGTTCCCGATAAAATGTTACCTGCTATGTGGGGCAGAGTAACACACGCCTGCGTGTTTAGTCATAGTGATTTGTTAAAGCATAATCTTGATAGTATTGCATTTGGAATGGGTATTGGTAAAAATAAAAAACTATTTGACAATGTAGCTGATTATCCTTGCGTTAAAGTTTTGGATGCGGACGGATTGAATATGTTATCTCAGGATATGGCTAAAATTGACAAGTTTAAAGGTTGTGTTTTGACACCTCATGTAATGGAATTCAGCAGGCTAACAAAACAATCGGTGCGAGATATTTTGCAAAATCCTATACAGTTAGCAGAGCAGTTTGCAAAAAAATATAAAGTTGTTTTATTACTTAAAGGTGCTACTTCCGTTATTACTGACGGGGAGGAAACTTACCTTAATATTGCAGGAAATAGCGGCATGGCAAAAGGTGGCTCGGGGGATGTTTTATCGGGTATAATTGCAGGCCTTTTGGCACAAAAATTTGCCCCTTTAAAAAGTGCGGTATTGGCAGCTTATATTGCAGGAAAAACTGGGGATAGTGTTAAAAATACATCTTCCGAATACTCCATGTTGCCTATGGATTGTGCTTTAGCTGTTGGTTGCACTTTGAGTAAAATTTTAAAAAGAGAATTGTGATAATTATAAAAATAGCTCTAATTTATAAGAAAAATCATAAAAGTATTATAAAATAAGTGTGATTTTATAATAAAATGATTAAAAATCTAAATTTTATGTAAAGTGCATCAGATTGAAATATGCTAATTTTAAATAGGTTTTGACAAGATTTTTTGTCAAAACCTATTTGTTATTCAAAGAATCCTAAGCTTACCAGCAATGCATCATTGACCTTTTTTATCACACTTAAATCTTCGATTTCGCCTACCTTTTCCTTTAGTCGTTTTTTATCCAATGTTCTTAGCTGTTCAAGCAGAATTACCGAATCTTTTTGCAACCCGAAATCTCCGCTTTTCAGCTCTATGTGGGTTGGTAGCTTTGCTTTATTTATTTGACTTGTGATTGCGGCGACTATAACGGTAGGGCTGTATTTATTGCCGATGTCATTTTGTACAATAAGTATAGGACGTACTCCTCCTTGTTCACTTCCTACCACAGGGCTTAAGTCTGCGTAATATATTTCTCCTCTTTTTATCATATTACTCCTTTGCCACCATTATATGATATGTATATGGCTGTTTTTTTTCTACTGATATTCAGTTTAAGTATTGCCACATTAATTTAGTTCATACTTTTGTTAACGCCGTTTTTTGACGAAAATTTGAAATGATATTTTGTTTTTCTTTCTGTTTTCGTTCATCTCATAATTCTTTTGATATTCTTTAAGCCCTTTTTCATTTGGC
>OFFU01002181.1_pt1 | contig 10970 bp, 9 predicted proteins | sample 1521451 | NCBI WGS metagenome assembly OFFU01 (sample SAMEA3504106, study PRJEB24116) | mouse gut metagenome | biome: mouse gut; feature: mouse-associated habitat; material: faeces | place: Denmark | collected 2011 | reverse complement strand
CGGCCGGGGTAATCTGAGTTATGTCACTTCTTGGGGCGGAGGGTGTAGTAGATGTATGGGGGGAGGGAGAAGGTCTTGCCCCATTGGGAGGGGTGTTTGCCGCTGTCTCTCACTTGGCAATATTGGTAGCCACGGACTTTTTGTCCGTTAAACTCCATTTCATATTCGGCTCCGGGGGCGTAGGCAAACAATGGTATCTCCTCATCAGAGTTAAATTCGGTCTGCGCCACGCAGTTGAATAATATGCACATCCAAGTGGGCACTTTATGAACGTGTGGCTGATAGTTAGAGCCTGCAAGCTGTATGCGCACTGAATCGCTGCCAAGCGGCTTGGCAAAGACATTAAACTCGATAGAGTCGCGCCCGAGTTTAACCGGCATATAGGAAGAGATCAGCTGCTCTATGATGGAATCGGGAGTGACGGTAACTGCAACAAGGTCGTATTCGCCTCCTACAGAATCAACTGTCAATTTGATTTTCAGCAGCTCAATATCTTCAAAGTCTGCCAACTGCCGCAGGTCAGTGTCAAACTCGCCATACGTCAATCTGACAGTCCGGGCAAGCGCCGCAAGTGAAAGCACGGAAGCGAGTAAAATGAATACAACTTTTTTCATTTCTCTTCAGTTATTTCCACGCCTATCACATAGCTGTATGGGATATCCTTAATAATCCGGCTTGACATATCCGGGCTGAGTACGTCTTCGCCACAAAAGCGGATGACCTTATATTTAGGGTCGAACCAAGCCGAGCCGTACATCACCAGAGGAATAAACTCTCCCGGCTTCACTTCTCCAAGTTTGAATGGCTTGGTATTATAGATATATAAATTCTTGTCCATCTCGGGGTTTCGGACCGGTTTGAGATGAAGATAGACACTGAATGAATAGCGGTTTTCCACATCAACCACCAACACTGTAGTAGAATCATTCTTGACGTAAGTGCCTACGACAATTTTCTCGGCACAGGAATATATGCCACGCGAGGAGTCGTACATTTCTTCAGGAGTAATACTTCGCTGATCTTCCTCCGGGAACTCGGAAAGCAAGGACATATTTCGTGTCGAAGCCTTGAACCCAATGATATCCTTGTTCACAAGACTGTCGCCCTCATACTCACGGCATGAGAATGTCAGTCTATACTTTTTGTCGGCCAGCGACTTTATATCAAAGCTGTAAACATGGTAGCCGGCATTCTCCAATAATGGAATATAGTCTTCAAAAGTCGCTTTCAGCGGCTTGATGTCGGCAGCTTTCAACACAGTGATAGAAAGCACAGCCAACAATACCAAGGCAAGGGATTTAAGAATTTTCATAATGCGATTATTTTATTTAAGTTTCGCAAGCGAAACCCGTTTATTTTGAGCGTAAAAAGTTTAAGGAGTTTAGATATACCTCGGTACTTTATAAACAAAGCGCTCTAAACCTCAAGTTTTCAAGGTGCAAGGCAACTTGCGAAACCTGAATTATTTTAGAATTTCAGTCAGAGTATCATAAATCTGTGGACAGGTGGGTCGTGGAGGGTCTGAATCGATTATTTTCGAGTCCTTACCGATTATCCTGAATCTCGGGAAAGCATTCACATTATATCTCGACATAATCAGTTGGGCGTCATCCTCGCTTTGAATGAAATAGTCCTTGCAGTTGGCCGGACGTGCGGCGGCGTGCTTCTTCCATCTGCCAAAATCCGACCTCAATGCCACGCTTACAAAAACTATATCTTTATCCTTGAAGAAATCCGCAACCTCGGGCAAAGCCTTATTAGCCACAAGGCATGGGCCGCACCATGTAGCCCAAAAGTCGAGATATACAATCTTACCGGCATATTCATTTTCAAGCAATTCAGTCAGGTTGGAATACTTGCTCACCGTAGCGCCGTCGGCGGTCCATTGATAGATGGAGCCAATGGCGTCGTTCATTCCGGGCAGAGGTTTACAGTCATCCGCTTGATCATATACGAGCTCACAGATACCCTCATCATAGAAAATATCGCGGGGCAATTGGGGCAAGACCTTTTCATTGTTGATATCTTTCAGATACATAGCCAACATGATATCACGGTTGAGAGATTTTGGATGCCGAGCCACAATAGCCTCAACCATTTGGAGTGAAGAATCAGGCTTCACCACATCTTTAAGCCGCCAAAGATAGGCGTTGAGATGAATGGGGAACATCATTTCCTTAAGATTTTCTTCATCATCAAGCCCGAATATCGGATCATCGAAAACAGCAAGTACTTTCTCGGGAGTCTCATCTTCGTGTTCAAGAGCACCGTTTGCAAGGCTGAATAGCGCAGACTGCTCCAACAGCACTCTCGAATCGCTGCCCATGCCTACAGAGTCGACATACGCTTTTATATTCGCAAGGTTCTTTGACTGAATGCCTTTGAATACTTTCAGATACTCGTCTTTATCCATGTGTCCGGCAGGGGGCTCTTCTGAGAAGAAAGTATTGAAAAGTTTGGCGTAAGCCTTGCCATATTCGTTGTTCAACTTCGCCCGGGTGCCTGAATATGTCGCCCCGGCTTTAATATTATCGGCGTTGATTATCATGTATATCGAATCGCCCGGCTCGGCATACTGACAGAGGTAATTCCCGTCATAGTAGATTGTGAAATTATGCCCGAACGGGATATTGATAAAGGTCTTGAAATAACCGGCAGAATCTATCACCACGGCATTTCGTCCGTCTGTATCAGACCACGGATTGCAAGCAATCGCAGTGATAGTCCAGGCTGACTTATCTGAATAATTTACGATTTGCCCTTCTATTACAACATCTTTCATCGGGTTGGAGGCAGTCGAGATTAGAAAGCAGCTAAAGCAGGCAGTTAATAAAAGCTTTCTCATGGATATTATAGATTGTTTAAAACAAACCGGGGCAGAAGTGTGCCCCGGTTTGCTATAGGTATGCTCTCTTAGAGCTGTGTGTCGGGGTCGAGATTTGATTTCTCGATATCCTTGAAGTAATTGTATGTGCCTACCTTGAGTTCCACGCATGCGTCCTCGTCGGCAACGATGATTGCCTTGGGGTGCATTTGGAGAGCCGAGATAGTCCACATCTGCGAGATACCGCCCTCAACGCCATGGTGAAGTGCGCGGGCCTTGTTGTGGCCGTTGACGATGAGCATTACCGAGCGGGCGTCCATCACAGTGCCTACGCCAACTGTAAGTGCAGTCTTGGGCACGAGGTTGACATTGCCCTCGAAGAAGCGCGAGTTGGCGATGATAGTGTCCTGTGTGAGGGTCTTGATACGTGTGCGCGAGGTGAGCGACGAGCCGGGCTCATTGAAAGCGATATGTCCGTCGGGACCTACACCGCCCATGAAGAGGTCAATACCGCCGTAAGAGGCGATTTTTTCTTCAAAGCGTTTGCACTCGGCCTCGAGGTCTTCAGCGTTGCCATTGAGAATGTTGACGTTCTCGGGCTTGATGTCGATGTGGCTGAAGAAATTGTTCCACATGAAAGAATGGTAGCTTTCGGGGTGCTCCTGCGGAAGACCTACATATTCGTCCATGTTGAAAGTGACAACGTTGGCAAACGATACTTTGCCTTCTTTGTAGAGCTCGATGAGTCGGCGGTACATGCCGAGGGGCGAACTGCCGGTGGGGCAGCCGAGAATGAAAGGATGTTCGGGTGTGGGCTTGGCTGCGTTGATACGAGAGGCAACATAATTGCCGGCCCAACGCGATACATCAGCATAATCTTTTTCGATTATCAGTCGCATATATTACTTGAATTTAAGTTTCGCAAGCGAAACCAGTTTATTTTGAGTTTAACAGGTTTAGGGAGTTCAGGTAAATTTAAACTTCCTGAACTTGCGCTGACAGCGCTCTAAACCTCAAGTTTGCCAATCTCAGAACTTGACTGTTTAGAATAGCCAGGCAGCTGTGATAGTCCAATAGTTGTTCTTACCCTCGATGGGAGCGGTTGCGTTGGTGACTCCGATAAACTCTACGGTCTTGTTGAGACCGATACCGTATGAAGCCGATACCTGAAGATGGTTGAAGAACTGGAGGCCGAGACCGAAGTTCCATGCCACGTCGAGAGCTTTGTTTTTATATGCCTCAGTAATCGCGCGCTTTGATGTAAGGACTGAGAAGCTCGGGCCGGTGGTCACGTAGGGCACAAGAATCTTGCTTACCACAGGGAGGCTGAGCTTATACTTGAGGTTGAGGGGAATCTCGATGTAGTCGCGGTTTTTGAAGCGGCTGCTCTCTACGAGTGCTGCGTCGTCGGCATTGCTGGTGGTTACTGTGCTGTTGCTCACGCGGTGAACATACATAGCCGAGAGGTCAAAGCCAACGCCGATGATGGGCACGGTGAACTCGCACATGAGACCGCCGGTGAAGCCGGCACGGTTTTCATTATTGAACACTGATTTGTCAAGACGCATTGAGTTTACCTCAGTACCGAGGCGGACACCCCAGCGGAACTGCGCCGAAGCGGGAATTGCAATTACGATAGCAAGTGCAAGAAGAAGGGTTTTAATTGATTTCATCGTGTAATACGGTTAGATACGGCACAAAAGTAGTAAAAAAACTTAAGTTTCGCAAGCGAAACTTGTTTATCTTGAGTTTAATAGGTTTAAGGAGTTTAGGCATACATTGGTAATACTAAACATTTTAAACTACATAAATTGCGCTGAAAGCGCTTTAAACCTCAAGTTTTAAAGTTGCAAGTCAACTTGCGAAACTTGAATAAAAAATCTTATATATGAGCAAAAATGCCGCATTTTATATCTTGCCCGGCGCGCTAAAAAATTTTGCTATCTAAGTTTATTTTTGTAATTTTGGCAGATATAAAAACTAACCCTCAATAAACGACAATATGACACAATTCAGCACATCCGACCTTGACCAACTGTCGGCCAAAGGTATCAGCCGCGAAAGCGTTGAGGCACAGCTCGACCGCTTCCGCACAGGTTTTCCATATCTCACCATCGACTCGCCCGCCTCGGTAGGCAACGGCATTCTGCCCGTCGACGACGAGATGACCCAAGCATGCCTCGACCGCTGGCAGCATTTCCTCGACGACAACGGCGATGTGTTGAAATTCGTTCCGGCCTCGGGCGCGGCCTCGCGCATGTTCAAGGCTCTCTTTGCTTTTGTCAACGGCGAAGAAGACACTCCCGCAGCAGGCTCGCCAGTGGCGCAGCTCGTTGAGCGAATCAAGGATTTCGCTTTCTATGACCAGCTTGCCGAAGTTACCGCACGCCTCTATCAGGCTACCCCCGAGCAACTTATAGAGCAAGGCAAATACAAAGAGCTCGTTGGCGCCATCATCCTGCCCGACGGCCTCAACTACGGCGCTCTCCCGAAAGCTCTCCTCACATTCCATCGCTATGCCGACGGAGTGCGCACAGCTCTTGAAGAGCAGCTCGCAGAGGGCGCTCAGACGGCGGCTTCGAAAGACGGCGTGGTAAAACTGCATTTCACCGTATCGTCGAACCACCGCAAGCTCTTCGAAGAAAAACTCAAGGAAGCCGTTCCGGCCATGGAGCAGCGCTATGGCGTGCGCTACGAAATCAGCCTCTCGGAGCAGAAACCCAGCACCGACACCATCGCCGTAACTCCCGACAACGAGCTCTTCCGCGACGACGAGGGCAAGCTCGTATTCCGTCCCGGTGGCCATGGCGCACTTATCGAAAACCTCACCGACATCAATGCCGGTGTGGTATTCATCAAGAACATCGACAATGTTGTAGGCGACGCCCACCGCGCCGACACCATCCAATACAAGAAATTCATCGGCGGTCTGCTCCTTCTCGTGCGCGACCGTATCGAAGCTCTCACCGCAGCCCTTGCGGGCGACCCGACTGAAGAGGTTGTAGCACAGGCCACCAATTTTGTAGAGCAGATTCTCTTCATGCGCAGCGAGGAGCTCGACCCGGCGCTCGATATCGCCGTCCGCCGCGACGCCCTGCTCAAGATTTTCGACCGCCCGCTCCGCGTCTGTGGCATGGTGCGCAACGAAGGCGAACCCGGCGGCGGCCCATACAATGCCTACGCTTCCGACGGCAAGTCTGTGGCTCCCCAGATTCTCGAATCAACACAGATCGACCTCTCCAAACCCGAGAACGCCGAGATGATGAAGGGCGCCGGCTACTTCAACCCCGTAGACCTCGTATGCTACCTCAAGCACACCGACGGCAGCAGCTACGACCTGCGCAAATATGTAGACCCCGCCACCGGCTTTATCTCGGAGAAATCTCTCGGCGGCCGCGAACTGCGCGCCCTTGAGCTCCCGGGCCTCTGGAACGGAGCAATGAGCAACTGGAACACCGTATTCGTAGAAGTGCCGGCCTCGACATTCAACCCCGTCAAGACCGTCAACGACCTCCTCCGCCCAGCCCATCAGCCCCTCTGACAGCGAGCTCTGCAATTTTCTCTTTATGATATGAGGATTTTTTCGTAATTTTGCATCTGCACATCATAATTTCCTCATTGAGAAAAAACAGACACATATACAGGACAGTGTTTACGGCAGTTGCCATCGTGACCGCGATGACAACTGCCTTCACGTATGCCCGACAGCCAGGCAATACGCTCGATTCCACCGCTAAAAAGAAGACCTACAGGCCCGGCAGCGCCTGGACACTTTCCTGGCCCCTCGGAAGCCATATAGAGAGCTCTGTCGACACTGTGCTGTACAATTACCAGCGCAATTTCGTGCCGGCTCTCGTCACCGATGCATGGGCCACTACCGGCCAGCTCTCCGGGCCGGGTCTCGACATGATTTATTTCGGCCGCCCGGGCGCCGGGACATTCTTTTTCAACGACGCCATAGAGAAATGGGTGCCCTCTTTCCCAAAGCAGAAATTCTATAACGTCTACATCCCGATGACACTCCTCTCCTACAATCTCACCTGGGACAAGCAGACAAAGACAGACTGGCTCCAGGCAGTCTTCGCAGGAAACGTGAACCGCAAAATCGGCATCGGAGCATGGGTGGACTTTCCATATACATTGGGAAGCTACGCAGAACAGGCTGCAAAGGAACTGGCATTCGGCATACAGGGATACTATACCGGCAGCCGCTACGAGATGCAGGCCTTCTACAACCACTACGACCATACCAACAAAGAGAACGGAGGCATAACCGACGACCGGTACATCACCGATCCCGGGGCAGTACAGGGAGGCGTGACAAGCGTTCAGGACAAGAGTATCCCCGTCAACCTCACCAACACCCACAACACTGTGAAAGGTTCCGAATTCTATATGTCGCACGCATATAAACTCGGTTTCTGGCGCGACATCACCCAGGAAACAGACACTGTGAAACGCGAGGAATTCGTGCCCGTCACCAAATTTGTCTACTCCTTCCGGCTCCTCGACAACGAACGCTTCTTCATCAACACCACTCCTCCGGCCGACGGGTTCTGGCCCTACACCTACTTCGACCTGTCACGCACGGAGGATACCGCCCGTTACTGGGGCGTCGACAATTCATTCGGCATCCAGATGATCGAAGGCTTTCAGAAATGGGCCAGATTCGGACTCTCCGCCTATGCCACATGGACGGTGGACCGCTGGTGGTACCGCTCTTTGGGATCATCGGAACTTCGCGAAAGCGGCATGACCCCTGAGGAGGTGGCCGAAGCGGGACTCACTCCCATGCCGGAAGGTGCGGAGTTCAACCCGCTCCGCACCCGCAACCGCCTCTGGATCGGAGGCCGGCTGGAGAAAACGCGGGGAAAGGCCATCAGATATTCGGCCGACGCCAGATTCGGCATACTCGGTGACGCAGCCGGCGAAATCGACATAAAAGGCTCAATAGAAAGCCGGTTCAGACTCGGCAACGACACGGTGCGGATTGAGGCCGACGGTTTTTTCAAGAATCTTGAGCCGAACTACATGTACCGCCACTATTACGGCAACCACTACATCTGGAACAATGACTTCGGCAAGATACGCAGTTTCCGCGCCGAAGGACGTCTGCACATCCCCTGGTCATGGACCACACTCTCAGCCGGCGTGGAGAACGTGCAGAATTATATCTACTTCAACCCGCAGTGTCTCCCGGTCCAGCATCCGGGACATATCCAGATATTCTCCGCGCGGCTCCGGCAGAATCTCCGGTTCGGGATATGGAACTGGGACAACACCCTGACATACCAGGCTACCTCCGACTCCGACATCCTGCCTCTTCCGGCTTTTACCATCTACAGCAACATGTACCTTTATTTCAAGGCATTCCGCGCACTGACAGTTCAGATTGGCGTGGACTGCAACTATTATACCAGGTACCGGGGCATGATGTATCAGCCCGCCACAATGGCATTCCACGTGCAGGGAGACAACCCGACATATATCGGTGGATATGCTTTCGGGAACGTGTATCTGACCTGCAAGCTCTACAAGGTGCGCTTCTTCGTTATGTGCAGCCACCTGAACGAGCGCTGGTTTTCCCGCGACAGTTTCTCTCTTCCCCACTACCCCCTAAACCCGCGCGAGTTCCGCTGCGGTCTATCGATCGACTTCGCCGACTGATAGCTACAGTAACCAAACATAAGCCAAGCCATAAAAAAACGAATCCGACTCTTTGCCGGATTCGTTTTTTATGGCTTATCCTCCATTGAGGGAAGACTGGTTACTTTTTATTTTTCCAGTTTGAGAACGGGAATCTGGAGTTTCTCGCAAAGGTTGGTAATCATGTCGCGGGTCATTGCATCGAGATCGAACTCCGGACGCCAGCCCCACTCCTCGCGGGCGCAGGTGTCATCGAGGGAGTCAGGCCATGAGTCGGCAATGGCCTGACGCAGCGGATCCAGCTCATACTCCATCTTGAAGCCGGGGATATACTCACGTATCTTGGCGGCGATAATCTCGGGATCGAAGCTCATGGACGCGATGTTGAAGGAGTTGCGGTGGACAAGCTTCGTCGGGTCGGCCTCCATGATTTCAACCGCGGCGCGAAGCGCGTCGGGCATGTACATCATGTCCATGAAAGTGCCGGGCTTCAGCGGGCATTTGAAAGTCTCGTTCTTCACAGCCGAATAGTAGATGTCCACGGCATAGTCTGTTGTGCCGCCGCCGGGAAGAGTAGTATAGGAGATAAGACCGGGGAAGCGTACCGAACGGGTGTCGACGCCGAAACGCTTTGCGTAGTAGTCGGAAAGGAGCTCTCCGCTCACCTTGGTCACACCGTAGATGGTCTCCGGACGCTGGATGGTGTCCTGCGGGGTCTTGACGTGGGGAGTGGAGGGGCCGAATGAGCCGATGGAGCTGGGGGTAAATACCGCGCAACCTTTCTCGCGTGCCACTTCAAGAGTGTTGTAGAGACCACCCACGCCGATAGCCCATGCAAGCTGCGGTTTTGCCTCGGCCACAGCCGAAAGCAGGGCCGCCAGGTTATAGATGGTGTCGATCTTGTATTTGTCGACTACGGCCGCTATCTGCTGGGGGTCAGTGATGTCGACAACCTCCGCTGGGCCGCTTTCCAGCAGAATCCCTTTGGGAGGTGCTGCGGGAATATAGCCGCATGCCACAGTGCCCTGCGGATAGAGGGCACGAAGTTTCATGATGAGTTCGGAGCCGATCTGTCCGGTGCCTCCGATGACAAGGATATTCTTCATCTTATGTCGGTAATAAATTTAAGGCGGCGTTCTGATCCAGGCCTCTCCGCTATATGCGGATGGTGTGGGAACGGCCGTTCGTTGAATTCACTGCAAAAATAGAAATTTTTTCGCTAAAAATAATCAATGAATGCCAAATATTTTTTAAATTTGTGGTCATAAAACGGTGCGCCGCGGCAAAGCGGCGCCCTCAACATTCCAATATCATGTACAAGAATTTCAAGACACATCTTCAGAAAGAACTTCAGGAGATCAAGGATGCGGGGCTATACAAGAACGAACGCGTGATTGTCACTCCGCAGAGCAGCGACATCGAGGTGGCAGGCACAAAGGGCGAGGTGCTCAATTTCTGCGCCAACAACTATCTCGGCCTTGCCGACAACAGCCGTCTGATCGAGGCTGCGAAGAAGGCCATGGACCGTCGCGGCTACGGCATGTCGTCGGTGCGCTTCATCTGCGGCACCCAGGATCTCCACAAGGAGCTTGAGAAAGCCATCAGCGACTACTTCAAGACCGAAGACACCATCCTCTACGCCGCCTGCTTCGACGCCAACGGCGGTCTCTTCGAGCCTCTCTTCACCGAACAGGATGCCATCATCAGCGACGCCCTCAACCATGCCTCTATCATCGACGGCGTGCGCCTCTGCAAGGCAAAGCGTTTCCGCTACAACAACGCCGACATGGAGGATCTGGAGCGCTGCCTCAAGGAAGCGCAGGACTGCCGCTATCGCATCATCGCCACCGACGGTGTGTTCTCGATGGACGGTAACGTGGCTCCTATGGACAAAATATGCGAACTCGCCGAGAAATACGACGCGCTCGTGATGGTAGACGAAAGCCACTCCGCAGGCGTGGTCGGAGCCACCGGTCACGGCGTGGCCGAGAAATTCGACTGCTACGGCAAGATCGACATCTTCACCGGCACGCTCGGCAAATCGTTCGGCGGCGCCATGGGCGGTTTCACCACCGGACCCAAGGAGATCATCGACATGCTCCGCCAGCGTTCACGCCCCTACCTCTTCTCCAACTCTGTAGCCCCCTCGATCGTGGGAGCCAGCATCGAGATGTTCCGCATGCTCGGCGAGAGCGACGACCTCCACACCACGCTGATGGAGAACGTGGCTTATTTCCGCGACAGGATGCTTGCCGCCGGTTTTGACATCAAGCCCACGCAGAGCGCCATCTGCGCAGTGATGCTGTACGATGCAAAACTCTCGCAGGACTTCGCCGCAGAGATGCAGAAGGAAGGCATCTACGTCACCGGCTTCTATTATCCGGTAGTACCGAAAGGACAGGCCCGCATCCGCGTGCAGCTCTCCGCAGCCCACACCCGCGAGCAGCTCGACAAGGCCATCGCAGCCTTCATCAAGGTCGGCAAGAAGCTCGAGGTGATT
>OFFU01002180.1_pt1 | contig 10973 bp, 7 predicted proteins | sample 1521451 | NCBI WGS metagenome assembly OFFU01 (sample SAMEA3504106, study PRJEB24116) | mouse gut metagenome | biome: mouse gut; feature: mouse-associated habitat; material: faeces | place: Denmark | collected 2011 | reverse complement strand
GCCGGGCAGCCAATAGCCGGTTCCGCCTTCTTTCACGCCCTGTTCGTTTGTGTGCTGGCGGTGGTCTTCGATGACTTCCCATGCTTCGCCGTTCCAGACGGCCTTTTCCTTTTCCCCGGTCTCCGGCGGCGCGACATGCACGGCCAGCAGCGCGGGCAAAGGTTCCCCCGTGCGGGGGTGTAGCTGCGCCGGAGCGGATTTTGTAAACTCGTGTGTCTTGCTGTCGTAAAAATAGTTGAGGACGTTCGGCATGATGCACCTACTCGGTCAGAGGTTTCGCCGCGCTGTGCCCCAGAACGCGGACTTCCATTTCCGCCCCTTTCGGGGCGTCGAACAACAGTTTGACGGAGGAACTCGCCACATTCTTTTCGCCGATTTCCTCAAAGCACAGCCCCTCGGCGCAGGCCGCGCCGTCCCAGAACAGCATGAGCGCCTTGTGTCCGGGCAAATAAGATACGCCTTCCGGCAGAGCCAGCGTGCCGCCGTTTTCCACGGCCTGCGTCAGTTGCCAGCGCGCGGACAGGGGCGCGCGTATGTCCTCGACCACGCCCGCGACCCTGCCCACCGCCTTGTCCACATACTCCCGCGTGGCCAGCACGTCAGAGGAGACCACAAGGCTGATCTGGCTCTGGCTGCTGATGGGGAGCTTGATGCGCTCCAGCAGTTCCGCGCCGGAGCCGGAGTCCTGACTGCGCCGGAAGGGTCCGGAGGGGGAAGCCGTATCGGTTTTGTTCCTTGCAATCCGCGTCTGTCAGCGCTTGTGAGCGCCGGCGGCATATACAGCGATGAAGCCGATGCCCACAGTGTGGCGTTCCAGGTGGAATTCGCCGACGAGGCGCAGGCGCTGAGATGGGCCGATGCGCGTCTCGGCACGTTGTGTGCGCGATTTGCCGAGAAATTCGGTCCCGAGGCCATGACTTTCTCCTCGATATTCAGATGCATTGACTTGTAACGGAGAATGGTAATGGATTACGAGCGGATAATAATGGGCATTGACCCCGGAACTAACGTGATGGGTTACGGGGTTCTCGGCATAAACGGCAAAAAGATCGATGTGATCGTGATGGGAGTGATCGAACTGAACCGTTTCGAGAGTCATTACAAAAGGTTGCACCGTATCTTCGAGCGTGTCACCGGGCTTGCCGAGCAGTATCTTCCCGACGAGGTGGCGCTCGAGGCTCCATTTTTCGGCAAGAACGTGCAGTCGATGCTTAAGCTCGGAAGGGCTCAGGGTGTGGCGATGGCCGCCGTGCTATGCCGCGACATCCCGATAGCCGAATATGCTCCCAGGCTGATAAAAATGGCCGTCACCGGCAACGGGCAGGCTTCCAAGGAGCAGGTGGCCAACATGCTGCGTCATCTCCTTGACATTCCTGAAGACCGCATCCCGAAGATGCTTGATGCCACCGACGCTCTTGCAGTAGCTCTGACACACTACTACGAAACGGGCAAGCCGTCGGTGGCCAAAGGTCCTTCCTCGTGGAAGGATTTTCTTGCCAGAAACCCGGACCGGATAGCGAAACGCCGCGAGTAATTGACACTTTTTAGTTAAATATGTCTGATTATTGAAAAAAACTCTTTATTTTTGTAAACTAACCCCGAATTCAGGAGGTTTCGAATACAATACTTATCCAAAAACATGGACAGATATCAGGAAACAATAAACGCGAGCCGGGTGACGGAAGATGACGCTTTCGTGGCCCGGGAAGTAGAGAGAATCAAGGAGACGGCATCGGACTATGGCCGCCCCGAAGTATATAAATTCCTTTTCAATTCAATCGACCTGACCACGCTCAGTTCGGAGGACTGCGAGCGCAGCGTGGCCCGCTTCACAACCCGCGTCAATGACTTTGACAGCGACTATCCGCAGTACGGGCATGTGGCCGCCATCTGCGTCTACAGCAACTTTGCAGAGGTAGTGAAGAACCATCTCGACGTGGAGGGCGTGGACGTGTGTGTGGTGGCGGGATGCTTCCCCTCGAGCCAGACATTCACTGCTGTCAAGGTGGCTGATGTGGCTCTCGCCGTAGAGGCTGGCGCACAGGAGGTGGACATCGTGCTTCCGCTCGGAATGTTTCTCGACGGAGACTATGAGACTCTATGCGACGAGATAATCGAGCTGCGTCACACGGCCCGCAGGGCGAAACTCAAGGTGATTCTCGAGACCGGCGCGCTGAAGACCGCCGCCAACATCAAGAAGGCTTCCATCCTTGCCATGCACTGCGAGGCCGATTTCATCAAGACCTCTACCGGCAAGATCTATCCCGGGGCCTCGCACGAGGCGGCCTACGTGATGTGTCAGTGCATCAAGGAATATTACGAGAAGACAGGACGCAAAGTAGGCTTCAAGGCCGCCGGTGGAGTGCGTTCCACCGAGGACGCGCTTGTATATTACGCCATTGTCAGGGATGTGCTCGGCGACGAATGGCTCACTACTGACCTCTTCCGTCTCGGAGCGAGCAGCCTGGCAAATAATATGCTTGGCTCGCTCGAAGGCAGGGAAGTGAAATATTTCTGATGTCTCCCCAACGTATGACCAGATGAAAACGGAAAAACTATTTTCGGTCATGGCCGCCCTCATTCTCGGGGTGGCCTTGTCCATGCCCTCCGCCGCGGAGGCGCAGAAGAAATACGCCACATACGGCGTGGCTTTCTACAACCTGGAAAATCTTTTCGATACCATCAACAACAATGGCAGGTACGATCTGGAGTTTTCGCCCAAAGGTTCCCGCAAATGGGACAGCAAGAAATACTGGAGCAAGATCAGGAATCTGTCGTACGCAATCTCGCAGATGACCACTAAGACCACCCCGGAGGGACCGGCGGTGATCGGACTGAGCGAAATAGAGAACAGGAGCGTGCTGGAAGACCTTGTGGCGGCGGAATCCATCCGCGACAGGGGCTATAAGATCGTGCACCATGACTCGCCCGACGCGCGCGGCGTGGACGTGAGCCTCATCTACAATCCCAAATTCTTCAGAGTGCTTCAGGTGACCAACCATCCGCTCCGAATCGAGAAGCTGCCCTCCTTCCGCACGCGTGACCAGATGTGCGTTGTGGGGCTGATGGGAACCAAGTCTACAGGCTATTCACGAGTGGCGGTGATAGTGAACCACTGGCCATCTCGCCGCGGAGGTCAGGCCGAGAGCAGCTGGCTCCGCGAGGCGGCTGCCGATCTTTCCCGAAGCATTGCCGATTCGCTCTACAGGATTGACCCCGACATCGGCGTGATCGTGATGGGAGACCTCAACGACGACCCCTTCGACAAGAGCGTGTCCGTGTCGCTCGGCGCTTCGAAAAACATGGCCGACGCAGCCACCTCAGGCTTCTACAATCCTTTCTGGGAGAAACTCGACCGTGGTATCGGCTCCTATATCTACCGGGGAGGATGGAACCTCTTCGACCAGATTGTGGTCAACCGGAACATCGTGGACGGGACTTGCGGACTCAAATTCCTCGGTGCCGAGGTCCTCAACAAGAAATTCCTGATACAGAGCAGCGGCCAGTATGCCGGCTATCCCCTCCGTACATTCTCTTCCGGGGCATGGACCAACGGATACTCCGACCACTTTCCGACGGAGATATTCCTTATTCAGGAAGTAGACAGAAAACAGCAGTAACAAAGAAGAAATCATAAAGCTATGCGAATAAAACTGACACTAATTATGACGCTTTGCCTCGCGCTGCAGTCGCTTGCCGCGACGGGGCTGAAGGGAAAGCTGGTCGACGCGCAGACGGGTGCTCCCGTGACCGACGCCAATATCCTGCTTGCCGACCAGGCGATATTCGTGACAAGCGGCTCCGACGGTGTGTTCACCATCTCCAAAGCCGCTCCCGGCAAGGATGTTCTCGAGGTGATCGCCTCAGGATATGAAGACGCCTACATCGATGTCGACATCCATGACGGAATGGTCAGGAATCTCGGGGACATCAGACTGACTCCTTCCGCGTTCGACCAGGCCACCGCAGTCTCCGAGGCGTTTCTCTTCGACGAGGAGGAGGTGCTCGACGACGAGGGTCTCGGCCAGAGCATCGGCACCATCCAGGGAGCCACCGACGACGTCTATTACCAGACTGCCAACTACGACTTCTCGATAGCCCGCTTCCGATTCCGCGGTTATGAACAGAACTGGCAGGCTGGCTACGTGAACGGTTTCCGCTACAACGACGCAATGCGCGGCCGCTTCAATTACTCTATGTTCGGCGGAATGACATCCTCCGCATTCCGCAACCGCACCACCGACATCGGTCTCGCCTCGTCGGGCTACGGATTCGGCGACCTCGGCGGAGCGAGCAACTACACCACCTACGCATCCGAATATGCCCCGGGCTGGAAAGGAAACGTATCCTATACCAACTCCAACTACATGCTGCGCGCCATGATGCAGTATGCCACAGGACTCAACAGGCACGGATGGGCATTTACGATGTCGATTATAGGACGGTATGCCCCCGAGGGTGTGATCGAGGGTACGTTCTATAACTCTTTCGGTTATTTCCTCTCGCTCCAGAAGGTGTTCAACGACAAGCACTCCCTCAACATCTCCACATGGGGTGCGCCTACGCAGCGCGCCACCAACGCCGCCTCCACCCAGGAGGCCTACGACCTCGCCGGCTCGAATCTCTACAACCCCAGCTGGGGTTTCCTCGACGGTAAGAAAAAGAGCGCGCGGATCGTGGAGAGTTTCGATCCCTCGGCTCTTATCAACTGGATATGGAAGCCGCAGATGGGTACCGTGGTCAACACCGGCGTAGGGTTCCGTTCGAACAACTATTCCAGCTCGGCGCTCAACTGGTACCAGGCCAACGATCCGCGTCCCGATTATTACCGCCAGCTGCCGTCCTACTTCAAGCCAACCGTCTCCGAGGAGGAAAACCCCGAGCTATATCTGGCACAGATGGAGCAGATGGAGAGTGTGGCCGAATGGTGGGGAGGCGATCAGGCCCACCGGCAGATCGACTGGAACCGCATCTATCAGACCAACCTGATGAACAGTCTGCAGTATGACCGCGATCCCGAACTGCGCGGCCAGTCGAGCTACATTCTTGAGAACCGTCATTCCAACTTCAATGCATGGATGTTCAACTCCTACATCGACCATCGTCTCAACGACTGGATGACCATGCAGGCCGGCATCAGCTTCACCTATACCGACGCCCACTACTACAAGACAGTGCGGAATCTGCTCGGCGGCGAGTTCTGGCGAGACGTCGACAATTTCTCCGAACGCGACTTTGCCGGAAACACCGAGATAATGCAGAACGATATCCGTTATCCCGACCGTAAGGTCTATGAGGGTGACGTGTTCGGATACGACTACAACATCCGGAACATCAACGCCCGCGCCTGGGTGCAGAACCAGATCGAGACCCGCCACTGGAACGTGTTCTACGGCCTTGAGCTGAGCTACACCAACTTCATGCGTTACGGAAGGATGCAGAACGGCCGCGCACCCGAGAACTCCCTCGGCAACGGTTTGCGCCACACTTTTGACAACGCCGCCATCAAGGCCGGAGCCACCTACAAGCTTGACGGACGCAACTATTTCACCGGTCATTTCGCGTACGGCACCCGTGCCCCGCAGCCTCAGGACTCATACATCTCTCCGAGAACCAAAGACACTCCGGTGCATAATCTCGGCAGCGAACGTTTCCTTTCCGCCGATCTCAGCTACACATGGGTATATTCGCGGTTCCGCGGAAGCGTCACCGGATTCTACACCCACATCTGGAACGGCATGAAGCGCACCGGATTCTATGACTACGATCTCAAGGCCATGATGAATTACGCGCTCTCAGGCGTGGAGACACGCTACACAGGTGTTGAGGTAGGCCTCGAGTACAAGATTCTGAGCAATCTCTCCGTATCGGCCGCCGGAACCTTCTCCCGTTACAATTACATGAACAACCCGACCGGAACACGCAGTTACGAGAACGGCTCGCGTGATGATGTCACCCGCGATGTCTATCTGCGCGGATTCCATGTCGGAGGCACCCCGCAGCAGGTATATTCGATGGCTGTGAACTACAACATCAGGCAGTGGTTCTTCGAGGTAAACGCTCAGTGGTTCGGCGACAACTGGTTCGAACTCGCGCCCACACGCCATGAGGAAATGCCGGGACTGTGGAAGTTCTGCACCTCTGAGGAAGAGTACATACAGAAGCGAAAAGAGATAGCGCACCAGGAGAAACTCAATACCGCATGGGTGATGAACCTCTCCATAGGAAAGGTGATCTATACCAAGTTCGGTTCCGTCAATTTCAACCTCTCCGTCAACAACCTTCTCAACAACCGCAACATCCAGACCGGCGGATGGCAGGAGGGTAAATTCGATTATACCAACTACGATGTGAAGAAATATCCCAACAAGATATATTACGCACAGGGAATACGGGTCTTTTTCAACGTAGGCATTCGTTTCTAAGGGAAGTGTCACTTAATAACTGTAAAAAATGAAGAAAATAATAAATATCCTGATGCTTGCGGTGATACTCGCCACGGGTCTCACCTCCTGCGTCGACTATGAATATCCACCCGTACCGCAGCCGGAGGGAGGACGTGTCGGCACCGGTGCCTGGGACGACCCGATGACGGCATATCAGCTCCGTATCGGCAGTGTCAACGACGGACAGCCCGCTCCCTGGGTGACCGGCTACATCGTGGGGTGGATAGATACCGAGGTCGGTTTCTCTGTAAGCGAGGCCTCCTGCAAGTTCACCGCTCCCGCCACCGTGCCGAGCAATCTGCTCATCTCGATGAACCCCAAGGAGACGGACTGGACGAAGTGCGCGACGGTGCAGCTCCCGAGCGGGGCGGTGCGCAGGGCGCTCAATCTTATGGACCATCCCGAGAACCTCGGCGCGCTGGTGACGATGCGCGGCACGGCCGGCAGCAAGTACATGGGGGCCTACGGACTCCGCAGCGTGAGCAATTTCAACTGGGGTGACAAAGGCATAGACACCGGCGAGGAGCCCGACCCCGGCGTTCAGGGAGGTACCGTGGTATATCAGGGCCTTGCCGAGGACGCGGCTGAAATCGACTGGACGTTCGAGAACGTCACCCTCGGCCAGGGTCTCAGCTACGTATGGAGCTGGAAGGAATACAACGGCGCGCATTACCTCAATGCGAGTGCCTACGCCGGCGGCTCGTCGAAAGAAAGCCTTTCGTACGCTGTGTCGCCTGTAATCTCGCTTGAAGGCTGGACCAAGGCGCAGGTTTCCTTCAAACATGCCGCCAAGTTCCAGACCACTCTCCGCCAGCTCTGCGGATTTGCCGTCCGTGTGGCCGGCACCGCAGAATGGACTGAGGTGAAGATCCCCGTATGGCCCGAAGCCGGCAGCTGGTCGTTTGCCGACAGCGGGGTGCTCGATCTTTCCGCGTTCGACGGCAAGAAGGTGCAGCTGGCGTTCAAGTACGCCTCCTCTGCCGATGGAGCCGACACCTGGGAGATCAAGGCTGTGAAACTCACCGGTGTCAAGGCGAAGTAATTTAACCGAAAACATAAATTTTCCGCAAGCATGTGGAACTTGAATAATTTCAGGCTATGAAAAAGTTGAAATCCATATATCTCGGGATTGCGGCGCTTGCCGCTGCGGGACTCGGAGGATGCCAGGCCGACATGACCACCCCCGAACTCGTCATCCCAGAGGCGAAACTGGTGCCGAACACCACCATCGCCGAACTCAAGGCCCTCTACTCCGACCCGACCAATACGAGTCCTGTCGGACTGAAGGATGAGGCCTCGGGCGAACACTTCATAATACATGGCCGGGTGGTGAGCAGCGACGCCTCCGGCAATATCTACAAGTCGCTCGTGATTCAGGACGAGACCGCCGCTCTGGCGTTCTCTATCAACCAGAGCTCGCTTTACATTGAAAACCGCCTCGGCCAGGACGTGGTTGTCGACATGACTGGCCTCTATATGGGCTATTACCGCGGTCTGCAGCAGGTGGGATGGCCCGGAACTCCATACGACGGACTCCCGCAGCTCGGTTTCATGGCAATCAATTTCTGGGACGAGCATGCCGAGCTCAACGGCCTCCCCGACCCGGAGTTCAGGACCATTGAAATCGATGACCCTCGTCCCGCCGACAGCGGATACATGATTGCTGTCGACAACTTCGCCCAGCTGCCTGCCTCCGGCGCCGCGCTTCAGGGAATGCAGAGCCAGCTGGTGGAGCTGCGCAACGTCTCGTTTGTCGACGGAGGGAAGGCCTCTTTCGCTCCCTATCAGGAGAGCGTGAGCCGTACGCTCCGTGACGCCAACGGTGCCGAAATGGATGTCAGAAACTCCGGATACTCCAATTTCTATACCGACATTCTCCCCGAAGGTACAGGCTCCGTACGCGGTATCCTTTCCTATTACGGCGACTCCTATCAGCTTATCCTGCGCGACCGCAACGACGTGCGCATCTCCGACAAGGGTGAGAAGGAAGAGCCGTTCACTGTGTCCGATGTCCTCGACGAGTCGTTCCGGGGCATGAGCGGATGGGTGAGCGGTTACATAGTCGGTTCGGTCAGGCTCGGTGTGAATGAAGTGAAGGATGCCGCCGACGTGATCCTCTCCGACAAGGCGGAAATGGACAACAACCTGCTCATAGCGGCTTCTCCCGACGAGAAGGACTGGCAGAAGATGGTGGTTGTCGAGCTCCCGCAGGGAACAGACTTCCGTACCTACGCCAACCTTGTGGACAATCCCGCAGTCTATGGCAAGAGCATTCTTGTCAACGGCACGTTATCCACGTTCCTCGGCATGCCGGGTGTGACACGCGTATCCGGCTCGCTCGACAGTTTCGAGATAGACGGCAACAGCATCACTCCCGAGCCGCCTGTACCTCCCGCTCCGGGCGAGGTCCCCGCTCCGAAAGGTGACGGTACGGAGGCCAGTCCATATAACATCGGGGCGGTTCTCGCCGCCACCTCTACTGTGGCCGACGTCTGGGTGGAGGGATACGTAGCCGGATTCGTAGCCGACAGCGACATGAACAGTTCCGCTGTCTGGAGCGACAGACCGGCAGCCGGATCCTCCTCGAACAACTATGCCAACAGTTCCAATGTGATTCTTTCCGAGAAACCTGCGGCTGAGGCGGGTATCGCCAATTCGGTGCCGGCCGGCCTTAACAATGCCGTCAAGAGTCAGCTCGGTCTGAAGAACAATCCTCAGGCCTTTGGCCGGAAAGTAAGGGTGAGGGGTACGCTGTCGAGTTATCTCGGCGTGCGTGGAATCACCAAGATTTCGGAAGTTAAATTCATCGACTGATACCTCAATGCCCGGAACCGGATTCCCCGGTTTCCGGGCATTATTTTTAACATGCGGGATATGATCCTGTCAAACGTGAGATTATGAAAAAACTTTACTTGATTGTGCTGTTGGTCCTGGCGGGTCAGTATGCTTTTGCCGGGTATACCAAAGGATATTACGACAGGCTGGAGGGGCAGAGCAAGGAGCAGCTCAAGCGGGCTGCCAAGGAGAGTGTGGCCCGGCATCAGACTCTTCCTTACTATGATCTGCCCAACTATTGGCAGTATTCCGATGTGTATCCCGACCTGGTCGACGGACTGAAGCGGTGGTGGGACATGTATTCCAGCGAACTTTACCTGATTCAGGAGGGGATGACCGGGAAACAGAGTTTCTCCCAGAACAGGATGCAGCGTGAGCATGCCGTGCCCAAGTCGTGGTGGAAACAGAACGGCAGTGTGGAGTACACTCCGGCATATTCCGACATGTGGAACCTCTATCCGTCGGACGGTGCGGCCAATCAGGCGAAGCTGAATTATCCTTTCGGAGTCACTTCTAATCCGCGTTACAACAACGGCGTGACCAAGGTCGGGCCGGCAAATGTGGGCTTCGGCGGCGGCAGTGCCAATGTCTTTGAGCCGGCCGACGAGTACAAGGGTGACTTCGCCCGTGCCTGTTTCTATATGGCGACGGTCTATGACGACATCCACTGGGTGATAAATTACATGTTCTCCAAGGAGTCTTATCCCACGCTCATGCCATGGGCAATAGAGATGCTGCTGCACTGGAGCCGGATGGATCCAGTCAGCCAGAAAGAGATAGACCGTAACAACTATGTGGAGCAATACCAGGGTAACAGAAATCCGTTCGTCGATTTTCCGCAGCTCTGCGAGTATATATGGGGTTCGCGTGCCGGACAGCGATTTTATGCCCGGGAGCAGGATGACATCGACCCGACCCCGCCTGTCACCGGCGACCCGGTCATTACCGCGCCGGTAAATGGAGAGAGTCTCGATTTCGGCCAGGTGGTGGTGAACCATGCCGGAACCCGCACACTGCAGATCAAGGGGAGCAATCTGACGAGTCCCTTGTCGGTGAGGGTAGTGGGTCAGGACAAGAAGTATTTCATTCCTGAGGTCTCCTCCATTCCGGCGGCGACTATGAATCAGAACGGCGGCTATCTGCTGAACATCACCTATATGCCTGGACGTGAGGGTCCGCATGAGGCAAGTCTCGCTCTCTATGACGGCGGAATTCCGGGAAGCATTGCCGTCAATCTCACCGGCGAGGGCGTGATGATGCCGGATCTGCCTCCGCTCACGGCTCTTGAGCCGGTCGACGTGTCCGGAAACCGTTATACCGCCCGGTGGGAGCCTGCGCAGGGGGAGGCCGATTACTACATCCTGACCAGGGTGAGGCATACTCCGGGCAATGAAGAGACGGAAACCTACGAGACCGGCGAGACGAGTTTTACATTCACTGACCGCGACCCGGACATCGCTGAAAGCTATATGGTGGCGTATTCGCGTTACGGCATATCGTCGATCGACTCCAACGTGATATATGTGGCGTCAGGCGCCGGTATCGACGCAATCCGGCAGGAGGCTCCCTTCAGGGTGATTGTAACCGACGGAGGGTTCTCCATCATGCGCGCCGACGGCCAGACCGGTTCTTTCCGAGTCACCGACCTTTCCGGCCTGATAGTGATAGAGGAAGATGATGCCGCCGACGGTG
>OFFU01002176.1_pt1 | contig 10983 bp, 9 predicted proteins | sample 1521451 | NCBI WGS metagenome assembly OFFU01 (sample SAMEA3504106, study PRJEB24116) | mouse gut metagenome | biome: mouse gut; feature: mouse-associated habitat; material: faeces | place: Denmark | collected 2011 | reverse complement strand
GGGGCTGTGCCCGTCACATTTGAAATACGATCCCGGCCAGGGCGGCCAATCCGATGAAGCAGATGGGGTGCAGCTTTTTCAGCGGGGTGAATTTCACCAGCACGAAGATGACGGCGGCCAGGATGATGGCAATCCAATTGGGATAGTAGGTGAAGGCGCTCTCCAAGCCCTGGGCGGGGCGGAGCAGGGCAATTTTGGCCACCTGGAGCAGCGCCGCGGTGATGAGGGCCACCGAGGCCGCCCGCAGGCCGTAGAACACCGCGTCCACCACCTTGGACTGGCGGAACTTCTCCAGAAACCCGGCGATGATGAGGATGATGACGATGGAGGAGGACACCAGCCCCAGGGTGGCCACGACGCCCCCGGCCACGCCCGCCGTGTGGAAGCCCACGTAGGTAGCCATGTTCACCCCCATGGGGCCGGGGGTGGACTCGGAAATGGCGATCATGTTGGCCAGGTCGCCGGGGGAGAACCAGCCCGTGCGCTCCCCCAGGTCGGTGAGGAAGGGGATGGTGGCAAGGCCGCCCCCCACGGAGAACAGCCCCACCCGGCAGAACTCCAGGAACAGACGCCCAAGGAGCATGAAATCAATGGCAAGCGGCATTATTTCAGCCCTCCCTTCGCCCAGCGCACGCACAGCCCCGCCGCGCCCGCGGCGATGACCAGGAGCACCGGGGAGGTCACGATCCCCAGCACCGTCCCCAGGGCGCCCTGGGGCAGGGAGAAGAGGGCGCCGTATCCGGCCAGCGCCAGCACCACGGCGTAAATGACGCGGGTGGGCCAGTCCAGCACGGCGTTTTTGAACAGCTTGATGACGCTGGACAAAATCAGCGCCACCACCCCTGCCCGGACGCCGTTGAAGGCGTGGACCACAAAGTCCAGGTGCATGAAGTTTTGCAGAAAAGCGGCGATCACCATAATGATGACCAGGGAGGGGAACACCAGCCCCAGGGTGGCGATAATGCCCCCGGCGATCCCCGCCTGGCTGCGGCCCACGAAGGTGGAGGTGTTCACGGCGATGACGCCGGGGGTGCACTGGCCCACGGCGTAGTAGTCGGCCAGCTCGGTTTCCGTGGCCCACTTTTTGTTTTCCACCAGCTCACGCTGGAGTATGGGCAGCATGGCGTAGCCGCCGCCAAAGGTGCACACGCCGATGCGGGCAAAAGTCAAAAACAGGTCAATGAGGATATTCATATTACTCCAACCCCTCCAATTCGTCCAGCCACAAGTTTGCGACCACGTCGCTGGGCATCCGCCAGTCGCCCCGGGGGGAGAGCGCCACCGAGCCCACCTTGGGCCCGTCGGGCAGGCAGGAGCGCTTGAACTGCTGGGAGAAGAACCGGCGGTAAAAGCTCTTCAGCCACTTGAGCAGCGTCTCCCGGCTGTACTGCCCCCCAAAGGCGTATGCGGCGAGGCGCAGCACCTTCCGGGGCGGGAAGCCCCAGCGGACGGCGTAGTAGAGGAAGAAGTCGTGGAGCTCATAGGGCCCCACCAAATCCTCGGTGCGCTGGCTGATCTCCCCCTGCACCGCCGGCAGCAGCTCCGGGGACACCGGCGTATCCAGGATGTCCTCCAGCACGTCCGTCAGCTCCTGGTCCTTTTTCAGGTTGTCACGGGCCACATAGTCCACCAGGTGGCGCACCAGGGTCTTGGGGATGGAGGCGTTGACGGCGTACATGCTCATGTGGTCCCCGTTGTAGGTGCACCAGCCCAGGGCCAGCTCGCTGAGATCCCCGGTGCCGATGACCAGGCCCCCGGTCTGGTTTGCCACTTCCATGAGCACCTGGGTCCGCTCCCGAGCCTGGGCGTTCTCGTATGTCACATCGTGCTCATCCACGCTCTGACCAATGTCCCGGAAGTGACTTCTCACCGTCTCCCCGATGGGGATGGCGCGCAGGGTGGCCCCCATGCGCCCGGCCAGGACGACGGCGTTGTTTCTGGTCCGGTCCGTGGTGCCGAAGCAGGGCATGGTGACGGCGATGATGTCGCTGGCCGGGCGGTTGAGCATCCCCATGGCGAGGGCCGTGATAAGCAGGGCCAGGGTGCTGTCCAGCCCGCCGGAGAGGCCCACCACGGCAGTCTTGGCCCCGGTGTGCTCCAGCCGCTTCTTGAGGCCCAGGGCGGCGATGGTGAGAATCTCCTCGCACCGGGCGGCCCGGTCGGCCTCGTTCTCCGGGATGAAGGGGGTGGGGGAGACGCAGCGGGTCAGCTTGGTGACGCAAGAGGTGAACGCCGCCTCATTCCGGTACAGCCCCGCCGTGTTCACCACCGGGAAGGGCGTCAGCCGCCGCCGCTCATAAATCAGCCGCTGCACATCCACATCCGCGATGGTCAGGCCCGTGGAGAAGCGGTGCTCCGCCAGCAGGGCCCCATTCTCGGCGATCATGTTGTGCCCTGTGAACACCAGGTCGGTGGTGGACTCCCCCTCCCCCGCGTCGGCGTAGACGTAGGCGCAGCACAGGCGACCGGACTGGCCCACCGCCAGCTGCCGGCGGTAGGCCGCCTTCCCCACCACCTCATTGGAGGCGGAGAGATTCAAAATCACCGTGGCCCCCGCCTCCGCCAGGCGGCGGGAGGGGGGATCGGAGGCCCACAGGTCCTCGCAGATCTCCACCCCTACCTTCAGCCCCGGCACATCCGGGCAGTCGATGAGGCACTGGCCAATACCGCCGTAGCTGTTGAAGGCCAGCACATCATCAAAGGGCCACAGGTCGTCCCCGCAGTCTGCGCCGCTCCGGAACCAGCGCGTCTCATAGAACTCCCCGTAGTTGGGCAGATAGGTCTTGGGCACCACGGCCAATACCGATCCCTTCTGGATCACCACGGCGCAGTTGTAGAGCTTGCCCCCCGCCCGCACGGGCATCCCCAGGGCCGTGAGGATCTCCAGGTGCCGCGTAGCCTCCAGGATGGTCCGCAGACCCTCGGCGGCTCCGTCCAGCAGGGTGTCCTGCAAAAAGAGGTCGCCGCAGGTGTAGCCCGTAATGCAAAGCTCCGGAAACGCCATTGCTTTTGCGCCGGCTTGGCTGCATTCTATGATTTTTTCACAAATACGCTCTGTATTATAATTGACGTCCGCCACACGCAAATCCGGCGTAATCGCGGCAACTTTTATATATCCGTCTTTCAATTTCGAATCTCCTTTAACTCATCTGCGCTGAATGTATAGTCTGTATTGCAAAAATGGCATTTCACTTCAATTCCCTGCCCTTCCGCGATCATCTCGTCCAACTCTTTTTTGCCAAGCGTCGCAAGGGATTTTGAAATCCTCTCTTTTGAACAGCCGCACCAAAACTTTGCCGGAATTGTCTCCGTCACTTCAAACGGAATCTCACCTAATACTTCTTTTAACAATAGCTCCGGCGTATCGCCCTTTTCCAAAAGCGCGGTAATGCTTGTCAGTTGTGAAATCCTGTCTTCCAAACGGCTGATCGTTTCTTCGTCTGTAAAGGGCAGAAGCTGTAAAATAAAACCGCCGGAACGTTTGACCGTATTTTCTTTGCTCATTAAAACGCCAAGCCCGACGGAAGACGGAATCTGTTCCGACGAAGCAAAATAATACGTCAAATCCTCCGCTATTTCCCCTGTTTTTAACTCAATCTGCCCCACATACGGCTCTTTCATGCCAATATCTTTTATCACCGACATCACGCCAAGCCCCAGCGCCCTGCCCACGTCTAATTTCCCATTCGCATTTGGCGGAAGGATTACGTCCGGAACGCTTGGATACCCTTTGACATTTCCTTTTGCATCTGCCGTTACCGTCAATCCTTTTGCCGGGCCGCTGCATTGGATTTGTATCGTCAAAAGGTCTTTTTCCCCTTTCATCATTACGCCCATCATTGCCGCGCCAGATAACAGCCTTCCTAACGCCGCCGTCATCACCGGACTTGCGCCATGATGTTTGCGCGCTGTTTCCACAAGATTCGCGGAAGTAATGGCAAACGCCCGTATCTGCCCATTTGCCGCCGTCGCCCTTACAATATAATCTTCCATATTATTTTTCTCCCTTCTTGCCGCGTTCCCTAACCACTGCCAGAATCCGCTCACTCTGTACCTTGCTTTGTATATTGAAAGGCTGATTTGTATATGCCTCATAACAGCCAATCCATTCTAATCCGGCCCGTTCTGCCAGCTCTTTAATTTTATCCGGCGCATATCCACGCTGAAAATGCGTTTCCTCAAATTTTTGGTATCTGCCATCTGCTTCCCGTATAAAAAACGTCATATCATATTGATTGATCTGCGTTTCTTCATCAAAATAGTTTTCCCAGATAAAACTCCCTTCTTCCCTATTCTCACAAATTGTCTGCTCGCCCAGAATTTCCCTGTACTTATATAGGGTGTTCATATCAAACAAAAAAATACCACCCGGATCTAAATAATTATTCACCAGTGAAAACACAGCCAAAAGCTCATCTTCCTCTAACATATAATTCATTGAATCACAAACGCTTATAACTGCCCGCACTGTGCCATAGAGTTCAAACTCCCGCATATCCTGATGTAAATACAAAATGCCCGCATCTTCCTGATGTTCCATGGCAATCCCAAGCATCTCCTCTGAAGAATCCACCCCTATCATATCATACCCCGCCTGCCGCAGAAGACGGGTCATTTTCCCTGTGCCGCATCCCAAGTCCAAAATCAGCCCATCTAAAATCCCATATTGTTTCAATATGCTTCGAATAGACATACACCATTCTTCATAAGGCGTCTCGTCCATAAATAAATCATATCCCCTTGCAAAACCGCCATATGCTTTTAGATCTGCTTCTGTTTTCATTTCGGCTTTTATTTCCGTATCTGTTTTCATTCTTGAATCTTCTACCATTCCTTTTCCTGTTTTTCTTTCTCTTTTTCCCGTCTTGCTTCTATTTCATTTCCAATCCTGTTTCTTCCATCTGTACCATTATACGCGTTTTCCTTAAAACCCTCAATCCCAACTTATACAAAATCCACATTTCCTTTGCCTTGTCATACAGACAAAATCTTTTTCAATCTTAACAAGCCCCATTCTTCCCGATAAAGAAACACGCATCTGCTGCTTGAATATTTCCTTTCCTTCCTATATACTAAACATACATTTTATTCTACAGTTTTCGACAGGAGATGCCTTTTCATGCAAGAACAATTCAACCGCCATATATCCAAAAACATTCAGAATTTTTACCGGAAACGGCTGATCTGCCCTATCCTTTATCTTTTATTTACGCTGGCTCTGTTTCAGATTTTTCCGGTTTTATCTGTCATCTCGCCCGCAAAACTCACCCATATTTCCAATATGGAACAACAAAGCCAAAAAAATCAGGTTTATGTATCCGCCACGTTAAGCCATTTAAAATTTACCGGATACACCAAAAGCCGTTTTCACCGCGTGATCGGATATTATTACTACATGGAAAACAAGGAAAAACGGGAATGCAGTATCATTCTTTTAACTCCAAACGCCTGCGAACAGGGACTGCCGGAAATTGAAACGCTTACCGTTTATGGCAAAATTCTATCTGTGGATGCAAGCTTTACTTCCCTATTAGAGCATCTTTCCGACGACCTGAACTGGACAGATTCCGGCATTCAATCGAAAGTAACGCCTTATTATCTGAGCGAGCCGGACTTTTGTTATGGTTTCGGCATATTTTTATTTCTGCTTCTTGCAGGAAGCGCCCTATACGCCGGACTTCAAATTCTGTTTTTCCTCTCTTTTATCCTCCGGCCGGATTTTTCGCCGCCCTGCCGGAAACTCGGGCATTTCGGAAAACCCAAAGAACTGCTTGCGCAGGCGGAAAAGGAACTTGCCACACTGCCTCAGCTTGCGACGGAAGATATGTTTATCACAGAACGCTTTTTTATTGAAACCTCTAAATATGGGATTGCGATTGTGCCAATCGAAGAAATCATCTGGATTTACAAACATTCTACGCTCCATAAATTGTTCTGGCGCCATTTTAATATTTCTTACACGTTAAATATTACCGCTAATAACCATGTCTATATTCATTGTCCGAAGAATATCAAATCCGATATTGACGGCATTATAGATTATCTGTCAGAAGCGAACCATGCGATTTTAGTCGGTTTCAGTGAAGAAAACAGGCAGAAAATCCATGCAATGCAAAAAAGCTGGCATTTCCGCAAAAAAAGAGCTGCAAAATAAAAGCAGCTCTTTTGATTAATTTAAAACAGTTCTTTGATCTTTTCCCAAATCGCAGACAAAAGTTCCTTGATTTTACCCCAAAAACCGCCTTCGGCAGTGGATATTTTATCATATATCGACTGCGCCGCATTTAAAAGGCCGTCAACGTCCAAATCAAGCTCACTGATTTTTTTCATCAGTTTGACAACTTCATTCACTTCTTCTTCCGTCAATGTAATGCCAAATTTATCACAGCCTTTTGCGATTACTTCGCGGATTTCTGATTCGTCAGACAAATCATGCTCCACAACTGCCTGTTTCACATAGGCAATCATGCCTTCCACTTCATCGGAATCCGCCCCGCCCGCTTCTAACTGGCCGGTCATTACAAGCTCATGTAACGCCGCATCGATATTTTCTTCGTCAATTTCATCGCCTGTCATTTGCTTATAAGCTTTAAATATGCCTACTAAAGCGGCTGTCCCCGATATTGGAAACGGCGCCGCCACTATAATGTCTGCATTCTGGATTCCTGCGGTCGCCAAAGCATTTTTATACATGCCTACCGTACAATAAGTGATATTATTCGTGGAAATATTGATCCCGCTTCCACTTCCACGCTCTACAATTACGATAGACGAAAGCGATTTCGTCCCGATTTTGCTTTTATCAATATAAGAATCCAAATACTGGTGTTCTTCTGAATTATTGATGTACGTCACATCATAATCCGCCAGTTTATTCTGATCAATTCCCATAATTGCAAGCACTGTCGCCTGCTGCTGCGCGCTCAGATCCGAACCAAGGGCTAAGTACGGCTTATCATTCTTTTTGATTTCTACATTATCGTCATTTTTATCCTGCTCTACCGTAATCTTTCCGGAAATGTCCTCATTCCCATCTACGCTGATTGAACCGGATACATCGCCGGATTTGTCGTCAGACGCATTATTTCCACCAGTTTCCGTCGATGGCGTTTCAGGCGGCGTCTGAGCCGGATCGTTTGGCTGTTCCTGAGACGGAATCTGGCCGCCCGAACTGTCTCCCCCGTTTGCATTTTCCTGATCCTTTGAAGGCTCTCCTCCATTCGGCAATTCCGTTTGTCCATCTGACGGACGGTTGCCTGCAGAACTGTCCGGATTTGTATCTGGGGCTTTGTCCGGGCTTGCATCCTCGTCCGGCGCGCTGTCGTTTGCTGACGGAGCTGTCACGGGAACGGAATCAGACGGCTGCTCTGGGACGCTTGCCGATGCCGTTACCACAGAACCACATAGAATCGTCAATGTTACACATATACTTATCAAACGCATTATTTTCTTTTTCATTGATAAATTTCCTCCTCTCACTGACGCAATCATTTTTACACAAAATTTAAGGTTTGTCAAAGAAAACAGGAAAACTTAATACTTATTTAAGATTGCCGGTTGAATCTTCTTTACTTTTGAAGTTTCTTCTCCACAACAATCACAAATAATGTTCTCCGCTATATATTTCTATATAATGCCTAATGAATCACTTTTTCAACTGCAAATGGTTTCCCGCAATTTGGGCAAAATTTAAGTTTTCCTCCAATTCTTTCCCACAATGCTTGCAGAGTATTTTTTCTTTATAAAAATCCACTACTTCTAAACTATATTCCTTTTCAGTTGCAAAATACTCTACATTCCCTTCTGTAAAAATCCCACATTCCACATATTTATAAGCAAGCATCTCATTTCCGTCATCAAGTAATACACCACACCCCGGACATTCCGCCATACTTCCTAATAGCAACAATCCGGTTTTCGTATTTCGTCATGCCTTGCCAAAAGATAAATAATACACGTCCATACACCCCCACATTATCCATGCTTGTTTTATGCAAATTAAAAAGGCGCAAAGCCTTTAAAATTCTATAAAATTTGGTGTAAAGCCTTTATTCAGTTATCAAGTATTTTGATAAAGTCCTCTAAACCCTTGCTGTTCCTTGCTATTCCCCCACAACCCCCGCCGTACTGATAAAATCATACGGGGTCTGCTGGTAGACGTAATAATTCAGCCAGTTCGAATACAATGCGTTTCCATGCGAGCGCCACTGTAAATTGGGACGCATATCAGGGCAGTCGTTCGGATAATAATTCCGCGGCAGCGCAATGTTTAACCCTTTTTTCTGATCCCGCTTATATTCTTTATCCAATGTATATCTGTCATATTCCGGATGCCCCATCAGAAAAACTTTCCGCCCCTCGTCTGCAATCGCAAGAAATACGCCGGCTTCTTCGGATTCCGCCAAAATTGTCAATTCCCTGACTGCCTTAATGTCTTCTGCGCGGTTTTTGGTATTCCTTGAATGGGGCGCCATAAAATAATCGTCAAATCCACGCACTAGGGGAACTTTCCGATTCATAACGCGGTGCTCATAAATTCCAAAAAGTTTTTGTTCTAATTTATATTTCGGGATGCCGTAATGATAGAATAAGCCCGCCTGCGCCCCCCAGCAGACATGCAAAGTCGATGTCACATTCGTCTTTGTCCAATCCATAATCCCACATAATTCCTGCCAGTAGTCCACTTCCTCAAAGGAAATGTCCTCCACCGGGGCCCCTGTCACAATCATCCCGTCATACTTTTTATCCCGCACCTCGTCAAGAGTGGTGTAAAACTTGTTCAGGTGGCTTGCAGGAGTGTTCACGGACACATGGCTCTTCACATTCATAAAGGTCACGTCCACCTGAAGGGGTGTGTTGGAGAGAGCCCGGAGCAGCTGCAGCTCCGTGTCCTGTTTTATGGGCATATTGTTCAGAATCAGCACCTGAAGGGGACGGATATCCTGGTGCATGGCCCTGTACTCATCCATGACAAATATATTCTCATTTTCCAGTATCTCTTTTGCCGGCAAACCGCTCTGCGTCCTAATTGGCATCTTCTACCTCCCCGCCTGCGCTTATCCCGTACTGGGACATGAAATCTTCCTCTGAGACAACGGGCACTCCCAGATCCCTGGCCTTCTTGTTCTTGGCGGAGGAAGATGTGACATCGTTGTTGATCAGACAGGTGGTTTTGCCCGTTACGCTCCCTGTGACCTTTCCCCCCTTCTGCTCAATGGCTTCCTTCAGGTCGCTCCTGCTGGCAAAATTCTTCAGGGAACCGGTGATCACAAAGGACAGCCCCGCCAGAGTCTGGCTGCCCTCCTCCACTTTAGGCACCTCCACCTGAAGCTCCGCCATCAGCGCCTCTATCTTCCGGATATTGTCCGGATCCTGCATATAGTTTACAAAGGCGGCGGCGATGACCTCTCCCACCCCCTCGATAGCGCTCAGGGACTCCTCATCCGCCTCCTGCATCTGCTTTAAATCATAGCCGAAATGTCTGCAGAGCATCTTGGCGTTGGCCACGCCGATATTGGCAATGCCAAGGGCATAGATTACCCTGGGAAGCGTGGTTTTCCTGGCCCGGTCCACACTGGCTGTAAGATTCTGATAGGACCTTTCCCCAAAGCCCTCCATTCCCACAATCTCTTCCCTGTGCCTGTCCAGGTGGAACAGGTCCGCAAACTCATGAAGAAATCCCAGATCCACAAATTTCTCCAGGGTGGCCTCTGAGAGGCCGTCAATGTTCATGGCGTCCCGGCTGACAAACAGGGTAAACGCCTTAATCTGCTTGGCGGCGCATTTCTCGTTGGTGCAGTAAAGGGACTGAACCTCATTCACCTGGCGGATCTGCGTGGCTCCCCCACAGACAGGACAGACCTGGGGGATCTCCACCATCTCCTCTTCCTCCGTCCTGTCCGCTCCCGTGAGATTCTCCGCAATCTGGGGTATAATCATGTTGGCCTTGTAGACGGTGATCCGGTCCCCCAGCCCCAGACGCAGTCCCCGGAGAATGCTGATATTGTGGACGGAAGCCCTGCTCACCGTGGTCCCTTCCAGTTCCACAGGCTCAAAGACCGCTATGGGATTGATAAGCCCTGTGCGGCTGGCGCTCCACTCAATCTCCTTCAGCGTGGTCTCCCGCAGCTCGTCGGCCCATTTAAAGGCGATAGAATGCCTGGGAAACTTTGCCGTCCTCCCCAGGGACTGGCCATAGGCAATGTCCTCATAAGTCAGCACCAGACCGTCAGAGGGAATGTCGTATGAGCCGATTTTCCCCTCAAAACCCTCCAGCGTCTCCAGGATATTCTCCTCCCCCACCAGATAGTGCTCCACCACCTGAAATCCCTGTTCCTGCAGGAAATCAAACTGGGCTTCTCTGGAATTGTGAAAATCCGCCCCCTCTGCACTCACCAGGGAGAAGGCGTACAGCCTCACATTCCTACCTGCCGTAATCTCATTGTTCAGCTGGCGCACAGAACCACTGCAGAGATTTCTGGGATTCTTATACCTGGCTTCCACATCCTCAATGCCGCTGTTGATCTTCTCAAAGTCGGCATAACTGATCACAGCCTCCCCCCGGAGCACCAGTTCTCCCTGGAAGGCAATTTTCAAAGGCAGGTTCACAAAGGTCCTGGCATTGTTGGTAATCACTTCCCCGATCTCCCCGTTTCCCCTGGTGACGGCTTTCACAAGTTCTCCCTCCCTGTAGGTGAGCACAATTGTCAGCCCGTCCAGTTTCCAGCTTATGATCCCTTTGTTTCCCTGAAGCCAGTCCCTGAGAGCCTCTCTGTCCTTGGTCTTGTCCAGGGACAACATGGGGCTGGCATGGCGCTCCTTGGGCAGTTCGTCCACAGCCTCATACCCCACACTCACCGTGGGACTGCCCGAGAGCACCACGCCCGTCCGGGTCTCCAGATCCTGCAGCTCTTCGTAGAGCCTGTCATACTCCAGGTTGCTCATAATCTCCCTGTCCTGGGCATAATATGCCCGGGAAGCCCT
>OFFU01002175.1_pt1 | contig 10988 bp, 8 predicted proteins | sample 1521451 | NCBI WGS metagenome assembly OFFU01 (sample SAMEA3504106, study PRJEB24116) | mouse gut metagenome | biome: mouse gut; feature: mouse-associated habitat; material: faeces | place: Denmark | collected 2011 | reverse complement strand
AATAAATATATAATATTTTTTCTTATGTCGATATTCAAGGATAAAACTTTATTGATTACGGGGGGGACCGGGTCGTTTGGAAATGCTGTGCTGAGGCGCTTTCTTAAGAGCGATATCGGTGAGATCCGTATTTTTTCGCGTGATGAAAAGAAGCAAGATGATATGCGCCATGATTATCAGGTGCGTTATCCGGAAGTGGCGCATAAAGTCAAGTTCTATATCGGCGATGTGCGCGATCTGCAGTCGTGCAAGAATGTGATGCCGGGTGTGGACTATATTTTCCATGCTGCGGCGCTGAAGCAGGTGCCGAGCTGCGAGTTTTTCCCTATGGAGGCTGTCAAGACCAATGTCATCGGTACTGACAATGTGCTTACAGCCGCAATCGAGGCGGGGGTGGAGGCTGTCATCTGTATGTCGACCGACAAGGCGGCCTACCCTATCAATGCGATGGGTATCACCAAGGCTATCGAGGAGAAGGTGGCTGTGGCCAAAAGTCGTTATTCCGGCAAGACGAAGATATGCTGCACTCGCTACGGCAATGTGATGTGTTCGCGTGGCTCGGTAATTCCGTTGTGGATCGAGCAGATGCGTTCGGGCAATCCTATCACTATCACCGAGCCGTCGATGACACGTTTTATCATGAGTCTTGACGAGGCTGTCGATCTGGTGCTTTTCGCTTTCGAGCATGGTCAGAACGGTGATATACTGGTGCAGAAGGCGCCGGCGTGCACTATCATGACGCAGGCCGAGGCGGTATGCGAACTGTTCGGCGGTCGCCGTGAGGATATCAAGATTATCGGTATACGCCACGGAGAGAAGATGTATGAGACGCTTCTCACCAATGAAGAATGTGCCAAGGCTGAGGACATGGGCAATTTCTACCGTGTGCCTGCCGACAACCGCGGCCTTAACTACGACAAGTATTTCAAGGAGGGTGACGAGACCCGCAATACGCTTTCGGAGTTCAACTCCAACAATACACGTCAGCTCAATGTCGAGGAGACCAAAGCAAAAATCGCTTCGCTGGAGTATATCCAGAATGAATTGAACGGCAACGGCAATTTCGTCCAGTAATCTCTTTTAAGAAGAGTACAAGGATACAGGAACTTATTTTTATTTAGTACTGCTTTAAATAATATTTTGTTTTGTCCATAATGGATGACATGAAATTGATTGAGATAATAAGGGAGTGTGCATATAAGGTCAGACTGGACTTTTCTCCCGGTTATCTCGAATCAGTTTATCAGAATGCTCTGTTAGTACAATTAAAAGAAGCCGGTCTTCATGCTGAAAAAGAGCAAGAATTAACATTGTACTATCATGGACATATCATTGGTGAATTTCGCGCAGATATTATTGTAGAAGATAGAATAATTCTGGAACTTAAAGCTGTCTCTGAATTAAAATCAATCCATGAGATGCAGCTTGTAAACTATCTGAATGTTACAAATCTTGATGCAGGGATATTAATAAATTATGGATCAGAAAATTACCGTTTTATCCCTAAATTCAGAACTCTCGAACTTTTGGAACAATATCGTAGATTCAAAACATCTTATTTTTAACAAGAGTACAAACGTACAGTAGACTTGGATTGATAATAGCCATCCTTCTTATTATTTTTTTATACAAGGGGAATACGTTATTTAATTCTCCTGTTCTATTGTACTATTGTTAAAAAACGTATCGAGTTTAATTATTCTATTTATTTAATTATTCTATTTAATTGTAATAAAATAATAGTTTTATGAAGATATTGGTTACGGGAGCTAAGGGGTTTGTGGGGAGGAACCTTTGTGCTATGCTTAATAATATCAGGGAGGGGAAGGCGAGGAATTATCAGATTGAGGTCGAGAAGGTTATGGAATATGATATTGATTCCACTGCCGAGGAACTTGACCGGTATTGCCGCGAGGCTGACTTTGTGTTCAATCTCGCGGGGGTGAACCGTCCGGAAAATCCGGATGATTTTCTCAAAGGGAATTTCGGCTTTGCCTCTACACTGCTTGATACACTCAAGAAGCATGGCAACAGGTGTCCGGTGATGCTGTCGAGTTCGATACAGGCCACTCTTACAGGCCGGTATGCCGGTCATCCCTACGGCGAAAGCAAGAAAGCGGGCGAGGAGCTGTTTTTCAGCTACGGCAAAGAGACAGGAGCCAAGGTGCTTGTGTACCGTTTCCCCAATCTTTTCGGCAAATGGTGCCGTCCGAACTACAATTCAGCGGTGGCGACTTTCTGTAACAATATTGCAAACGATCTTCCCATTCAGGTCAACGACCCGAGTGTGGTACTCGAACTGCTTTACATCGACGACCTCGTGGAGGAGATGATTGCCGCCCTCTCAGGCAATGAGCATCATTGCCGCTATGAAGAGGTAACACCCGTCGAGACTCCGGCCGACGAGGCTAGGACATACTGCCATGTTCCGGTTATACATAAAGCGACACTTGGCGATATCGTGGCTATGCTTGAGGAGTTCAAGGCTCAGCCCACGACGCTGACAATGCCGTCCATTCCAGCCGGTTCGCTGAAGAAGAAGCTTTATTCGACCTATCTGAGCTATCTGCCGAAGGATAAGGCCATTTTCGACCTTAAGATGAATGTCGACAACCGCGGGTCGTTCACCGAGCTGCTGCGCACCATCGACTGCGGACAGTTCTCGGTCAACATATCAAATCCCGGTATCACGAAAGGGGAACACTGGCACAATACGAAGTGGGAATTTTTCATCGTAGTAAGCGGCCGTGCGCTGATACAGCAGCGCCGCGTCGGCTCGGACGAGGTGCTCGACTTCGAAGTATCTGGCGATAGGATTCAAGCGGTGCACATGCTTCCCGGCTATACCCACAATATCATCAACCTGTCTGAGACGGAACCTCTCGTCACGCTGATGTGGGCCAACGAGGCATTCGACCCCGCGCATCCCGACACATTCCACGAACCGGTGGTAAAGTAGCAAATCCCACAAACCGGAAGATTCAAAACGAAGTGCGGAAACAGTCCGGTAGGGATGAATTTTGCATATCTGCGATGATTTGAGTAATTTTGAGCAAAATTTCGACAAATCATCATTTATCAGAACACGACCATGGCAAAGAAAGTATTCGTCAGCGGCTGCTACGACATGCTCCACAGCGGGCATGTGGCATTTTTCAAATCGGCGGCACAGTATGGCGACCTGTATGTCGGCATAGGCTCTGACGAGACCATTCTCCACTATAAGAACCGCAAGACGGTCTACTCGGAGAAGGAACGCCTGTATATGGTCAAAGCCATACGGTATGTCACTGACGCATACATCAATGCCGGCAGCGGCATAATGGACTTCGTGCCCACTCTCGATATCGTCAAGCCGGACGTGTTCGTAGTGAACACCGACGGTGGAAGCGAGGAGAAGCGCCGGCTGTGTGAAGAGCGCGGCATCGAATACATCGAGCTGGAACGTGTACCCGACACCGGACTCGAAGCCCGCTCCACCACTTCGCTCCGCACCAACGTCAAATCAAACATCCCCTACCGCATAGACCTTGCAGGCACGTGGATTGACCAGCCCTACGTGTCGGAACACTATCCGGGATGGGCCATCACCATATCAATCGAGCCGACACAGGAATTCATGGAACGTGGCGGACTGTCGACCTCGACACGCAACGCCGCCCGCAAGATATGGCCTTACGAGCTTCCCAACTACAATGAGGAGATGCTCGCACGCCTGTTGTTCTGCTTCGAGAACGACCCCGAGAACCACGGCCACATATCGGGAGCGCAGGATGCCATAGGCATATGCATGAGCGGGCTTGTACGCCACTATTACAACAACCGCTACTGGCCCGACAAAATCGAATCGGTGCATGACGAGGATATACTCTCATGGCTTGAGAGCCATGTATGCCTGGTGCCGATGTTCCCGCGCAAGGATAATGTGAACATACTTGAAGGCAAGGATATAACGCGCGACAAAGTGAAAGCGCTTGCCGATGCCGCCGGGCGATGCTGGGACGCGATACTTGCCCGCGACCTTGACGCATTCGCAAAAGCATACACCGACTCATTCAACGCTCAGGTGGCAATGTTTCCGGCGATGATGCAGCCGGGAGTCGAGGAGTATATCGAACGGTGCAAGGCAGCCGGAGCTATGGCATGGAAGATGTGCGGCGCCGGCGGCGGCGGATATCTTGCAATCGTGGTCGACAAAGTGCCTGAGTTTGCCGTTCCGATCAGAATCAGGCGGCAGTAATAGCCCCGGGGGGCGAAATACCACGGGGGCGAGACGCCCCCGCCCCATACTTATGTCGGACGTGTCAGACAAGTCGAACGTGTCGGACAAGTCTGACTAAATTTAATCAGAACAAGTTATCACTAATATAGACAATGGATTTTTCAGATGTATCATTCGAGAATAACGGCAAGCTGAAGCTGCTGATTATCGTAGGGACACGTCCCGAGATAATCCGTCTGGCGGCCGTCATCAATGCGTGTCGCAGATATTTCGACACCATTCTCGCGCACACGGGACAAAACTATGACTACAATCTTAACGGCATCTTTTTCCGCGACCTCAAGCTCAAGGAGCCGGAGGTGTATCTCGATGCCGTAGGCGCCGACCTTGGTGAGACAATGGGCAACATCATTGCGCTGTCCTACAAGCTGATGGCACAGATCAGGCCTGACGCGGTGCTCGTGTTAGGCGATACAAACTCGTGCCTGTCGGTCATCGGCGCCAAGCGCCTGCATATCCCCATCTTCCACATGGAGGCGGGCAACCGCTGCAAGGACGAGTGTCTGCCCGAAGAGACCAACCGCCGCATAGTCGACATCATTTCAGACGTCAATCTGGCCTACAGCGAGCATGCACGCAAATATCTGCATGACTGCGGACTGCCCAAGGAGCGTGTATATGTGACCGGTTCGCCGATGGCCGAGGTGCTCCACAACAATCTGAAGGAAATCGAAGCCTCCGACATACATGCCCGCTTAGGACTCGAAAAAGGGAAATACATACTCCTTTCGGCTCACCGCGAGGAGAATATCGATACGGAGAAGAATTTCAAGTCGCTGTTCAACGCCATCAACAAGATGGCCAAAAAATACGACATGCCCATACTCTATTCCTGCCATCCGCGCAGCCGCAAGCGCCTGGAGCAATCGGGCTTTGAGCTTGACAGCCGCGTGATACGCCACGAGCCTCTCGGATTTCACGACTACAACTGCCTGCAGATGAATGCATTCGCGGTAGTCAGCGACAGCGGCACGCTGCCCGAGGAGTCATCGTTCTTCACCTCGGTGGGACATGCGTTCCCGGCGGTGTGCATACGCACCTCGACCGAACGCCCCGAAGCGCTCGACAAAGGATGCTTCGTGCTTGCCGGCATCGACGAGAACAGCCTGCTGCAGGCTGTCGACACCGCAGTAGGCCTCATAGCCGACGGCCGCTACGGCATCCCCGTGCCCGACTACACCGACGAGAACGTCAGCGACAAGGTGGTGCGCCTCATCCAGTCATATACCGGAGTAGTAAACAAGATGGTATGGCGAAAATACTGATACACTCACTGATATTCTCGCCCGACGGCGTATCGACCGCCTATCTCTATTCCGACATAGCGCGCCGTCTGCACAACGAAGGGCACGAAGTGGTGGTGCTGTCGACCACGCCCCACTACAATATTGTCGACGAGGAGCTTGCAAAGCAGCCGATGCGCTGGAAAATACCCGGCATATGCAAGCAGAGCGACTACCACGGCATCAAGGTGTACCACATACCGCAGAAGAAATTCAAGTCGACGCTGCTTAGACTTTTCGGATTCGCCTACTGGCATGTCATAGCATTCATCATAGGCCTGTCGATACGCAAGGTCGACCTGATACTGTCGCCGTCGCCCCCTCTCACAATCGGAGTCATCAACAACTGGCTCAAGAAACTGAAAGGGTGCCGCACGGTGTACAACGTGCAGGAGATATATCCCGACATATTGCCCAAGAAAGAGGGAACGGTGGTGAATATGCTCAAGAAGATGGAACGGTACGTCTACAACAAGTCGAATGCCGTGACTACCATCGACCAGGTGTTCTACGACACAATCGCCGGACGCTTCAAAGACCCGTCGAAACTGCATATCATACCCAACTTCGTTGACACCGAACTATACAATCCGGGCAACTGCGACACATCGGTGCTTGACCGGACAATGTTTCCACAGACCGACGCCATAAAGGTGATGTATGCGGGCAACATCGGGTTCGCGCAGGACTGGGAGACACTCGTAGACCTCGCCAAGCGTACGCGCGAGGAGAACATCGAATATTTCGTAATCGGCGAGGGGGTGATGAAGCCGTGGCTCGAGGAGCAGAAAAAGGCCGAAGGACTTGACAAAATCCACATACTCCCCTATCAGAAACGCGAACTGATGCCGGTGCTATTAGCCTACTCCGACGTGCAGTTCATATTCATGTCTCCTAAGATGGAGGGACAGGGATTTCCGTCGAAAGTGTATACAATCATGGCGTGCGCACGTCCGCTGATGGTATGCTCGGGCAAAGGTACTCCCATAGTCAACTTCCTTGCGGGGAAAGAATGCGCATTGCTCGACACCGAGAAGGAGCAGACAGCCAAAGTGGAGAAACTTTATGAATGGCTCAAGAGCCAGACCAAACAGACGCTCCGTGAGACAGGCGCGCGCGGACTCGACGTGATAGAGAAAGAATACTCCAAGGAGATTGTCACCGGACAGTATCTGGAATTGGTAGAAAATCTTTGCAAAAAGGGGAAATAGTATTGACAGTGTCGCAATACAGACAGTGTCGCAATACAAATATAAATTCGTCATGTGGACGCGGACGCGATAAATCGCGTCCCTGCTATTTGTCGATGAAATAGTAAAATATTTATGAAATTACTTATAACTGGAATACATGGATTTGTGGGGAGTAATCTTGTGGGGGCGCTGAAGGGCCGACATGAGATTTACGGACTCGATATTGTCACTCCGGTGAAAGAGGGGGTGGTGAGGACCTATACTTGGGACGACCTCGATGCAGGGCGGATGCCTGAGGTGGATGCCGTGATACATCTCGCCGGTAAAGCCCATGACACAAAGAACAAGTCGCAGGCCGACGTATATTTCAAGGTCAACACGGGTCTTACCCAAAAGATTTACGACCATTATCTGCAATCATCGGCACGTAAATTTATCTTTTTCAGTTCGGTAAAGGCTGCTGCCGACAGCGTGGAGGGGGATATTCTTGACGAGAATATCACGCCAAAGCCTGTGGGGCCTTACGGCGAAAGCAAAATCAAGGCGGAGGAATATATCCGGACAAAGTGGGACAACACGGGAAAGGCAACCTACATATTCCGTCCGTGCATGATACACGGACCGGGCAACAAAGGGAATCTCAACCTGCTCCACTCGGTGATACGCCACGGGATACCCTGGCCGCTGGGGGCTTTTGACAATCTGCGGTCGTTCACCTCGATTGACAACCTCACTCACATAATCGGGCGTCTGCTCGAGAGCGACGCACCAACGGGCATCTACAACATCGGCGATGACAAACCGCTGTCGACCAACGAGCTCATACGACTCATGTGCGATACAATGGGCAAGAAGCCGCGGATATGGAAAATGCCTCGCGGTATGGTGCGGTTCATGGCCTCGACGGGTACGGTGCTCCATCTGCCGCTCAACAAGGAGCGTCTGCGTAAACTGACCGAGAATTACGTGGTTGACAACGGCAAAATCAAGCGTGCGCTCAGAATCAAGGAGCTGCCGGTCAGTTCGGCCGAGGGAATAAGGCGCACTATCAGGTCGTTTCATAATTCATAATTCATAATTCATAATTCATAATTCATAATTCATAATTCATAATTATTTTTTTTGTGTGTGCGTGCGTGGGGGAGGGTGTTGCAGAACACGATTTTAGCTGACCGCGGTTGAAAACCGCGGCTACTACTCGGTTAATTCTAAATCTATAATATATCCGGATTTATTTTATATGGAATATGTAATTATTGCTGTTATATTGCTTGTGGCGGAACTGGTATATTTCAGGATTGCCGACCGCTTCAACATTATAGACAAGCCCAACGAACGGAGTTCGCATACGAGGATAACTCTCCGCGGAGGAGGTGTGATATTCCTTATCGGCGCGTGGGTATGGGCTGCATTTTTCGGTGTGCACTACATCTGGTTCCTTACCGGGCTGACGCTTATCGGGGCTGTCAGTTTCGTTGACGATGTGCACTCGACGCCGAACGCGCTGCGGCTCGTTGCTCAGTTCACGGCCATGATGCTGATGTTCATCAACCTGCATCTGTACGAATCATCGACCTGGTGGGTTATAGTGCCGGCGCTGATAGTGTGCGTGGGCATCATCAACGCCTACAATTTCATGGACGGCATCAACGGTATCACGGGATGCTACTCGCTGGCCGTGATTGCGCCGCTGTATTACCTCAACAGGGAGATACATTTCATCGATGAGAGCCTGCTGGCTGTGACAGCGCTGAGTGCCGCGGTATTCTTAGTGTTCAATTTCAGGAGGAAAGCCAAATGTTTCGCGGGCGACGTAGGGTCGGTCAGCATAGCTTTCATAGTGCTGTTCGCGCTCGGACGGCTCATCATGGCTACGGGCAATCCGGTGTACCTGCTGTTTCTGGCAGTCTATGGCGCCGACACCGTGCTGACTATAATACACCGCATCATGCTTAAGGAAAATCTTGGCGAGGCTCACCGCAAACATGCCTACCAGATAATGTCGAACGAGCTTAAAATGCGGCATACATTGGTATCGGTCATTTACATGGCACTGCAGCTCGCCATATCATTCGGGTTAATCGCAATCGGTGACAGCACAGGCCAATGGATATATTTCTGCGGCATAATCGCAACACTTGCCATAGGATATTTGGTATTTATGAAAAATTTTTATTATCTTCACGAACAATATCTACTTGCCAAGAAATCATGAACTTCATTATCGGCGAAAATATATTTGACAACCTACTGAACGAAGCCGCCTCAAACGCACGCCTACGCACGAATCTTGATTTACGCAACTCGGAGTCGGACACGTCGCAACGCATGCTGAATGCGCTGATGCCCGGCACGTCGGTGCCCGTACACCGCCATCTCACGACGTCGGAGACGGTGGTACTGCTTAAGGGACGCCTTGCAGAGGTCTATTTTGACGACAACGGCAACGAGACCGAACGCATCTAGCTTGACGCCAACGGCGCGAACCGCGGAGTGCAGATAGAGGCAGGCCGCTGGCACACCATCGACGTGCATGAGCCGTCGGTCATCATCGAGGTAAAGGACGGTGCGTATGCCCCGCTCGCCGATGACGAGGTACTGTAAAACGGAGGCGGGAACTCCCTATATATCACTATTACAATCTATAATTTCTGTAACCTATAGTAATCCTAATACAAAAGAGAATGAGTTATTTTTCAAAAATATCAAGCTGGTACTTTACCAAAAAATCATTGCCATACTGGGCTGTAGCACTTCTTGACTGCATGCTTCTGTTCATGTCGATGATATTTGTGTATTCACTCAACAACGGATTGATACGGACGGCTACCCTGTTCTGGCCACTATGCGCGACATTTCTGCTTTATATGTGCTGCTATGTAATCGGATTCAGGATATTCCGCACATATTCGGGAGTGTTCCGCTACTCATCGTTCATCGACCTGCAGCGGGTGTCGAGCGCCGTGCTGTTAGGCATGGTACTGGCACTTGCGCTTCATACATTGCTACAGAATTACAGTGACTTTTTCGTGCATATACGTGTACGCGCCATATTGATATGGTCGGTGCTGTCACTGCTTCTGATGTGGAGTATGCGCGTGTTCGTCAAATTCCTGCATGACTACTCGTTCGCGAGCAAGAATGCCGAGAAAGTGTTCATCTACGGCGTCAAGGACGGCGGTATTGCCATAGCCAAAAGCCTCGGCAACCAGGATGCCGCAAAATACACGCTGTCGGGATTTATCTCGGACGAGCCCGACATGTGCGGCAGAATGCTGATGGGGGTAACGGTCTATGCCAATGACAGCCACCTCACAGACAACATGAAGCGCAAGGAGGCGAGCAAGCTGCTCGTATCGCCCTTTCTCACGGAAAAACTGCGCGAGAACCAACGCATGATCAACGACCTCATCGAGGCCAACATAAAGATATTGATATACAGCCAGGTACAGGAATGGGACGGGAAAAGCGGCATCAGGACGCAGCAACTGCGCGAAATCGAGATAGAGGACCTGCTGCCACGCGAGAAGATTGACATAGACATCGACGCCACGTGCCGCCAGCTCTCCGGCAAATGCATACTCATCACGGGTGCGGCCGGCTCGATAGGCAGCGAGATAGTGCGCCAGGTGTCGATATATGCGCCCGATAAGCTGATACTTATAGACCAGGCAGAGACGCCGCTCCATGACGTGCGTCTGTTCATGGCCCGCGAGTTCCCGGAACTGGAAGCGCATACCATAGTGGCCGACATTGCCCACAAAAGCCGCATGACGGAGATATTCGACATGTACCGACCCCAGTATGTGTTCCACGCGGCTGCCTACAAGCATGTGCCGATGATGGAGGACAATCCGGCCGAGGCGATACAGAACAACGTGGAGGGCACGCGCATCATAGCCGACCTTTCCGTAAGATATAACACGGAGAAATTCGTGATGGTGAGCACGGACAAGGCCGTGAACCCGACCAATGTGATGGGTTGCTCGAAACGCATCTGCGAGATATACGTGCAGGCGCTCGACAAGGCCATCAAAGAGGGGAAAATCAAGAGCAAGACGCGTTTTGTCACGACACGTTTCGGAAATGTGCTCGGGTCGAACGGCTCGGTGATACCCATCTTCAAGGAGCAGATAAAACGTGGCGGCCCACTTACGGTGACACATCCCGACATAATAACGCGAGTTCGGGATAACGATAGCCAACTCGGTGACTTCGCAATTAAGTATG
>OFFU01002171.1_pt1 | contig 11003 bp, 19 predicted proteins | sample 1521451 | NCBI WGS metagenome assembly OFFU01 (sample SAMEA3504106, study PRJEB24116) | mouse gut metagenome | biome: mouse gut; feature: mouse-associated habitat; material: faeces | place: Denmark | collected 2011 | reverse complement strand
ATCGCAGGTAAAGATAAAGGAAAACAAGGTGAAGTGTTACAAGTTCTTGCAAAACAAGACAAAGTAATCGTTGAAGGAGTTAATATGGTAACTAAACATATTAAACCTTCACAAGCAGATCCTGAAGGTGGAATTGTAACAAGAGAAGCACCTATTCATGTTTCTAATGTTGCATTCTATGATTCAAAAACTAAAGCACCTGTTAAACTTGGGTATAAAATCGTTGAAAAAGACGGTAAAAAAATTAAAGTTCGAGTTAACAAAAAAACTGGGGCTGAAGTTGATAAAAAGAAAAAGAAGTAGGAGGATAAAGAATGAGCCGTTTAATGGAACGTTATCAAAACGAAGTGGTTAAATCTTTAATGGAAAAATTCAATTATTCTTCAAGAATGCAAGCTCCTAAGATTGAAAAAATTGTTTTAAATATTGGTGTAGGTGATGCAGTATCTAATTCAAAATTATTAGATGAAGCAGTTAATGAATTATCATTGATTAGTGGACAAAAACCTGTTATTACTAAAGCTAAAAAATCAATCGCTGGATTCAAATTACGTGAAGGAGCTCCAATCGGATGCAAAGTAACTTTACGTGGTGAAAGAATGTATGAATTTTTAGATAAATTAGTTAATATCTCTTTACCTCGTGTTAGAGATTTTAGAGGTGTTTCAAACAATTCTTTTGATGGAAGAGGAAATTATACTTTAGGTGTTAAAGAACAGTTAATTTTCCCTGAAATCAATTTTGATAAAGTAAATAAATTAAGAGGAATGGATATTGTATTCGTAACTACAGCTAAAACTGACGAAGAAGGTCATGAATTATTAGCTCAATTAGGAATGCCATTCAAGAAATAAGAAGGAGGACTCACAAGAATATGGCAAAAACATCAATGAAGGTGAAACAACAACGTCCTCAAAAATACAAAGTGCGTGAATACACACGTTGTGAACGTTGTGGAAGACCACATTCAGTAATCAGAAAATTCAAACTTTGTAGAATTTGCTTCCGCGAATTAGCTTACAAAGGTGAAATTCCAGGTGTAAAAAAAGCAAGCTGGTAATAATTTTTATCCAGATGGAAGGAGGATTTAGCAAATGGTTATGACAGATCCAATTGCAGATATGTTAACAAGAATCCGTAATGCAAATAGACAACATCACGAAACAGTAATGGTGCCTGCTTCAAAATTAAAAGTTGATATTGCTGAAATTTTGAAAAATGAAGGATTCATTAAAGGTTATAAAATTGAGGGCGAAGGTCCAATTAAAAACATCGTAATTACTCTAAAATATAGAGGAAATGATCGTGTAATCACTGATTTAAAAAGAATTTCTAAACCAGGATTACGTGTGTATGCTAAAGTGAACGAAATCCCTAAAGTATTAAATGGTTTAGGAATCGTTATCTTATCAACTTCTCAAGGATTAATGACTGACAAAGAAGCTCGTGCTAAACAAGTCGGTGGAGAAGTACTTGCATATATTTGGTAATAAAAAATATAATTCAGGAGGTGCAAACTGATGTCTCGTGTCGGTAATAAAATAATTAATGTACCTGAAGGAGTTACGGTAGAAGTCGCTGCTGATAATACAGTAACTGTTACAGGTCCAAAAGGGACTTTAGTAAGACAATTTTCACCAGTAATTTCAATTAATCAAGAGGATAATGTAATTACTGTTGCTAGAAGTAGTGAACAAAAAACTCATAAACAATTACATGGTACAACAAGAGCATTACTTGCAAACATGATTGAAGGTGTACACGTTGGATTCAAAAAAGAATTAGAAATAGTTGGGATTGGATATCGTGGACAAATGAAAGGGAATACTTTAGTATTAAATATAGGATATTCTCATCCAGTTGAAATTGAAGGTGAAGAATATACAATAGATTTCAAAATTATTTTACTGATTATAAACATTCTAAGCTCCATCTAATACTAAGATTATTGTATCTGGAATTTCAAAAGAACGTGTTGGTCAAGTTGCTGCTCAAATTAGAGAAGTAAGAAAACCTGAACCTTATAAAGGTAAAGGAATTAAATATAGTGATGAAAGAATCATCAGAAAAGAAGGAAAAACTGCTGGTAAGAAGTAGTTTCGAAAGGAGCAAAATAAGATGTCAAAATTACAATCTCGTAATGATGTTCGTTTAAAAAGACATGCTAGAGTTCGTGCTAAAATCAGTGGAACTTCTGAATGCCCACGTTTAAACGTGTTCCGTTCAAATGCTCATATTCATGCGCAAGTTATTGATGATGTTAACGGTGTTACTTTAGCAAGTGCATCTAGTGTTGATATGAAATTAGAAAACGGTTCTAACATCGCTGCAGCTTCTGCAGTAGGAAAAGCTGTAGCTGAAGCAGCAATTGCAAAGAATATCAAAAAAGTAGTATTTGATCGTGGTGGATATGTTTATCATGGTCGTGTAAAAGCCCTAGCTGAAGCTGCTAGAGAAGCTGGATTAGAATTCTAGAGGGAGGTCAATATGGAACAACGTAAACCAAGAAACAATGGACCAAGAAACAATGGACCTAAAAAAGGTCAAAGAAACAATGGACCTAGAAGAGAAGAAAAAGAATTTGAAGAACGTGTTGTTACTATTAACCGTGTAACTAAGGTAGTTAAAGGTGGTCGTAAATTCCGTTTTGCTGCATTAGTTGTAATTGGTGATAGAAAAGGTAGAGTTGGTTTTGGTACTGGTAAAGCTAATGAAGTACCTGATGCAATCAGAAAAGCGTCTGAAAATGCAAAAAGAAATATTATTAACGTTCCTTCAGTTCATGGAACAATTCCTCATGATGTTACTGGTATTTATGGATCAGGTAGAGTATTTATTAAACCTGCATCTCAAGGTACAGGGATCATCGCTGGAGGACCTGTTCGTGCAGTTGTAGAATTAGCTGGTTATACTGATATTTTATCTAAATCATTAGGTTCTAGAACACCTATTAACATGGTTAGAGCTACAATGCAAGGATTAGCTTCATTAAAGACTGTAAACCAAGTTGCTGAATTAAGAGATAAAAAAGTAGAAGAAATTTTTGGATAGGAGGGCGTAAAAAATGGCAAAAACAGTTATGATTACGCTTGTAAAAAGTCCAATTGGTCGTTTACCAAAACAACGGGCTACTCTTAAAGCGTTAGGTTTAACAAAATTAAATAAAACTGTAGAAAAAGAAAATAACGAATTTATTCAAGGAATGATTAAGGTCGTTGAACACCTAGTAAAAGTAGAAGAAAAATAGGGAGGTGTAACTAATGAAACTACACGAATTACAATACACTGAAGGTGCACGTAAAGCTAGAAAACGTGTTGGTCGTGGTACAAGTTCTGGTACTGGAAAAACTGCTGGTAGAGGACAAAAGGGACAAGGTGCTAGATCAGGTGGTGGAAAGAAACCAGGATTTGAAGGGGGACAAACACCATTATTTATGCGTTTACCAAAACGTGGTTTTACAAATTTCAACAGAACAGAATACGCTATTGTTAATTTAGAACAATTAAATACTTTTGAAGCAGGGGCTGTTGTATGTCCTGAAGCTTTAAAGGAAGCTGGAATTATTAAGAAAGAATTAGACGGTGTAAAAGTTCTTGGTAATGGTAAATTAGAAAAAGCTATTACAGTTAAGGCTCATAAATTTTCTAAATCTGCTGTTGCCGCAATTGAAGCTGCAGGTGGAAAAACTGAGGTGATCTAGTATGTTTACATTTTTGAAAAATGTTTTCAAAAAAGGGGAGCTTCGCCAAAAAGTAATTTTCACTCTAGGAATCTTATTTGTTTACCGTTTAGGGGCTGCGATTACTATTCCAAGTGTCAATACTGGAGCATTAAGTTCTAGTGATGCTACTAATGGAATTTTTGGGATTATGAACTTACTTGGTGGGGGAACTTTAGAAAGATTTTCATTGTTCTCACTAGGAGTTTCACCTTATATCACTTCTTCTATCATTATTGAACTTTTATCAATGGATGTAATTCCTGTTTTAAGTCAATGGCGTAAGGAAGGTAACACTGGTAAAAAGAAAAAAGACCGTGTTACAAGATATGTAACTTTATTTTTAGCAGCATTACAAGGAGGCGTATTAACATATGCTTTCGATAATGGATATAATATTTTATCAGATTCAAGTATTTGGACATACATCTATGTTGTCTTAGTTATGATGGCTGGAAGTATGTTAGCAGTATGGTTAGGGGATCAGATTACAAATAAAGGAATTGGTAATGGAGTTTCATTACTGATTTTTACAGGAATTGTTTCTAATTTACCAACTAGCTTTATTAGTACTTTTAATAATTTAGTTGATACTAGTGCTAAAGCTACAGATATGTGGTTAGGAATCGCCTGGTATGCATTATTTGTGGTAGTTTATCTTTCAATTGTTATCTTTGTTGTCTTCAATGAAGGTGCCGTTAGAAAAATACCAATTATTTATGCAACAAGCTCTAATACAACAATGAGAACTAAAGATCAAACTCATATGCCTATTAAAATTAATAGTTCTGGAGTTATTCCTGTAATCTTTGCTTCTTCAGTATTAGCAGCACCAAGAACAATTGTTAGTTTTATGGAAACTAGTGATGTTACTAAATGGATTAATACAATATTTAATTATCAGGAACCAGTAGGATTTATTTTATACATCTTGATGATTATTGGATTCACGTTCTTCTATTCTAATTTACAGATTGATGCTGAAAAAATTAGTGATGATTTAAAGAAAAATGGTGGATCTATTCCTGGAGTTAGAACAGGAACTGATACTAAAAATTATATTAAAAAAGTTTTAAATAGAATTACTGTAGTAGGTTCTTTATCTTTGTGTATTATTGCAGCGATTCCTATTATAACACCAGTTATTTGGTCACAAACTGCTAACGCATCATTATCACTTGGTGGTACTGGATTGATTATCGTTACAGGGGTAGCACTAGAAACTGTGAAACAAATTAAAACGCATATTACAAGAAAAGAATATCACGGTTATATTCGTAGATAGTATAAGAAAGAGGGCGCATATACATGAATATTATTCTAATGGGGCCACCTGGAGCCGGTAAGGGAACTCAGGCAGCTAATTTAGTTAAAGAGTATGGACTTACTCATATTTCTACAGGGGACATTTTTAGAAAAGCACTTAAGGAACAAACTAAATATGGTGTAATTGCTAAATATTTTATGCAATTTGGACATTTAGTTCCTGATGATTATACTATCCAAATGGTAAGAGAGTACCTACAAGAAAATGAATTTCCAAAAGGATTCATTCTTGATGGGTTCCCTCGTACTATTATTCAAGCTCGTGAACTTGAAAGTATAGCAAAAGAGTTTGGTTTTGAAATTGATGCTGTAATCAATTTAGATATTGAACTAGATCGTTTAGTACCAAGACTTTCAGGTAGACGTACTTGTAAAGAGTGTGGTGCAAGTTACCACATTGAATATAATCCACCAAAAGTTGAAGGTATCTGTGATGTTTGTGGTGGAGAATTGTATCAAAGACCTGATGAAAGTGAAGATGCAGTAAAAGTCAGACTTGATACTTATGAAAAGCAAACAAGACCTTTGATTGACTATTATACAATGAAAGGTCAAATCACTAATATAAATGGTGATCAATCTATGGAATACGTCTTTAAGGATATCAAAGCTAGCCTGGAGGTTAAATAATGATTGTTACTAAAGACCGTAGAGAAATTGAATTGATGGCTGAAGCTGGAAGAATTGTTGCATTAGTACATGAAAAGCTTAAAGAGGTGATTGTACCTGGAGTCACTACTAAACAAATAGATGATATTTGTGAAAAAGTGATTCGTGATAATAATGCAACTCCTTCATTTCTTCATTTATATGGATTTCCTAATAGTGTATGTACTTCAATAAATGAAGTGGTTGTACATGGGATACCTAGTAATCAGAAGTTAAAAGAAGGAGATATTATTTCTGTGGATGTAGGTGCCTGCTACAAAGGGTACCACGGAGATAGCGCGTGGACTTATGCAGTTGGTAAAATAAGTGATGAAGCTAAACGTTTAATGGAAGTTTGTGAGGCATCCTTGTATGCTGGATTACAAGAAGTTAAGCCAGGCAATCGCTTATCAGATATTTCTCATGCAATACAGGTTTATCTTGAAGATCATGGTTGTACTACACCACTTGACTATACAGGGCATGGAATAGGCAGTGAGGTTCATGAAGATCCTGCAGTTCCAAATTATGGTAAAGCTGGTCGTGGTCCAAGACTTAAGTCAGGTATGACACTTGCAATTGAGCCAATGGCTCATCTTGGGGGATGTGAGACTGAAGTATTACAAGATGATTGGACAGTTGTAACAAAAGACCGTTCTTTAGCGGCTCATTATGAACATACAATCGTCATCACTGATGATGGTTATGAAATTTTGACAAAACTTTAATTAAAAGGGAGTTGAGACCTATGGCAAAGAAAGATGACGTTCTTGAAGTAGAAGCAACGGTACTAGAGACATTACCAAATGCAATGTTTAAAGTAGCGTTAGAAAATGGAGTAGAAATCCTTGCTCACGTTTCTGGTAAAATCCGTATGCATTACATTCGCATTTTACCGGGGGACAGGGTTACGGTAGAAATTTCTCCATATGATTTAACACGTGGGCGAATTACATTTAGACATAAATAAAACTTAAATCTTCCAGGAGGAGGTAGACAAGATGAAAGTAAGACCATCTGTAAAACCAATCTGTGATAAATGCAGAGTAATTAAAAGAAAAGGGCGCGTAATGGTTATTTGCGAAAACCCTAAACATAAACAAAGACAAGGTTAATTAGTAATCGATTAGGAGGAAATAAAATGGCTCGTATTGCTGGAGTTGATATCCCACGTGATAAACGTGTGGTTATATCATTAACTTATATCTATGGTATTGGAAAACCAACAGCACAAGAAATTTTAGCAAAAGTTGGTATAAGTGAAGATACTAGAGTTAAAGATTTAACTGAAGATGAAATCGGTAAAATCAGAAAAGAAGTAGAATCAATTAAAGTTGAAGGTGATCTTCGTCGTGAAGTAGCTTTAAACATTAAACGTTTAATGGAAATTGGAAGTTACAGAGGAATCCGTCACCGTAAAGGTCTTCCTGTGCGTGGTCAAAAAACTAAAACAAATGCTCGTACTCGTAAAGGTAAAGCTAAACCAATCGCAGGAAAGAAAAAGTAGGATAGGAGGTTGAATTAGAAATGGCAAAAGTAAAACAGGTACGCGGTAAAAAACGTGTAAAAAAGAATATCGCAAAAGGTGTAGCACATGTTCATTCAACTTTCAATAACACTATTGTGACAATTACTGATGAACATGGGAATGTATTAACATGGTCTAGTGCTGGGGCATTAGGATTTAAGGGTTCTAGAAAATCTACTCCATTTGCTGCTCAAATGGCTTCTGAAGCTGCAGCAAAAGCATCAATGGATCATGGAGTGAAATCTGTTGAAGTATGTGTTAAAGGTCCAGGACCAGGACGTGAAGCTGCAGTTAGAGCTTTACAAGCTGCTGGATTAGAAGTAACATCTATAAATGATGTTACACCAATTCCACATAACGGGTGTCGTCCACCAAAACGTCCTCGTGGATAATTATTGTATGATCAAAAAAATAATAATTCCTAGTGAGGAGGGAAATAATGCAAAAGTTTGAAAAGGCAAATTTTAATATAGCTAATTATGATGAAACAGATAATTATGGTAAATTTGTTATCGAACCTTTAGAAAGAGGATTCGGTACTACATTGGGGAATTCACTTAGAAGAGTTCTTCTATCTTCTTTACCTGGATCTGCTGTTTATGCAATTAAAGTTCAAGGAGCAATTCATGAATTTTCTGCAGTAGATGGTGTTGTCGAAGATGTTACATCAATTATCTTAAATCTTAAAAAATTAGTTTTTGATGTAGATAGTGATGAATCGGCTACAATGATTATTGATGTTGAGGGACCTGCTACAGTAACAGGTGCTGATGTTCAATGCCCTTCTGAAGTAACAATGATCTCTAACGATATGGTAATTGCTCATGTTGCTCAAGGTGCTCACTTATACATGGAATTATATGCAAAAAAAGATCGTGGATATGTAAGTGCTGATCAAAATAAGAAAGATATTAATACTATTGGTATTATTCCTACTGATTCCATTTTTTCACCAGTTGAAAATGTATCTTATACAGTTGAACCAACTCGTGTTGGTGAGAGTGCAAAGTATGATCAATTAACACTAGAAATCGAAACAAATGGAGCTTTAAAACCTTATGAAGCTATTTCTTTAGCTGCAAAGATTTTAGTAGAACATTTAAATATGTTTGTAGAGTTAACTGATATGGCTGTGAATATGGAAGTTATGTCTGAAGCACAAAATGATACAAGTAATAAAGTTTTAGATATGACAATCGAAGAATTAGATTTATCAGTACGTTCATACAATTGTTTAAAAAGAGCAGGAATTCAAACTGTTCAAGACCTTGCCGCTAAATCTGAAGATGATATGATCAAAGTAAGAAATTTAGGTAAGAAATCTTTAAAAGAAGTAAAAGAGAAGTTAGTTGAATTAGGGTTAGGGTTTAAACCTATCGATTAATTCGCAAATACGAAGGAAGGAGCGCTAATCTCATGGCTAAAAATAGAAAATTAGGACGTACTTCTGACATTAGAAAATCGATGTTACGTTCTCTTGCAACAGAAGTAATAATGTATGGTAAACTAGAAACTACAGAAACTAGAGCTAAAGAAGTTCGTTCAATTGTAGATGAATTAATTACTTTAGGTAAACGTGGTGACTTACATGCAAGACGTCAAGCTGTTGCTGTATTACATAATGTAATTGATGAATCAACAGGAAAAACAGCTGTACAAAAATTGTTTGATGAAGTAGCACCTAAATATAAAGATGTAAATGGTGGATACACTCGTATCTTAAAAACTTACAATCGTAAAGGTGACAATGCCCCAATGGCAATTATCGCATTAGTTTAATTAATAAAGACCTATGGGTCTTTTTTCTTTTACTTGACTAAAAGGTTTAATAAATATAGAATGATTAACAGTAGTATAATAAGGCGGTGAAGGAATGGATAAAATTATAAGAGTTAGAGATTTATCATTTGAATATGAACCTGGATTAAAAACAATTGATCACATATCTTTTGATATAGAACAAGGAGATTATGTAGCAATTTTGGGACATAATGGTAGTGGTAAAAGTACGATTGCAAAGCTATTAATTGGTTTATTGGAAAAATCAGAAGGATCAATAATTATTAATGATGATGAATTAAATTTGGATAATTTATATAAAGTGAGAGATAACATTGGAATAGTTTTTCAAAATCCAGATAATCAGTTTATTGGAGCGACTGTACGAGATGATATTGCATTTGGATTAGAGAATAACTGTGTTCCTCAAGAGGATATGGGAGAGATTATTAATATTTATGCTTCTAAAGTAGGCATGAGTGATTTTCTTGATCATGAACCTACAAAATTGTCTGGGGGTCAAAAACAGCGAGTAGCTATTGCTGGTATTTTGGCAATGAATCCTAAAATCATTATATTAGATGAGGCAACAAGTATGTTAGACCCGATGGGGCGTCGTGAAATAAATACGATAGTTAAAGAATTAAATCAAAAAAAGGAAGTAACTATTATATCTATAACTCATGATATTGAAGAAGCAAAGAATGCTGATCAAGTAGTAATATTAAATTCTGGAAAGATAGTTGCCCAAGGTAAACCTAAGGATATTTTAAGTAATGAAACTAATTTGAGAAAATATGAACTAGATATTCCCTTTGCACTAAAAGTAGCATTAGGTTTGCAAAAGAATGGAATAAAGACTAGTAAGACTTTAGATATGGAGGTTTTAATAAAAGAATTATGCCAATTACATTTAAAGAAATAGAACATATATATAGTGAAAATACTCCATTTTCTTATCATGCTTTAAAAGGAGTTAATCTTAATATTAAAGATAAAAGTTTTACTGCCATTATTGGACAGACGGGAAGTGGTAAAAGTACATTAATTCAACATATTAATGCTTTATTATTACCTGCAAGTGGTGAAATAAATGTTGATGAATTTATTATTACTGCAACAGATAAACCTAGTAAATTAAAGCCATTACGTAAAAAAGCTGGTCTTGTTTTCCAGTTTCCTGAATATCAATTATTTGAAGAAACAATTGAAAAGGATATTATCTTTGGTCCAATGAATTTTGGGGTAAGTGAAGAAGAAGCAAAAAAAATTGCTAGTAAAGTTTTAAAAATGGTTGGGTTAAATGCAAGTTATTTAAGTAAGTCACCATTTGAATTATCAGGAGGACAAAAGCGTCGTGTTGCGATTGCTGGAATTCTTGCAATGAATCCAGATATTTTAATTCTTGATGAGCCAACTGCAGGATTAGACCCTCAAGGTACAAGTGAAATGATGAGTTTGTTTAAAAAAATTAATGATTTAGGAAAAACAATTATTTTAGTAACTCATGATATGAACCATGTTTTACAATATTGTGATGAAGTAGTAGTAATGAATCATGGTCGAGTTGAAAAACATGATTCAGTAACAAATATTTTTAAAGATAGTAAATATTTGAACAGCTTAGGAATTGATTTACCTATTATTACAGATTTTATTTTAAAACTAAATAATCATGGTTTTAATATTGATTCTTCAATTAATAATATTGATCAATTAATTTTAGCAATTGGCGGTGAAATAAATGGATAATATGACATTTGGTAAGTATATTCCTATTGATTCAGTTATTCATCGTTTAGATCCACGTTTAAAAATGGGGGCTTTATTAATATTCTTAATTGCAATCTTTTTTGATTCAGGTTTTCTTGGCTATGGAATCATGGCAATATTTGTTTTGATTAGTGCTATTGCTTCAAATATATCTATTAAACATATTTTAAAAGCAATTAAACCGATGTTATTTATGATGCTTTTTTTAATGATTTTTAATATTTTTTTAA
>OFFU01002157.1_pt1 | contig 11056 bp, 10 predicted proteins | sample 1521451 | NCBI WGS metagenome assembly OFFU01 (sample SAMEA3504106, study PRJEB24116) | mouse gut metagenome | biome: mouse gut; feature: mouse-associated habitat; material: faeces | place: Denmark | collected 2011 | reverse complement strand
ATTCCCAGTATGCTGAGCACCCCGCTTAAACATGAGAAACCGAGCAGCTTTACCGTCGGTATGCCTTCTTCTAAATAATAAAATAAAACCGGAACCGCGATGCTTAATGCCATCGTCATGATCTCTGCGTACCTGCGGTATTCTTTCTGGTCATACATGCTTGTAACGATTATGCCTAAAAGGGCCATCATCAGATAACATGCCGCGTTACCTGTCGTCATGTTTCCGCCTTGTCCCATCTGGGCTATAAAAAACAACATAACTACAAGCGCCTGCTCCCGGTCAAGTCCTGCTGCCAGTAAAAATGCAAGAATGAAAACCGGAGCTGTATAGCCGGGAAAAAATGAGGCCAGAAGCAGCAGTACAATACCTGCTGTATAGTATTCACACATCCGCTGGTAATCCTCAGCAGAATCCGGCCTGTCCTTCTTATGCAGCCTGCTGCTCTCCAGATAAAAAATAAACAAGATTGCAAACAATACGTCTATAAAGATCAAAGACAGTGCATTGTCAATCGACATTCTGTGTATGGCTGCAAACAGCAGTCCTGATAACGGCGTAATACAGGCAAGGTATACGAGCTTCATCATACGCTTTGTAATAAATCTTTCTTCTGTCATGCCTTCCATTTTGCCACCTGTTTTTTCTGTTTCATTCGTTCGGAACGTCTGTCACGCCCTGCATGTCCAGCCTGCTTTTTTTCGTAGATCTCATATGCGTTTACAATTTTTTGTACAAGCGGATGGCGTACGACATCCTTGCTGGACAGCTCGCATATGCCGATTTCCTCGACATTCTTCAATACCTGCAGTGCGACGTCCAAGCCGGATTTTGCATCGGGCGGCAGGTCTTTCTGCGTGGCGTCGCCCGTTATGACGACTTTAGACCCAAATCCGATACGGGTTAAAAACATCTTCATCTGTGCCGGCGTTGTATTTTGTGCCTCATCTAAAATGATAAACGCATTATCAAGCGTACGGCCACGCATATAGGCAAGCGGGGCAACCTCAATAAGCCCCTTCTCAGAATTCTTTAAAAAGCTTTCTGCTCCCATGATCTGATAAAGCGCATCATAAAGCGGTCTTAAATACGGATCGATCTTACTTTGCAAGTCTCCCGGAAGAAAGCCTAATTTTTCACCTGCTTCAATCGCCGGCCTTGTCAGGATGATCCTTCCTACTTCATTGTTCTTAAAAGCTGTAATTGCCATCGCCATCGCCAGATACGTCTTTCCTGTTCCCGCAGGACCAAGACCGAAGGTAATCATCTTATCCCGAATCGCATCTACGTATTTTTTTTGGCCTAATGTTTTTGGTTTTACGGGCTTGCCCTGAATCGTATGGCAGATTACCTCTTTATCAATGGCAAGAATATCTCCGCCCTCTTCTTCTATCGTCAGCGCCAGTAAATAGTCCACATTTTGTTCCTGAATCTCATTTCCTCTTTTTGAGAGTTCCAAAAGCTGTAAGAGTACGTGCGCTGCCTTTTGGGTCTGGCTTTCATCACCTAATATTTTCACCTGTCCATCTCTTGATATGAGACTGACACGAAGCGTCTTTTCTATTTTTTTTGCGTACATGTCAAATTGACCAAACACATTTCCTTCGTGCGCTGCCGGTATTTCTATAACTTTTTCCAAAATACTCATTTAAGTTCTCCTTCGGACATCTTCTCGATCGGTGTAATCTGTGTATCGCGAAACTCTATCGCCGGCTCTATCATTGTCAGCGTTCCACTCGCTCTTACAACCGTATTACCCTTATATATTTTAACATCATTTTCGAGAATTTGAACCCCTTTTTTCTCTAATTCACTGCAAAATCGTGAAAATCTTGCACTCAAATATTCTTTCAGTTTTTCATCACTGTACTTTTTCTCTTTTATTGTGTAAGGTTTTACCGATTCTATTCCGTACAGGAAAGGTAGAAAAAAATGCGGCAAGAGTTCTACCTGTTTTTCTTCACATAAATAACTGCTGTGCTCATAGCTGTTTTTCAAAAAACCAAGTGTAACCTTCCAGTCCCCGAATTTCAGAAAAACACGTTTTCTTCCAATTCCTTGATATGATTTTTCTTCATATGTGGCAGCCATCTCATCTTCGTATGTTTGTGTCGTACGGATATCAATGTCCGCATCTGCCTCCTGATACTGATAATTCACAACTGTTCCTGCGTCGTCTATGATATCCACCTTTCCGAGCACGAGAAGATCTCCCTTTTTTACTTCTGTTCCGGCAGTTACCATAGGAGTACCCTTTCGGGTGACAATGCGTGTCACTATCCCATCCTTTGATGCCACGATATCTTTTGGAGTGGATTCTTTTGTATTATCTTTTGGGACAACGGTTCTGTCGCTGTTTTCCTTGATCGCAAGCTTAAGTCTCGTTCCCTCAAGAGAAGCCGAGACCCAGATGATGTCATCAAACTGTTTTCTGATATCTTTGACAATGCCCGGACAATCTACCTTTCCTTTTCTCATTCCGTGCACAACGCCGGTGTCTTTCAAATATTCCAGAATCTGTTCATCTGTTCTTGTATAATTTCCGGTAATCTCAATGTCCCAGACAAAAAGGGAGAGCCCGTAAATAAGCGCCAGGCAAAGAATTGCTCCGGCAAAAAGCATTTTTCTTTTTCTGTGGCGGTGTAAAAAAAAGGGAAGACCATACTTCCCTTTCACAATTACTTTTGTATTCGTTTTCTTTAAGATAGGCCTAAGCTTCCGAAAACCTTTCACGCTTATGTACATCTCATATGCGCGCTCATTCGCACGCATTCCCCATAGTGTGATGCGGTGATGTTTACACAAGTTTATAAATCGTTCCGGAGAATAGCCTACAATCCGGATATACAGATATCCTTGCAGATAACGCAGTAATGATAAAATCATAGAATCCCTCTTTTAATCTCCATATTCGATTGTTTTGACACATCCTGTCACTTTCATCTCATCATTCGTATAGTAGGAAATCTGCAGACGGCATCCGGTAACCTTAATCTGTCCTTTTTTTGTCTGCACTCGGATCAGTTCTTCTGTGTATTCTAAAATTCCGCGATAATTTTCAATATATAGCTCTTCACGGCCAAGCATGGACAGCACCGGAACGCCAAGAACGACATCCTTAGGCATATCCGCAGCTTGCGCCATACGCATTTTCCAAGATGGATGCTCTGATCTTTCTTTCATAAGAAAACACCATACCTATCCATTTATTACTTCTAGTCTATTTTGACAGATCAAAAAATATGACTGCGATATTTTCCCCAGATGCTTCTTTGTACATATTCATAGGCACTGTCATAGATAAAAAATCCTACTTGCCCTGCTGCAAATACGATCATCCACATCACTTTTGATAACTGTCTTGTGAATAATACTTCTCCAAAAAAACAGATCATGATCACATAAAATATATTAAATACCAGATATTTTGCAATCCATAATAACATCATGCGGCTCTTTTTTCCGGAGTAACTGGTCAGGCGTTTCCATAAAAACTCACGCATCCAGATATAACACCCCATCGCTGCATAGGAAATCACATAAAATTTATTTGGCGCCAGAATAAATCCAAGCAGGATTCCCGCAATAAGGAATGCTGCTCCTGCGCTTAAATTCATCTCTCGTATTACAATTCCGACAAAGTAAGATGCCGCTGCCAGCAAAAATAACGTATTTGTCTCTATAATGCTCCCTAATACCATACAGACTATAGACAATGCCAGCAACAAACCTCCAAATGCCATCTGCTTTGCTTTTACATGCATGCGCAAAGGTCGCCTCCCATACATTCACACAGGGAATCCATGATCCAAAGATCACAACACAAATTACCTGTGCCGCAAGTAGAGTTATTTGGCGCACCGCCATAACCTTTCCCATAAGGATTCGACTGATATTGGCTTGAAGTCCAGTTTAACTGATTCAGAAGCTGCTGATACTGCGGATTATGCGGCTCCATATTAACCGCCTGAGCAGCATGTTCTCTTGCAAGCACATTATTCCCCATGCCCATATTGGCAACTCCGCTTAAATAATACCATTGAGAACTGCGGCTTGGCATACGATTTAATACGTTTAACGCATCACGGAATCTTCTGTTATTAATGAAGTTGACGGCTGCCTGCATCTCCACATCATTTGTACCAGAGCTGCTTTGCTGGTAATTTCCATATCCATAATTGTAACTGCCGCTTCCGTGTTCACGCTCTTTCATGATCATGTCGTAAGCTTCCTGCACTTCTTTAAACTTTTCTTCTGCAAGATCTGCAAGCGGATTATTTACATTTGCATCCGGATGATACTTTCTTGTAAGATCTCTGTACGCCTTCTTTATCTCATCATCTGATGCATTCTGAGGTACACCTAGTACATCATATGGATTCTTTGTCATATTTTATTCCTCACTTTTCTTCTTCTCATTTTGAATTTTGTGATAGCGGTTCCAAACTCCATCATATAATATATTTCGTAAAATGTCTATATCTGATATACACGGAAGCTGCTCAAATGCAGCCGCACTTTCTGCAATCATCATGCAAAGAAGCTCCTTGCACTTTTCCTCAAAATCCGCGGATTTTGACATTTCCAGCAACGGATTATAATTTCCCTTCTCTTTATCTTTCTCAAGATCATCATATGCGTCCATAATATAAATAAATTTTCCAAGATAAAATCCAATTTTTCGAAGCCGCTCTTCCCATATATCTTTTTTGTATACAAAAAGTTCTTCCATAAGTTTCCCAAAACATCCTGCCGGTCTATCAATTTCCATAACGTTGTTTTCTTCACATACGGATAATTCTTTTAAACACTTCTGTATTACTTTGGTTTGTCTTGGATATTTTTCCACTGCCTTTTTTACTTTATGACGAAGCAGACAGGTCCCTGCAAAGCCGCTTACCTTCTTTTCATCTATCCAATCGTCTTTCATGTGATAATAAGCAAGAATAAGATTCATGTCGGCGGCATATTCTGTTATTTTATTTTGCAGCATCATTTGCTTTTTCACCGGATGGATCTTACAACGATGCTTGCTCATCATTGTTTCGCTTTCATATAAGGATGTCAGAAGAACAATGGCAAATGTCATATCATAAGTAAGCGTAATCTGTCCAAGACTTCCATAATTTTTTTTCAATGTCTGACAAAGACCGCAGTAATATGCCTTATATTTTTTGAAATCCTTCACTTTTAGTTCCGCTTCCTGTATTGTTACATAGCCAAACATAGTCTCCTCCTGTAAATTTCTTTCTGCTGATATCGTCTTATTTTTTATATTGTCATACGCAATACTCCAAGCAAGAGTAAATGCGCCGGATAGAACACATAAAAAAACCATTTGGAACATTTACGGTTTTCGTTGTTCTTTTCTCTTTGATAATAGGTGCTGATTATGATACCAGACGCTATCATACCTATGCAGGACATAGCCGAATATACAAATACGTCTGCCGTATGCGGATAGAATTCTATTTTCGTCATAAAATTCACAACAAAGAATATTGTGACACAGATACCGAAAACTTTCATAAGTTTTTGTCTGTCCTCTTTACATTTTGCAAACATGACCACAAAAGCCGGCGCTAAAATCCCCCAATCCATAAACAACGTTGCCATGAACAATAAGAATATCAGTAGATAACGTTTTTGCGGATTCCATACATATTCCAGTACTATGAGGATCAAAAAGCAGGTAAATAGTGTAAACATCATATTCAGCGCCAAATATCCGGTTACCATTTGAAATGGTATCTGCGAGATCAACGCAAACACGAAAAGTCTTTGTCCATATTTTTTTCTGGAATGGGTATATGCAAAACCTTCCACAAGAAAATAGCACATTGTAATCGCAGTAAAATATCCAATATCAATAAAAATTTCATAAAGCAATGTTTGGCCTTTTAAAAATACAGTTGCAAAATGATTGCAAAACATCGCCGCCATTGCTATATATTTAATACAATCTCTACTCATTTTTCCTTTTGAAAACAGGGGATATGTGCATTTCACACATACCCCCGCTCTTTATTCTTTATCTTTAATTTCACTATGCAGCTGCTGTAAGGATTTCACTTCGCCGCATCCTGGTTTCTTCAAAGATTTAATACCGCTTACGGTTGCTTTTGCTGCAGCCATCGTCGTCATATACGGAATCTTCTTTTTGATCGCAGCCTTTCTAAGATAACTGTCATCTGCCATTTTTTCCTGACCGATTGGTGTATTGACGATCAAGTCAATCTTTCCGTTTGTAATCAGATCTAAGATATTTGGTCTTCCTTCCTGAAGCTTATTTACCATCTCAGCCTCAATCCCCGCTTCGCGAATCAATTCAAAAGTATGTTTAGAAGCAAGAATGCGGAAACCTGTTTCGGCAAATTCACGCGCTAATTCTACAACTTCCGGTTTATCTTTATCATTTACCGTGATAAGAACTGTTCCTTCTAATGGCAGCTTCGTCTGTGTTGCTTCCTGCGCTTTGAAGAATGCTTCGCCGTAGAATCTGGAAAGGCCAAGTACTTCGCCGGTAGAACGCATTTCAGGTCCAAGTACCGGGTCAACCTCCTGGAACATATTAAATGGAAATACAGCTTCTTTTACGCCGTAATATGGAATATCCTGTTCTTTTAACTGAGGTACAGGTGACGGTCTGCCCGTCAGCTCACTTGTTACGATATCAATTGCAAGCGGAACCATGCGGATGTTACATACTTTCGATACAAGCGGCACAGTTCTGGAAGCTCTTGGATTCGCCTCAAGCACATATACTTTGTCGTTCTCAATTGCATACTGCATATTCATAAGACCTTGGACATGCATCTCTTCTGCAATTCTTCTTGTATATTCTTTGATTGTTTTTACATTTTCTTCTGAAATATATCTGGATGGAATGATACATGCCGAGTCTCCTGAATGAACTCCTGCAAGTTCGATATGTTCCATCACTGCCGGTACAAACGCATGTGTACCATCACTGATCGCATCTGCCTCGCATTCCGTAGCATGACCTAAGAAACGGTCAATTAGAATCGGGCGGTCCGGTGTCACGCCGACTGCCGCGTTCATATATCCTACCATGCTTTCTGCATCATATACGATTTCCATGCCGCGTCCGCCAAGTACGTAAGAAGGACGTACCATAACCGGATATCCGATTTCTTCTGCGATAGCAAGCGCCTCGTCTACATTAACCGCCATTCCTGACTCCGGCATCGGAATCTCCAGTTTATCCATCATTGCACGGAATAAATCACGGTCTTCTGCCAAATCAATAACTGACGGAGCTGTTCCTAAAATCTTCACTCCGTTTTTCTCAAGATCAGCAGCCAGATTAAGCGGTGTCTGACCTCCAAACTGTGCAATTACTCCAACCGGCTTTTCCTTCTTATAGATACTAAGCACATCTTCCAAAGTCAATGGCTCAAAATACAATTTATCAGAAGTATCGTAGTCTGTGGAAACCGTCTCCGGATTACAATTAACAATGATTGTCTCAAATCCTAGTTTCTTTAAGGCAAGCGATGCGTGTACACAGCAATAATCGAATTCAATACCTTGACCGATTCGGTTTGGTCCGCCGCCAAGAATCATAATCTTTGGTTTGTCTTCATTGACCGGATTCTTATCTTCGGTATTATATGTCGAATAATAGTAAGCTTTGTCTTGGGTGCCGCTTACATGTACGCCCTCCCAAGCTTCTTCCATACCGATAGAAATTCTCTTCTCACGGATTTCTGTTTCTGTTAAATCTAAAATCTGACCTAAATACTTATCGGAAAAACCATTCTTCTTAGCAGAAATCAGTGCTTCGTCTGACGGCAGCACTCCTTTATGTGCAGCCAACGCTTCTTCTTCTTCTACCAATTCTTTCATCTGTTCGATAAAATAGTGTTTTACTTTGGTAAGATTGTAGATTTCTTCTATTGTTGCACCCTTTCTAAGTGCCTCATACATGATAAAATGACGCTCGCTTGACGCCGTAATCAACATCTTAAGCAATTCCTCTTTTGTCTTCGTATCAAAATCTTTTGCATGTCCAAGACCATAACGCCCGGTCTCTAAGCTTCGGATTGCTTTCTGGAACGCCTCTTTATAGGTTTTACCAATACTCATAACTTCGCCTACGGCGCGCATCTGCGTACCAAGCTTATCTTCTACCCCTTTGAATTTTTCAAATGCCCAACGTGCAAACTTAATTACGACATAGTCTCCGCCTGGCACATATTTATCCAGTGTTCCGTATTTCCCGCAAGGAATATCTTTTAACGTAAGTCCTGTTGCGAGCATCGCAGATACTAAAGCGATCGGAAACCCTGTCGCTTTGGAAGCAAGCGCGGAAGAACGGGAAGTTCTTGGGTTGATTTCGATGATAATATCTCTGTCCGTCTTTGGATCGTGTGCCCATTGCACATTACATCCGCCGATTACTTTGACAGAATCTACAACTTTATGAGATTTTTCCTGTAAGCGCTTCTGCACTTCTTCTGAAATTGTAAGCATAGGAGCAGAACAAAAAGAATCGCCTGTATGAACGCCAAGAGGATCAATATTCTCAATAAAACATACGGTAATCATATTTCCTTCTGAATCACGTACGACCTCGAGCTCTAATTCTTCCCAACCTAAAATGGATTCTTCTACAAGCACCTGTCCTACCATACTTGCCTGAAGTCCTCTCGCACATACGGTTTTTAATTCTTCTACATTATATACAAGACCGCCGCCTGCGCCTCCCATCGTATATGCAGGACGAAGTACAACCGGATATCCAAGTTCGTCTGCAATTGCCAGAGCCTCATCTACAGAGTAAGCGACCTCGCTTCTTGCCATCTCAATCCCAAGACTGTCCATCGTATTCTTAAACTCAATTCTGTCTTCGCCACGTTCAATGGCATCTACCTGCACACCGATAACTTCTACATTATATTTTTCAAGTATCCCTTCCTTGGCAAGTTCTGAGCATAAATTAAGACCGGACTGTCCACCAAGATTCGGCAGCAATGCATCTGGTCTCTCCTTTTCAATAATTTGTTCGAGTCTTTCCACGTTAAGTGGCTCAATATAAGTAACGTCAGCAGTCTCCGGATCCGTCATAATGGTAGCCGGATTAGAGTTTACCAACACGATTTCATAACCTAAATTTTTAAGGGCCTTACATGCTTGTGTACCAGAATAGTCAAATTCACACGCCTGTCCTATAATGATAGGACCGGAACCGATAATCAGTACTTTATGGATATCTTTTCTCTGAGACATCGTTCATTTCCTCCCGTTTGTTAGTATTACAAAAATTTATCTTGAAATATTATACCTGAAAAGGTGTTAACTGACAATGCTAAATCTCATCTTTTTCAAATATTAATTTTTAAAACTATGTATCGGAGCCGGAATTCTTCCTTTTCTGCTCACAAAAGCATCACAAGAAAATTCATTCGCCGGCATAATCGGTGCATACCCCAAGAGTCCGCCAAATTGGGCTGTATCTCCTACATCTTTTCCAATAACCGGAATAAGACGCACTGCTGTTGTTTTCTGATTCACCATACCGATTGCCATCTCATCTGCAATAATGCCGGAAATCGTACTCGCACTTGTTTTTCCAGGAATCGCAATCATATCAAGACCAACCGAACATACACAAGTCATTGCTTCTAACTTTTCCAAGGTCAATGCCCCCGCATGTACTGCATCTATCATTCCTTGATCTTCACTAACCGGAATAAACGCACCGCTAAGACCACCCACATAAGAAGATGCCATGACACCGCCTTTTTTCACCTGGTCATTTAACATTGCCAGCGCTGCTGTTGTACCCGGTGCACCTACACGCTCCAGACCGATCTCCTCTAAAATTTCAGCCACGCTATCTCCGATGGCCGGTGTCGGAGCCAAAGATAGGTCTACGATTCCAAACGGGACATTCAAACGTTTCGAAGCCTCTTCTGCCACGAGCTGCCCAACACGAGTAACCTTAAACGCAGTCTTCTTAATCGTCTCACACAATTCACTGAAATCTTTTCCTCGTACTTTTTCCAGCGCCTTTTTTACAACTCCCGGGCCGCTGACTCCAACATTAATAACTGCATCTGCTTCTGTCACGCCAAGGAAAGCTCCCGCCATAAACGGATTATCATCTGGTGCGTTGCAGAATATCACAAGTTTCGCACAGCCAAGAGAATCATTCTCCTTTGTTGCTTCTGCCGTTGCTTTTACCATCTCACCGCAAAGGCGCACGGCATCCATATTGATTCCTGTTTTTGTGGAACCTACATTTACGGAACTGCACACTCTTTCTGTCAGGGAAAGTGCCTGCGGAATAGATTGAATTAAATTCTCGTCACTTTTCGTCATTGCTTTGGACACAAGCGCAGAATATCCGCCGATAAAGTTTACTCCAACTTCCTTCGCTGCTTTATCAAGCGTCTTTGCAATCGTCACAAAATCTTCCGGACATTTGCATGCTGAGCCGCCTAAAAGCGCAATCGGAGTAACGGAAATACGCTTATTTACAATCGGGATTCCAAACTCTTTCTCTATATCATAACCGGTAGAAACAAGATCTTTTGCTACTCTCGTAATCTTTTCATATATTTTTCGATTTAATTCGCTTAGATTCGAATCTATACAGTCCAAAAGGCTGATTCCCAATGTGATCGTACGCACGTCAAGATTCTCATGCTCGATCATCTTATTTGTCTCTGATACTTCATACATATTAATCATGATTTTTCTCCGCCTTTCTTAATCGCCTACAGTCTGTGCATTTTTTCAAAAATTTCTTCCTTCTGACAACGAATAGATACGCTTCCGATTTCTTCGCCAAGCTTCTCCATCTCATCGCATAATACTTTAAAATCTTTATTAAATGTTGAAATATCTACGATCATCATCATATTTAGATATTCTTTTATAATTGTCTGAGATATATCCAAAATATTAATTCCATTCTCGGCAAGGTAAGTACATACCTTCGCAATAATTCCCACCGTATCTTTTCCGATTACGGTTATAATACATTTCTTCATCTTTTTCCTCCCAAGTTGTTATAAATATTTTTAGC
>OFFU01002151.1_pt1 | contig 11098 bp, 7 predicted proteins | sample 1521451 | NCBI WGS metagenome assembly OFFU01 (sample SAMEA3504106, study PRJEB24116) | mouse gut metagenome | biome: mouse gut; feature: mouse-associated habitat; material: faeces | place: Denmark | collected 2011 | reverse complement strand
CCAGAAACAACTGGTTGCAGCTTAGCTTTACTGAGCTTCGTAGCCTATCAAGTAACGAAAAGACAATATTCGGAGACCCAGACCATATTGCAGAATATATCAATAACACTTACTGCAAGTGAACCAGTAAATAACAGCCAATGCAATCTCTCTCAAACTCCTATTTTTTTATCTCCGATATCAGAGAAATCTCAGCAATTCTTCAAAAAATGTTGATATGTTTCTTTTACTTTCTACGCCATCGACGCTCTCCGCTTTTCCAGGAATTCGGTATACTCCGTATTTTGCCAGCCATGAGGAAGCGCGTTCTCCGCTTCCATTTTGCGAATAGCCTCTTCACTCATTCCCTCACATACAATTGGATAATACTCGGATTGAGCAGCGTCCAGAATCTTAATGTTCTGTTTCCAATCAATATAAGCATTCCATGCATTCTTTCCTCTTCTGCTTACAGCCAGTCCATTAACACCCGGCAAGGTAATGCTGAAATAGTCATCTGTCCAGCTCTGAGATATTCTTGACAGCAGATAATTCCGGTGACGGATATCGGGTTCATTGTGAAGAGTGACGGAATGGTGAAGGAAAGGAGAGGTAGTGATGGCGGGAAGACGAGCACTGACAGTCGGATGGAATTGTCATGATGCTGATGATGGAAGAAAAGGGCTGACAAAGGAAGAGGTCTTTCAAGATACCGATGGTGAAAGACAGGAACCGGCACCTGATGGCTTGCTGGCGGATATTGTGGACTCAATAAACAGACAACAGGCTGAAGTCGGGAAGATGGCTTCAGCCTGTTTTGTGGTGAGAAAGGTGTCTGATTTGAATGGTGACTGGACACAGAACCAAATTTAAAATCTGATTCTGTCTATTATTGTTGTCGAAAAACTCCAGAATCGCATTCGCTAGATAAAAGTGAGAAGTTTTCTTACAAAGATGCCTAATCGCGCAAATCGCTATTTTTGAAGCCAATTGCAAAGTTTCAAAGGTACCCGATATTACTTGATATTCACTTCCGTCCAGAAATTGCAAATTGTCAGGAATGTAAGATTGTCCTACACTCTAACAAAATGCCTTATTAATTATCACAAATATAGATATCTAAATTATCCAATCTATAAGCAAATGCATTTGGAAATATCATATAAACTCCAACGCTACTTATTGAAGCGTAACGAATAATCCAACAGCATAGTAACTACTAACTTCTCCGTACAGTGTTCCCTCCTCATAACATTCACCTCCATACCAAGTAGACCCATAACCTGTTCTGTTTGAACTGTTTTGACCACCTATCTCATAAGCCTTGGTAAATGGAATTACATCAAATCCTGCATTTCGAAGCTTACTAAAACTGATCAGATTGTCTATTTTGGCAAATATACTCTCAATTTCTGTTTGAAGAGGGATTAACCTCTTAGGACAAGAGTAATAAACCCTAACCCCGAGTTCAGTCTTTATCTCAGTCATAGTCGGACCACTATGCTCAATCTCTACACTAGGAGCCTTAGCTACTACGATAAGATATACCTTTGCATACTCATATCTTATCCAGTTGTATATTGATTCTTCAGACGTTCTGTTAATATGAAGTCCAGTAAAATGTAATAATAAGAACTGTTTATCAGAAGAACCAAAATCATCTAATATTTGCACAGTTCTCGAAGTCTTATCAATCGTAACCCTATATGAATTTTCCAAATTACAATGTCCAAGAAATTGATAATAATTCTTTCTCAATTCTTGACGTAATTCATCTTTGAAATACTCAGAATGTGTTTTCTGGATTTTTATTAGATTTCCTATCTCTTTTTTTAAATAACGTATCCTCTCATCTGTTTCACATAACTTCTTGGCTATCCCCAAGTATTTCTCTGGGCAATCATCTAAAGATAGCTCATCATTATCCATATCGTCATAGTCTAACGAATATAGATAATCATTAATTGTTCTTAAGAAATGTATATTATTCATTATAATTATCACCCAATCTAGTCTTAAAACTTTTAAAGCTGATGCAGATCAATGAATTTCTTCCGATATTGGAAATCCTTCCCAAGTTTTGCTGTTTTTTATTCTAAATACGAAAAAATATATCATAGGCTCTTTTTCCTACAGCCTTGGTTTCAACATAATCAAAACTTCCTCCAACTATACCTCCCACGCCAGGAATCAGTTTTCCCATATTCACAATTCCTTTTTCTCCAAACTTTGTAACCAGACGGAACCCGACCTTTTGATTGATTTTTGTAAGAGTCTTTCCAGGAATTTTCTCTATAGCCTTTCTGGCAACTTTAGTTCCGAGCTTTATGCCCGTTGACTTCACAAATTCATCCATAGACAATCCAGCAAGGCATGTGTAAATCAAAGTCTGAACTTCATCATGACTAAGATCAAAACCGGCCAGATACGCTGTACAGGCAATCATGCGCATTTGAACATACAGTACTGAACCAACATTGGCGGGTATGGTCACTGGCAGTGATAGCACACCCCCGAATCCAGTGATAAATCCGGACGTTGCACATTTTAGTACCTGATTGTGTATCATCCGCTTCGCCGCTTTCGATGGATCGGCCTCGGTTTTTCTATAATCATCAGCCATTTTTGTAACAGGGGGACTTACCCTGGGAATGCCATTGCATACATATCTATAGCATTGGTCCAACGCCTGCATAACATTAGCTTCTGTAAGTATTTTGTTCTTCTCCATAATTCAAATTCTCCTTCAGTCTGTACTTTCCTGGTTTGCTATATTTTTCAAAATGTCCCTTACTAATATTCTATGGAAAATAGATCCACGGTATAGAATGATTTGAGAAAAGATAAGAATCTGTCTTCCCAAATATTGGCCCTGGCCATGGAGTTTTGACAGTTTAGGTAAAAATAGACTACCAATCTGAATTAATGCGATTCACTATTCCAGTCAGTCGAAAAATTTTGTATCTTTATTCAATCTTTCATCTCCTTGAATTTTTCGTATAATTAAAAAATGAAAACGTTTTCCAAATTTAGAGAGGTTGTTGGTTTTGGATCAGCTTATAGAATTTAAAAAATATCCCTTGACCAGTAAGGTGCTTGATCGATTACTGCAGGATAAAACAACTAAGCGAAATATTATCTGGGCAACTGATAGCTATAAAGATCTCAGTGAAAAATACAGTAATCGTTTTGAAATCACACGTGGTGCTCTGCAAGGGATTGATCCAGTTCTGATACAACCCAGAGCATTCAAAGCCCGGGAAGATCAACAACAGCGAACCAAATCAAAAGCCGAAGTATTCACTCCTCCCTGGATTGTGAATAAAATGATCAACCACGTTGACGAAGAATGGTTTGGCCAGAAAAATGTTTTCAACCAGGAAAATGGTCAAACTTGGACCACGACAAAAGACCCAGTACCTTTCAAAAAAAAGAACTGGAAAAAATACGTGACTCAAAAAGTCCTTGAAATAACGTGTGGAGAAGCACCGTTCATTGTTTCCAGATACGACGCATCTTCTGGAGAAATTATTCCAATTGAAAATCGTATTGGAATTTTAGACAGAAAACTGAGAGTTATCAATGAGAATACAGATACCGAAGTAGAGTGGGGAAAGTGGGCTGAGAAAGCATTCAAAAGTGTGTTTGGGTACGAATATCAGGGGGACAACCTTCTTATTGGCAGATGTAATCTGCTGTCAACCTTTGCTGATTATTATACGGCTAGATGGAATCGACAGGTTGAAGAAGCTACTCTGATTAGAATTGCAAATATAATTGCCTGGAATTTCTGGCAGATGGATGGATTGACAGGAACCATCCCACTCGGTTTACCTCAACGAGAATTTATAGAGCAAACTCTCTTTGAAGACCCAAACCTAGATAATGATACATTTACTCCAAAATGCAGAATTCAGGACTGGAATAAGCAGAACGGACCTATCTTGTTCCAAGGTACAGATGAAAGAGAAGGAGGCAATATGGGAAGAAAGTTTGACGTTGTGGTAGGTAATCCGCCATATCAGCAGGAAACAACTGACAAGACCTCTAATAACGGTCAGAAAAGCAGGAAGAACATTTTTCATCTCTTCCAAATAGAAGCAGATAAAATTGCAAATGATACAACAGCGCTGATATATCCAGCAGGACGTTGGATACATCAATCGGGTAAAGGTGTCGCTTCATTTGGATTAGCGCAGATCAACGACCCATCACTCGCAAAAATCATTTACTATCCTAACTCTAAAGACGTCTTTGGTACGGCTGCAGATTTGGCTGATGGAGTTTCTATAGTAATAAAAAACAAAAATAAAAATAACGAGGGTTTTGAATACGAATACGATTCCCCCTCATTCCATAAAACTATTCATCAAATTAATCCAGGCGAAGAACTGATGCCACTAGATCCTAGAAATGGAGAAATAATCGACCATATTGATTCATTTGTTAGAATAAATAATCTTAAGTATATGCATTCTGGAATTTTGCCTCGTTCACTCTTCGGAATCGAAAGTGACTATATCCAAAACCATAAAAGTTCCACTTTCGAATATATCCAAGGTGAAGAAGTTCCATCAGGAATGATAAAAGCCTTTACAAACGATAGAGCTGGGAAATCCGGAAGAGCTAAGTGGTTTGTAATACCTAAAAAAGATGTAAAAAAAGGAAATGACTCTATTTATAAATGGAAAGTCGTAGTTTCTAGTGCAAATGCCGGAGGTCAAAAACGTGATAACCAGCTAGAGATTATTGATAATCAATCTGTTTTTGGACGATCACGTGTAGCTCTAAAAACATTCAATACCGCAGAAGAAGCTCAAAACTTCTATAAATATATGAAAAGCTATGTCATTAGATTTGCATTTTTAATGACAGATGAAGCCCTAACTTCTCTAGGAAAGAAAGTACCTGACTTACTAAACTACAAAAGTGATAACGGTATTATAGATTTTAGCGGAGATGTTAATGCTCAATTATTTGATCTTTTAGGTCTTTCAGATAGAGAAAAGGATTATATCATCAAATATGTTGATGGATGGAGACCAGCGAAAAATGAGTAACCCAATAATTAAAACATCGGAACGAATTATTCCTATGGTCTACGCTTATTCCACTCCAGAAGTCAAAAGTCATGATGGTTGGGTAAAAATCGGCTATACAGATAAGCAGGATGTTGAGAAGCGGATATGGCAACAGACACATACAGCCGATATTAAATCTGTGATTGAATGGAAAAGAAATGCACTATTTGAAGATGGATCTGGAGAATCCTTTCACGATTCTGATTTCCATCGATACTTGACAAACCGGGGATATGAAAGAAAAACAGGGACAGAATGGTTTCATCTGGATGGACCAAAGTCCCTTGCTGAACTAAATGATTTTCGGCAAAACCACGGAATACTCACCTCGGGCTCGGTCTATCCCTATGATTTACGTCCGGAGCAGCAAAAAGCTGTGGATAAAACTGTAGACTACTATCGTATTCATCCCAAAACTGGAGAATTCCTTTGGAATGCGAAACCTCGCTTTGGGAAGACTCTGACTACATACGACTTTGCTAAAACCGTGGATGCCAAAAATGTCCTGATTCTTACGAATCGGCCAGCCATCGCCAATTCCTGGCTTTCTGATTACAACAAGTTCCTGGGTTCTGAATCCGGATACTACTTCGTATCGGATACCCCCGCTCTTACGAAGAAAAAGGGCGTGATCAGTGCTTTGGATTATATGCATCTGAAGTCTTCAGACCCGAAGGCGAAATGCATTGAATTCGTTTCACTCCAGGACTTGAAAGGCAGTCTGTATGGTGGCGGCAAATACGACAAGCTGGAAGAAATCTATAACACAGACTGGGACCTCATTGTTTTGGATGAAGCTCATGAAGGCACAGATACTCTGAAATCAGAAATTGCCTTTGACCGGATGAAGCCGGCATTCAAACTGCATCTGTCTGGTACTCCATTCAAAGCCCTGGCAAATGACAAATTTGGCGAATCACAGATTTTCAACTGGACATACGCTGATGAGCAGAAAGCGAAACGTGACTGGAACTCTGATGCAGAGAATCCCTACGCTTCTATGCCCCAGCTCAATCTGTTCGCTTATCAGATGTCTGAAATCATCAAAGATGAAATTTCTCAGGGCATCGATCTGAATGGTGAAACAGAAGAGTACGCCTTTGATTTGAATGAATTCTTCGCAACAGACAAGAAAACTGGCGAATTTATTCATGAAAAGGATGTAGACACTTTCCTGGATGCTTTGACCATTCGGGAAAAATTCCCATTCTCGACACAAGAGCTTCAGAATGAGCTGAAACATACTTTCTGGCTTCTCGATCGTGTGGATAGTGCCAAAGCTCTGGCTCGGAAACTGGAAAAACATCCAGTCTTCAAGGATTACAAGATCGTCTTGGCTGCGGGTGATGGCAAACAGAGTGAATCAGAAGAAGTTACGCTGAAAAAGTCCTATGACAGGGTTCGTGATGCCATCGATCATTATGACAAAACAATCACTCTGTCCGTTGGGCAGCTGACAACAGGTGTTACGATCCCTGAATGGACCGCTGTCATGATGCTTTCCAATGTGAAATCCCCTGCCCTTTACATGCAGACGGCTTTCCGCGCTCAAAATCCGTACAAATTCAAAGAGAACGGACAGCTGTTCCGCAAAGAACGAGCCTACGTCTTTGATTTTGATCCAAGCCGAACATTGCTCATGTACGAAGACTTTGCCAACGGTCTGTCCACTAGCACATCAGGTGGAAAAGGCTCCAGTGAAGATCATAAGGAAAATGTACGGGAACTTCTGAACTTCTTCCCTGTCATCGCCGAAGACAAACAGGGAAAGATGACCGAACTGGATGCCGAAAAAGTGCTCGCTATCCCAAGAAAAATCCGTGCCAAAGAAGTAGTCAACCGCGGATTCATGAGCAACTTCCTCTTCCAGAATATTACCAACATTTTCTCTGCACCCAAATCGGTACAGGATATCATCAACCGTTTTGAATCCGTAAAGGAAAAAGATGCCGCTATTGATATGGATGTTACTGAGGATCTCTATATCAACGAAGATGGTGAAGTGGATATTCCGCATGACGTCGTTGCTGAACACACGGAAGATCTGCTGGGTGAGAAGATATATGAAACAACGGAGGCTGTTGTAAAAGACACAACCATTATTCTGGAAAACCAAAAGCAGAAAGACAGCGAGAAAGCAATCAAAGAACTGGCTGCTTCAATCGCACAGAATGTAACTGGTCCGTTACTTGTGCAAGCCGCAGAAGAGTACGGATCAAAAATTAAAACAAGTACAAAAAAGCACCTGAAAACCCGTCTGGAAGGTCTTGCCGAGAAGAATCTCCGCAAAGCACAGACAAACCACAATATTGATAAAGTCACGATTGAAACAGAGAAAAAGAAAGCCCTAGAAACTGTCACGACTCATGAAGACAAAAAGGCTGTAGAAACCCTTTATCAGAAAAAGCAGGAAGAAGCAGAGAAAAAGTATCAGGAGTCCGTGAAGAAAGTGGCTGATTCATTTGCCAGAGAAGCTGCAGAAGAAATTGTCAAGACTGTGGAAACCGCAGCCAAAGAAAAGGAAAGCAGCGAACTGCAATCCAAGGTTCGTGACCATCTTCGGGGATTTTCCCGTACCATTCCCTCATTTCTGATGGCTTATGGAACTGACGAAAACCATCTGGATCGTCCAATCACTCTGGAGAATTTTGACACCATTGTGCCGGAAGATGTATTTGAGGAAGTTACCAGCATTTCTCTGAAAGATTTCAGACTGCTTCGGGATGGTGGAGAAGTTTTGAACGAGCAGACCGGACAAATGGAGCATTTCAAAGGCGACTTGTTCGATGCTGCTGTATTCAATGAATCCGTTATTGAGTTCATGCGCAAGAAGGATCAGCTCTCTGACTATATGAAAAATGACGGAGACAGGGATATTTTCGATTACATTCCCCCGCAGAAAAACAACCAGATTTTTACACCAAAATGGGTGGTTAAAAAAATGGTAGATGAACTGGAGGAACAGGATCCAGGCTGCTTTGATGACCCGAACAAGACATTCATTGATCTATATATGAAATCAGGATTGTATCCGGCAGAAATCGTAAAGAGACTGTTCCGAAGCGAGAAAATGAAAGAACTCTATCCCAATGAGACAGAGCGGTTGCAGCATATCTTTGCGGAGCAGGTTTTCGGGCTGGCTCCGACTGAGATTATTTACAAGATAGCAACGAATTTCCTGCTGGGATTCGATTACAAGGGAGAAATCAGGAAGGATAACTTCCGGAAGGTGGATTCTCTGGAATTGGTGAAAGAAGGAAAGCTTGAGGAAAAACTGGATAAGCTGTTTCCAGAATAGTGATATGGAGGTAATAATTGCTTAAATATATACAAGAAGAAAACGCAATAGATAGTGCCATTATTCGCTCCTTAGAGAAAGACGCTTTCAGAAGGAATGAATTAATATTCAAGTTCATAAGCAAGATTAGTCTAATGGAGCATAATACCGGTAACAGCGTATTTTTGGATGGTCCTTGGGGCTCAGGAAAAACTTTCTTCGTCAGGTCAATTTGCCTGCTTCTAGAACCACTTCCTCTTCAAGATGAGAGAATTAATCAAATCATAGAAAAAGCCAAGAGTACTGGCTACGATGAAGATCAGCAAATAGACGAAGCTAAAACAAAATTATATCCAGTTTATTTTAACGCGTGGTCTCATGATGATGAAATAGATCCACTAGTGTCCCTTCTCACCACAATAGCCGGAAGTCTAAGTTGCAAAATCGAAGATGGACTAAAAGACGAAAAAGCCAAATCGCTACTAACAGCTATAGTTAAACCTATTGTAAATAAGTATGCTGATTTCGATACACTATTGGAGTGCCTTGATAGTTCAACTAATGATATTTTTCAACCATCATTGGATACAAGAAAACGTAAAGAACAGGTACATAAGCTTATTAAATCCTTTTTAGATGATACAGGAAAGGAAAAATTAGTTTTATTTATTGACGAGTTAGATCGGTGCAAGCCCTCGTACGCAATCGAACTTCTTGAAAGGATTAAGTATTATTTCGATAGTGAGAATGTTTTGTTCGTATTTAGCCTGAACATGGCTGAACTATCTAATGTATTATCTTCATATTTTGGAAATGGTTTTAACGGATCTTCTTATTTAACTAAGTTTTATAACCATTATTATAGGTTACCGAATTTGCCTTCAGAAAAATACCTGGAGCATCATGAGTTAAAATCTGCAGCAATGGTTGATTCAAGATTCACATTCGGACTATGGCTAGCAGACCACTATAACTTGAGTATTCGAGAAAAAAACAGGTTTTTTAACGAAATACAATATTCTGATCTAGCAGTAGGACATTCTCCGTCATTCAAAGCGAACGAATTTTGCTCTACTGTGATTTACCCCCTGACGATAATCCTTAGGATGAGAGATTTAAATGCATACGAAGAGTTTATTACAGGATTTTCTGTAAGCCCATTACTTGATTTACTCACTACTACTGCAAAAGAAACTATCTCTAAGATTCTAGAACTTGGTAATGATGATTCTGCAGAGTTAGAAAAGAGCATAAATAAGATTTATGACTTTCTCTTCTGTGAGCATGATTGGACTGATAGAACTCTTATAATCGGAGATGCAGAATTTGACTCCTTTCATAGAAATTGGATTCAGACAAAAACCGGATGCCTATTTTCCTCTGTTCTTTTTAATACTAACTAGCTCAAACTCGTAGGTCTAAACCCTTAAGTTCGGTGACAGTCAGTTTTTCCCTGGGTTTCTGTGATACCTTAATCCACTGCAAGAATACATCGCAAGCTGAATTGCACTAGTCTTAATCAACAGATTATGGTATTCATGTAGTACCTTAATCTTCCCTTTCCCTACAGTATATTTTGCAGAATCGTCTTTGGATACAATAGTACTTTCGTAATATAGGAGGGCTACAGAATCTTTACGTATTTACGTCAAAAATATTTGACGCAAACCGTAAGACTCCCTATGATTACTCATAGAGACCAAAAGAAGGAATTCTTTTTCGCAGACCGTAAACTCTATGCGTCTGCGTTTTTCTTTTCGTATAGCAGAAGTCAAATCAAAATCGTCTGGTTACAAAACCTCCTGTTGTTCAAAATCAATATGAACAAAGGAGGCTTTTATGATGCGACATTACCACTTTTTCATTTCTTCTGGGTCTCCATGATGATGAAGGTAAGAATCTTGAAGCTCTGAATTTAGTACGCTCCCTAGCCTCATTCCAATTAGTAAAAGGTCTATTTCATTTGTCGATACAATCATAGACAATACTTATTCAGATTCGATTATAAGGATGCCATCTCTTCAGTTCTAACCAGCTTTGCATTATGTTTCATGGTTTTGTAAAAAGCCAGAAAATCTTCGAGCGGGCAAGGATTCTGTATTGTCGCCCAGTGAATATCGACAGGGACCTTTCCCGTCGAATTTATTATCAGCTCCCAACTGTCTCCGTCGCACACCATGACCGTTACGGCTTCTGTCATCCCCGAGATTGCAGTATCCCAGTTTTCAATATCATCAGCTATCATCTGCAGTTTTTTTAACCGCTGACTTGAAAGTTTTCCCTTGTAGGTTTTTATCTTTGCACTCCCAGTGACAACAATTGAATACTCGCCAGTATCTTTGACCATTAAGACGTCGCTTATCCAGCTATAATTATAGGCTATAAGTCCATTATTATGATGTTCAGCTTTTATCCAGTATTTTGGAGAGTTGTTCATATTTTATCTTCTTTCTATTCGTTGTGATTATCTCGTACAAACAATATTTCAGTAGAATCATCATAATTCGGTTCTCAGATATATCTTTCATATTTTCTGTTAAATATGAATTGCTTTGTTTATCTGGACATCTCGATACGTCATCAAAAAAGGTAACTCTGCTGATCGTCTTATCACCACTCGTTGTCAGAGTATAAACAGGACTCCTCGATTCAAATCTGATTCCAATTTTTCTCACGGTCGAAAGCCGGCTTATAGCGTCACATTACTTTTCTTGATAGACTACCAAGCTCAGTTAATGGCTTATCACGCACAAATAGCGCC
>OFFU01002144.1_pt1 | contig 11149 bp, 6 predicted proteins | sample 1521451 | NCBI WGS metagenome assembly OFFU01 (sample SAMEA3504106, study PRJEB24116) | mouse gut metagenome | biome: mouse gut; feature: mouse-associated habitat; material: faeces | place: Denmark | collected 2011 | reverse complement strand
GTTATAACAATAATTAATATAAAATAATGTTACTTTTATTATTATCTTTATTGCAAAAAAATTGAGTATTTTGGCTATAAAAATAACGGAATATTTAGAATAAGGAGCATGTTATGAAAAACAATGAATATTCATCCGATAGCATAGAAGTCTTAGAAGGACTTGATGCAGTGCGTTTAAGACCCGGTATGTATATCGGGGATTCGTCTTCAAAAGGATTGCACCATATTTTATGGGAAATTGTTGATAATAGTATTGACGAAATTGCCAATGGCTACGGCGATAGGGTGGATATTGAATTGCTGTCCGACGGGAGCGTGAGTGTTACGGATAACGGCAGAGGTATCCCCGTGGATATTCATAAGGAACTTAAAATACCTGCGTTGGAAATTGTATTTACAAAGCTTCACTCGGGTGCAAAATTCGGCAGTGACGATTATAAATTTTCAGGGGGGTTGCATGGCGTAGGCTCTGCGGTTACAAATGCCGTATCAAGGTGGCTTAATGCAACTGTTTGGCGTAACGGCTCTGAAAATTATATAGAGTTTCACTCTCCCGAAATAAACGGAAAAATCAAAAGCGGTATAAGAAAAACGGAAATGACAAGCAAAAAATGCGATAAAAAATTGCATGGAACCAAAGTCGTTTTTATGCCGGATGACAGAGTTTTCGGTCATAACAGGATATCCTTTGATGTGGTTAACAAAAGGATAAAAGAACTTGCTTTTTTAAATAACAACCTTACAATCACTTTGCGCGACGAGCGTGAAAGAGACGAAAATGGTTTGCCTAGGCGTGCAAGCTACCATTACAACGGCGGGCTTGTAGATTTTGTAAAGTATCAAAACGAAAATAAAAAAGCCCTTTACGATACGCCTATTTATTTTGAAAGTATTGGGGATAATATTCGTATTAAAGCCGCAATGCAACATACCGACGGGGTGGAGAGTATAACAAGTTTTGTCAACAATATACCTACTCATGAGGGAGGTACGCACGAGACGGGTTTTAAACAAGGTTTGACAAGATTTATGAATGACTATGCCAAAAACAACGGATTTATTAAGGAAAAAGATACTCCGTTTGTTGGCGATGACTTTAGGGACGGGCTTACTGTCGTAATGCTTATTCAAATGCGTGACCCCGAGTTTGAGGGTCAAACCAAATCAAAGCTTTCAAATGCGTGGATTAAAAAACCGCTTGAAGATATGGTTTTTTCCAGCTTGCAAGAAGTTTATAAAAAATTGCCAAAAACTATGATTGCGGATATTTTCGCACTTGCAATACAGTCTAAAAAAGAAAGGGAAAGGTTGCAAAACAGCAAGGAAGTATCCAAAAAAATGCGCGATATCGCGGGTAACAAGTTGATTGGTAAATTGGCGCCTTGCATAGGTAAAAATGCAAAAAGGAATGAGCTTTTTATAGTTGAGGGAGACTCTGCGGGCGGCTCTGCAAAGAACGGCAGGGATAGAAATTTTCAAGCGATTTTGCCGCTTAGAGGCAAGCCGCTTAATGTGGAAAAATCAAAGTTGGATAAAACGCTGGCAAATGAGGAAATTTGCACTATAATAAGTGCACTCGGAGCAGGCTTTTACCATGATTTTAACATTGACAATTTAAAATATGACAAAGTTATCATACTTGCGGATGCCGACCAAGACGGTGCACATATCAGGGCGATATTGCTAACTTTCTTTTATAGATATATGCGACCGCTTATTTTGGAGGGGCATGTTTATATAGGTATGCCACCTCTTTACAAAGTGGAAAACAAAGGGGAAGTAACTTACGTTTACGACGATATAAAGCTTAAAGAATTGCTTGAGAACATAAACGGTAAAAAGACTATTCAGCGTTACAAAGGTCTTGGAGAAATGAATCCCGAACAGCTGTGGGAAACTACGATGAATCCCGAAAATCGGTCATTGATGAAAGTTACCGTGGATGATGTAACGGAAGCCGAGAGAATGATTACAACACTCATGGGGGACAATGCAACCGCCCGTAAGGAATATATCAACACAAATGCAAACTTTAATAAACAAGATACTTTTGAAAAAATAGGAGGTTAGTATGGCAAAAGATAAAGCTGTTTTTCAGGACACCGTACTTGATTGTGAAATATCCGATGTGCTGCACAATTCCATGATGCCATACTCCGAATATGTTATTTTGGATAGGGCATTGCCAAGGGTTGAGGACGGACTAAAACCTGTTCAAAGACGTATTTTGTACACAATGTACGAGCTTGGTACTACACCCGATAAGCCTTACAGAAAGTCGGCACGTATTGTCGGTGATTGCTTGGGTAAATATCATCCTCACGGAGATACTTCCGTTTACGGTGCAATGGTAAGAATGGCACAATCGTTTAACATGAGCAGTATGCTCGTGGACGGCCATGGTAACTTTGGTAGTATTGACGGCGACTCCGCAGCTGCTATGAGGTATACGGAAGTGCGATTGCAACCGCTTGCATTGGAAATGCTTAGGGATATTGAGCAAGACACTGTGGATTGGATGCTTAACTTTGACGATACTTTAAAAGAGCCTAGAACGTTGCCGGGCAGATTCCCTAATTTGTTGGTAAATGGTGCATCGGGTATTGCCGTAGGACTTGCAACCAATATACCTCCGCACAATATTACCGAAGTAATAGACGGTGTTTGTGCATATATCGAAAACCCTAAGATTAGCTTGGACAACTTGATGGAGTATATAAAAGCTCCCGATTTTCCGTCAGGCGGAGAACTTTTGGTCAATGAAGATTTAAAAAGGGCATACGAAACAGGTAGGGGTAAAATAGCTATCCGTGCCAAAGTTATGATAGAAAAGGATGGCGATAAACTAAGCTTTGTAATAACCGAGTTACCTTATCAAGTCAATAAAGCTGCATTGCTTGCAAAAATCGACGAGTATAGGGAAACCAAGAAGGAAATATTCGGAGACATTACCGATATAATAGATGCATCTGACAGAACGGGTATGCGTGCAATAATCAAATTTAAGCGTGATTGCAATCACAAAAAATTATTGCATAATCTTTTCCAATACACCGATTTACAGCAAAATTTCAACATAAATATGGTTGCAATAGCGGACGGCAAGCCTCAACAACTTGGCTTGTTGGATTTGGTAAGATATTATGTAAATTACCAACAAAATTTGATTTTAAGACGTTCGCAATATCAACTAGCAAATGCAAAAGCAAGAGAGCATATTTTACAGGGCATTATAATTGCTATCGAGAATATTGACGAAGTTATAAAAATTATCAAATCTTCCGCATCTCCTGCCGAGTGCAAAGCAAAACTTAAGGAAAGATTTTTAATAAGCGAAAAACAAGCACAGGCTATACTAGAGATAAAACTTGCAAGATTAACTAAATTGGAAGTTAACAATTTAAGGGAAGAGATAGCCGAACTTTTAAAAACCATTGACTATTTGACAGGTGTCGTAGGTAGCAAACGCAAACAACTTTCCATTGTCAAAGCGGAACTTTTGGATATTCGCAAACGATATAAGTTAGACCGCCGCTCACATATTTTTGTGGACGGAATAGAGCAAAAAATACAAGTTTACGATGTAAACGAAATTGAGGAAAAGAAAGGTTACTGCATTTTGACAAACCAAAATTGCATTAAATTTTTGACAAGCAAAACTTATAAGGGAGCAAACAAAACTTCTCAAAACTGCTCTAGCGAAGACATTCCGTCAAGCATTGTCGCTTGTAGTAATTTATCGCCTGTTTACGCGTTTACGAATATGGGGAATGTCGCACAAATCAATATCGATGATTTGAAAGAAGAAAAATGGCGAAGTAAAGGTGCACCTGCAGCTAAAGTTATTGGCGATTTGGCAAAGGGCGAAGTTGTTATAAAACTTATGACAAAGGAACAAATTGAAAACAAAAACTTGCTGTTTGTTATGCGTAGCGGTATGGTTAAGGTTGGTAGAGGCGAAGAGTATTTGATAAATAAAAAATTCTATCAAGCAACCAGCATTAAGGAAGACGATAGAGTAGTTTATGTGGATACCAAGGACGACAGTAAAACAATAATCACAATCAGTCACGAGGGCGTTGCACTTAATATGGAAAGCGAAATAACGCCAACAGGAAGAAAGTCGCAAGGGGTTATCGGAATGTCATTGTCAGACGGCGACTATGTGGAATTTGCGGAGCAAATCGATGATGAGGGCGAGATTATTATCGTAACCGACAAAGGCTGTGCTAAAAAGGTTATTGCAGGCTTAATAAAGGTATCAGGACGTAATAGAAAAGGTAACAAAATTCAAAGCTTTACCGATAAAACGGGTTATTCTATTTTGTTTGCAGGATATGTAAAAGAACCTTATGATTTGCTATTGGTAGGGGAGAATGGCGATATAGTACCAATCAACAGCGAGGAGATACGCATTGAAAATATGAATTCAAGAGGTACAATGATTCCTAATATTGCGGGTAATATCGCAAAAATTTTACCACTAAAAGTAATTTGATTAAAAAGATTATAAATAAAAAATATGCACTGTTTAAAGTGCATATTTTTTATTTTAAGCATAAATTTAATTGTGAGTTTTATGCCAAAATATCCGGCTCGATATTTTCAATTTTCTTTTTGGCATTTTTGTTTTTGTGAGTAAACAATATTGCGATTATTACAAAGGCAACTATTGCAACTGAAGTAACGGTAATAGCAATTATTTGATTTGGTGTAAGACCATTTGGTTGCAAATTTTCATTTAAAATATATCCTACTTTATCCTTATAATACACTTTGGTAAAGGTCGTATTAGAGTCATATTTGCCAATTATTTGAATATCCATACCATCCTTCAAATCGTCGAATAATACTGCGGAATTGATGTCTGCTTTTTCGTAAATAAGTATATTAGTACCGATTTTCGGCGCTTTTGTCTTCATAAATATGATATTTTGTTCAGGCGAAGTAGGTATGACTTTTGATAAATAGTCTGCATATACATATCCGATTTGTGTGCTGCCTGCGATGTTAATGGAAATTTTGTACCAATTCCAAATATCTTCTGTAGCAATCGATGTGATACACGATACTTCTGTATCCGGGCTAAGTAAATAGTCTTTGCCGTTAATTTGCAATTTGTCCGCATACTTGAACGGGTATTGATAAACTATAACGTTTTTTACCAAAGCTTTCATTTTAAGAGCGTTCATATCGACATTGTCAATAGGTGTAATATCGTCCGATAAAATGTACTCTTTTTGTGCTAGGTGTTCCGCTGTTACATAATAGTATAGTTTGCCGTTATACTCCTTTTCGGCAAGAATCAAAAATATCTCATTTTCGCTGACAAATCTTGCAGACTCCGGATTGTTTGGTGTTATGTATGCAATGGTTGTTGCTTTGATTTTTCCTGCTTTTATAATATCAAATTGAGTAGGGTTATCAAATGTAATATTTTTTGTTCCCACAAGTCCCATTTTTTCGCCGTCTATCTCAAAAAGTAAATGGTCGTTTTCGCTAGTAAAATAATAGTGAGCGTTTATGCTGTCAACTGCGGTTGCGATTTTTGAGGTCGCATCTAGATTGTTTATTTGATATTCCTTTTCTTTTATAAATTTGCCGTTTTGAGAATATTTTGTAATTACGCCGTTGTTTTCGACATACAAATTGCCTCTAAAATCAATGTTGTAATTACGACCGCTGATAACATTTTGACTATCGGTAAATATAGGGTCGGTCGGTTTTTCCAAATTGTATTTTTTTACTGTACCTGTATTTTTATCTATCAAATACGCATAATTGGTGCTGACAGCTGTTGTAATTTCATTAACTTGTCCTACATTTACAATTAAATCGGAGGTGGTGTTTCCGTCATAGGAAAGTACTTTGTTGTCGCTTAATATCAAAAGTTTGGTATTGTATACGGCAATGGAAAGTACATTTTCGCGTATAAGCAAATTATCTGTGTTATAAAGATTATTGTTGTTGTCAATGTAGTAAATTTTGCCTTGAACTGCTACAACTTTTACAGGTGTTTTTTCCAACTCGAAAGGTGTTCTGCTATCGTTATCCACACTTCTTTTGATTATACGTTTGTTGTTTGTGTCCGCAATATAAAGGAAAGTGCCATCACTAAAAACACTTTGAGGGGTGTCAAACCTGTATAAATCGTCGCCTTTGCTAGTAATTAAGTTTGTCAATGCTCCATTTTTGTCAAACTGATATACTTTACCGTTATCGGTTGTATTAGTATCGTCGGTGGTCGCAGTTGTCAAAATACTGTCGCCGAAAATCAAAAGTTGTTTAAAGTTCGTGCCGCTCATTTCAATTTGCTTTCCGTCTATAAACAAATTATTGTTTGAGTCAACATAATGTATTTTGTTTCCGTCTATATAATAGTCGTTAATATTTTTGCCCAATGTTATTTTTTCTGTTGTAATATTGCATTTATTTTCACTATCATTAAGCTCGCATTTGTGGAAATCGTATGTATCGGAGTTTTGAATATATCCTATATTGTCAATAAATTTAAAAGTCTCTTGCTTTGCCGTACCTACAAACATATCATAAGCTTTTATTTGTGTTACATTATTTAATTCAACCGAGCAGATATATAGTTTGTTGCTGTCTATTATGGCAAGTCTATCGCCTTGTTTTGTAATGTTGTAAGTGTTTGTATAATTGTTTAGGGAAGTAATATTTTTATTTTCCGCATTTACAATAACCAATCTTGATTGGGTAAGATTATTTTTGACCAAAACGACTATCCTGTTGTCAATCACTATAACTTTAGTGATAAAATCATTTGGAGTATCGTTTTTTATAATGTTAAGATAGTAGCTGTTTTGCTTGTTCGCTTGAGGTTGTACGAAAAGTGTTTTATCGTTTGCAACTGCAAGGTATTTATCCGTTTTATCTATTGCGACAGGGTTGCTTAGTTTCATATAGTTATCCATATTAGATAAAACAGTACTTTCCAATATTTCGGAATTTTCGCGTGCAGATGAACTTTCCGCAAAAGCGACCGGAAAGGCAAGTATCGTAATAAGCAGAATAAATATAATAAATACAAGCGATTTTTTCATATAACCCTCTTTATGTGTACAAAACTACATTTTGATTATACACCATTAGTTAAAAAAAGTAAACATTTTTCTTTTAATTTTAAATTTGTCTTGCAAGTTTATGGAAATTATGCTACAATAAATAGGATATTATAATATTTATATTATTATAAAAGTGAATGTAATTGCCTTAAAATATAATAGGCAGCGGAGGCGGTATGGCTAAAACAAATTTTGTTAAACCCAATCAAGATTATATGCCCGAAGGGGATGTTTCTTTATTACAAAAAAATATTGAAGAATTGGGGTTAAGTGAATATACTTTGAAAAAATTGAAAGGGGTTGAAATTGATAAAATTATCGATTTATGCAGATGCCAAATGAAGCATTTATACAAAATCCCCGGTATAAACAAAAAAAATGTATTTGAAGTGCTAAAAAAATTGCAAAATGTAGGGCTTGATTTCAAACGTTCTCCGATTGCTGCTACTACTGCGGAAGACGGACAACAAGAGGTCTCTAAAAACAACGGCAATGTACAGACAGAAAAAAAAGAGAAAAATAATTTTAATGATAAACAAAACAAAAATAACAAAGGCGCGGTAAACAAAGCGCAAGACAATAATAAAAACACAAACAACAATCCTAAGTTTGAAAAAGGGAAAAAAGAGGATAAAAAAACTAATTTCGAAACTAAAGCCACAGCTAATAACAAACATAATTCAGACAATAAAAACAACAATAATAAGCAAAATTTTGATAATAAAAAACAGAATCAACCGCAAAAGGCTGCAAAACCAGAGCCTGTAAAACAAGCTCAAGAGGTGCAAAAATCTCAACCCGAGCCAAAGCGGTTGAAAGTTAACAGCTATGACATTGACAGTTTTATTAATGATAGTGTACCAGCTAAAAAAACTTTAAAGCAAGAAAGAGAGGAAAAAATCGCAAAAGCAATAAAAGATTTACCTCCTATTAAAAATCCTGATGGCCTTTATAAATTTTACAGACACGGCAAGTGGGGATATAAGACGGAAAGCGGCAAAGTTGTTATTGAGCCTACTTTTACAGAGGCATTTAATTTTAGGGAAGGGTTGGCTTGTGTGGAATTAAATGAAAGATGCGGATATATCAACAAACAAGGAGAAATTGTAATACCTATTCAATATGATACAGCTTGTAGTTTTAGTGAAGGGTTAGCGTCAGTAACTAAGGGAGATAAATGTGGATATATAGATAAGGAAGGTAATGTGGTTTTTGATTTTGTTTATGACGCTGCTACTTCTTTTGAAAATGATATTGCAATCGTAAAAAAAGACGGTAAATGGGGCTATATGGATAGAAAAACAGGCGAAATAAGGCTTAGATAAAACTTTACTTGTCACATTTAAAAGAATGATATTTTAATTTAAAAATAATCGGTTACCTTAAATTCGGTAACCGATTTTGTCGTAATATATCGCATAAAAACGAATTTGCCGCTTTGATATCAACGTATGATTATATGCAGACAGTAGGATATGCTCATAATAACATTTATACTACTGAATTAACAAAAACATTGTTTTGGTTTTATAATGGTAGTAATTATGTATAATTACACAACAAAAAACGGGACTGTATCAAACAATCCCGTGATTTTGTTTTATATCATAATAATTAATGCCGTATTATCAACATGATTTTAGCATTATAGAAAAAAGATTTTTCCTAAGAGCAATTATATTAGATAATACCTTGAGCCATCATAGCTTCAGCAACTTTCTTGAAACCTGCGATATTTGCACCTGCAACAAGATTGTAGCCAAAACCTTCTTCCTCAGCAGCTTCCTTAGAAGCGTTGTAAATATTTTTCATAATTTGGTCAAGTTTGCTATCTACTTCTTCAGCAGTCCAAGAATATCTCATGCTGTTTTGGCTCATCTCCAATGCAGAGCAAGCAACGCCGCCGGCATTTACTGCTTTAGCAGGAGCACAAACAACACCATTTTCCATCAAGTACTCAAGAGCCTCGTTAGTAGTTGGCATATTTGCAACTTCGATATAGTATTTTACGCCGTTAGCAACGATTTGTTTAGCATCTTCGATTCTAACTTCGTTTTGAGTAGCACAAGGCATAATAACATCAACTTTCTCGCCCCAAGGTTTTTTACCTGCAAAGAATTTAGCACCGAATTTATCTGCATAGTCTTTAGCTTTGTTTCTGCCCGAAGCACGCATTTCAAGTAGGTAATTGATTTTCTCCTCAGTATTTACGCCGTCTTTGTCATAGATATAACCATCAGGACCGGAAATTGTAACAACTTTACCGCCAAGTTCTGTAATTTTTTTAACAGCACCCCAGCAAACGTTACCAAAACCGGAAAGAGCAAAAGTCTTACCTGCGATTTTCTCGTTAAAGTGAGCAAGTACTTCGCGAGTAAAGTAAGTAGCACCATAACCTGTAGCCTCAGGACGAATCAAACTTCCGCCGTAAGCCAAGCCTTTACCTGTTAAAACGCCGTTTTCAAAAGTGCCTTTAATGCGTTTGTATTGACCATATAAATATCCGATTTCTCTTGCACCTACACCGATATCGCCTGCAGGAACGTCTACATCTGGTCCGATATATTTGTAAAGCTCAGTCATAAAGCTTTGGCAGAATCTCATAACCTCAGCATCGGATTTGCCGCTTGGGTCAAAGTCAGAACCACCTTTACCGCCACCGATAGGAAGACCTGTCAAGCTGTTTTTGAAAGTTTGCTCAAAGCCTAAGAATTTCATAATTCCGATATAAACAGATGGGTGGAAACGAAGACCGCCCTTGTAAGGTCCGATAGCGCCGTTAAATTGAACACGGAAACCTCTGTTTACTTGAACATTGCCGTTGTCATCAACCCATGGCACTCTGAAAGTGAAAGCACGCTCTGGCTCAACCATTCTTTCAATAAGGTTAGCTTTAACATACTCAGGGTGTTTTTCAATAACCGGCTCAAGAGATTTCAAAACTTCTTCAACAGTTTGGATGAACTCTGGCTCGTTAGCATTTTTCTCACGAACTTTTGCTACAACATCTTGTAGATATTTGTTAGTAAATTGCATTATACTATACCTCCGAAGTAATTTTCTAATTGAATTAATTATATAACAAAACTGACGGAATATCAATAATTTTAAAACAATTTTTTTTAAATTTGCCAAAACAATTACTTAATGTTGATATAGTATATGGTTATGGAAAGAAATCGGTGTATAACAATAAAAATATAAATTAATTACTAAATTGTATGATAAAAATAGTCAATAAAGATAATAAAAAAATAAGTTCGTCATTGCGAACAAACAGTTGACAAAATTTCGAATTTGCGATAATATAATAATAGCAGAAGTAATTTTGCTATTATTTTTTCAGCACAAGTTCGCCGTAGCTAACCAAATATTAGACTTTATGAATTATATAAATGGTAGTGTATTAAAAAAAAAGATTATTTTTTTTGACGCTATGTTCGCTATAGCGAACTGAATGCAATTATTTGCTTATAAACTTATGCTTATGAAAAAATAATAATTGTAAATTTGCAATGAAGGATTGATATGAAAAATGAATTAAGGTCATGGGAAAAAGAAAAAAAATTAATTCCTATAATGATAACAATGTATTGTAAAGGTAATCATAAGATTGAGAGAAAACAACAAGGAGTAAAAGGGAACGATACGTGTACAGAATGTAGGGAACTCATCGAATATGCGTTATTTCGACTAGAAAAATGTCCATTTAAAGAAAATAAAAAATTTTGCTCATTTTGCAAGGTACATTGCTATAAACCCGAAATGCGTAAGAAAATAAAATCTGTAATGAAGTATTCCGGGCCACGAATGATTTTCTCGCATCCAATATTTGCAATTTCTCATGTAACACAAATGATAAAGTATAAAAAATTAAAAACGGAGATAAAAGAAAATGATAGATAAAGACTTGTTTCAACTTTTAGGCAAGAATAAAAAATATATATTTATTGTTGTTGCTTTTCAATTACTTGGGCTTGTTGCAAATATCGGGATAACTGCAAGTATTTGCTATGCAATTTATTTAGTAACTATAAAAGCACAATTGTATTTATTTTT
>OFFU01002139.1_pt1 | contig 11171 bp, 7 predicted proteins | sample 1521451 | NCBI WGS metagenome assembly OFFU01 (sample SAMEA3504106, study PRJEB24116) | mouse gut metagenome | biome: mouse gut; feature: mouse-associated habitat; material: faeces | place: Denmark | collected 2011 | reverse complement strand
TGCAACAACTCAAAATAATTTAGCAAGCATTAGTTAGCGAGCTTACGAAGTACCTCCGGAAGCAGGTATTCATTAGTCGCAACCGCTGATAAATCTTTAAGAGGATTGCCGCCTTTGGAGCTCACAAGCCTGGCTCCGCTGCCTTCGATAACCGGCACCAGTGCGGCAACGTCCCAGTAATTCAAATCCGGATCAATCATGATGTCCGCGCCGCCCGTGGCTACCGAGAAATATCCAAAACAGTCGCCCCACGTGCGATAGAGCTTAACTTCATCAATGAGGGACTGCATCTCTTTGCCGCCTTTCTGCTCCGGAGTCGTCCAATGCGATGTCACAACAAGAGTGGCGTCCGCAAGATTCTTTGTTTCTTTGCAGTGCACCTGACGCACTCGGCTGCCCGGCCCGTGCAAAACCGTCCGTTTTCCGTCCCCGATGAGCCAAACGCCGACATGCGGATGCGAAATCACGCCGAGCATCGGCTGAAATCCGTTGCCGTCATCGCGCTCTACGGCAATCAGCGTGCCGAAATGGAAAGCATTATGAATAAAAGCACGAGTTCCATCGATCGGATCCAAGATCCAGCGGTAGCGCGGGAAACCGTCCGCGGACGCCTCTTTGATCCCAAACTCCTCTCCGAAGATGCCGTGCGCAGGAAAATGCGCCTCAATCCATTCACGCATCACTTTTTCGGCACTGCGATCGGCAACTGTAACCGGAGTGTGATCTTTTTTGTCGAAAACTTCTGTCCCAGCCAAAAAACGAGGGAGAATCTCTTCATTAGCCAGAGAGATTAATTGCTCAATTGCCGGCTCAAAGAGCTTTAATTCCGCCTCGGAACAGCCCGCGCAGTAGGATTGTTTTTTCTCAGCCATTTTTCAAGTTTCTCCCATCGTTTGATAAAGTCGCCTCTCGGCAAAAATCGGTCATTTGTCAAAATATTCTCGACAAAGACGATTGATTGTTCCACAATCAAAGGATACGTCAATTAATTTCATAAGAAAGGAAAAAGCATCATGCCTATTTTCTCAACCGAAAATCTCAGAACAGTTGCCTTGGTCGGCCATGGCGGTAGCGGAAAAACCACCTTGGCAGAAGGAATTCTTGCCAAAGCAGGCATGATCATTACATGCGGTTCTGTCGAACGCGGCACAACCGTCTGCGACTCCGACCCGCTCGAAAAAGCAGTTCAGCACTCTCTGCGCGCTGCCTGTACGCACTTCGAGGCAGACAACGCAAACGGACAGGAAGTTCGCGTACACATGATTGATACCCCGGGATACCCCGATTTCGTCGGTCAGGCCTTGGGTGCCCTCGACGCGGTTAAAACCGCCGCTATCGTAGTTGACGCCACTGCCGGCATTCAGCTGATGACGCGCCGCATGATGGATTGGGCCAAAGAGCGCAACCTCAACCGCATGATCATTGTCAACAAGATTGACGCAGAACACTTAGATTTGCCGCGTCTGGTTGAAGAGCTCAGAGAAGCCTTCGGCCAGGAAGTCATGCCGATTAACCTGCCCGCCAACAACGGCGCCCGTGTAATCGACTGCTTCTCCAAAGACGAAGGTGAAGCCGACTTCATGAGCGTACCCGAAGTCCATCGCGCTTTTATCGAACAGGTCGTGGAAGTCGACGACGCCGCTATGGAAAAATACCTTGAAGAAGGTGAAGCTGATCCGAGCACACTACACGCACCGCTGACACAAGCACTCCGCGAAGGCCACATCATCCCGATCTGCTTCGTCTCCGGCAAGACCGGCGCCGGTGTCGACGACCTCATCAACGTGATGGTCCGCCACCTCCCGAATCCGTCCGAAGCCAATGCTCCGCTCTTCACCGATGAAAACGGAAACGACGTCGAACTGAAGTCCGATCCTGACCTTCCTCTTGTTGCCCATGTCTTCAAGGTGGTTAATGACCCGTATGTCGGCAAGGTCGGTGTGTTCCGTATTCACCAGGGTACCCTGCGCCGTGACGATCAGCTGTTCGTCAACGACAACAAGAAGCCGATCAAAGTTTCTCACCCGATGATTCTTCAGGGCAAAGAAACCACGGAAGTCCGCGAACTGGTGCCGGGCGACATCGGTGTTATCGCCAAAGTCGACGAACTCGTGTTTGACAGCGTGATCCATGCTTCTCACGAGCACGACAACATCAAGATGAAACCGCTGAGCTTCCCGAAACCCATGTTCGGCTTAGCGATTTCTCCGGCTCGCCGCGGTGATGAAGGCCGTCTCTCCGACATCCTGCATAAGCTCCTGTCCGAAGATCCGACACTCGAACTTGAACACGACACCACCTTGAATGAAACGGTTCTTCGCGGTCTGAGCGCTCAGCACTTAAGAAGCGTTCTCGAAAGAATGGCTGCGCAGTTCAAGCTTGAAGTCAACACTCGTACACCTCGCATCCCGTACCGTGAAACCATTGCTCAGGGTGCTGAAGGTCACGCTCGCCACAAGAAGCAGACAGGCGGCGCCGGCCAGTTCGGTGAAGTCTATCTTCGCATTGAACCGCGTGAGCGCGGAGCCGGTTTCGAATTCGTTGACGAAGTCAAAGGCGGCGCAATTCCGTACAACTTCATCCCAGCTGTAGAAAAAGGTGTCCGTGACGCTTTGGATACAGGCTATGTTGCCGGTTATCCGATCCACGACGTTCGCGTTGTCGTCTATGACGGTAAGAGCCATCCGGTGGACTCCAAAGAAGTTGCTTTCGTCTCTGCCGGCAGAAAAGCCATGCTTGACGCCCTGTCCAAAGCTAAACCGACGATCCTTGAACCGATCGTTGACGTTGAGATCGTTGCTCCGGACAGCGCCATGGGCGACATCACGGGCGCCCCCGCCAGCCGCAGAGGTCAGGTAACCGGTACCGCCAACATGGCCGGCGGCATGATGATCATCTCCGGCACGGTGCCTCTGTCCGAGCTAGACGGATATGCCGCCCGCCTGAACGCCATCACTCAGGGTGCCGGCAGCTACTCTATGGAACTGGCCGGATACGCTCCTGTTCCAATGCAGCGCCAGGTTGAGTTGGCCTCCAACTACCACAGAAAGGATGAAGACGAATAATCTCGTCTGACTGAATAAGTCTTTTCGGCCCGCGTTTTGCGGGCCTTTTCTTATTTCCGCGGCGCCGTCCTCAATCTCTTCTCAAGGTTAGTGAGGAAGAAAACCCGCCGCTCTATAATTGTCTAGCTTATGCAGCACGGCCAGTAACTTGGCGAAAGCCTCCTTCCTTGCCGTGTTTTTTAAATTTTTTAGCTTTTATTATTTAAGCGAAATGCCTATCTACTCTTACAAGTGCTCTAACTGCGGCTACACAAAAGATGTTCTGCAGAAATACTCCGACGCTCCTATTACCCATTGTCCGAAATGCAACATGGAAACGATGGTTAAACAGCTTTCGGCACCCGGCTTCGAGCTCAAGGGAAAAGGTTGGTATGCTACAGACTTTAAGGGCGGATCTTCTGCCGCCCTGCCTGCCTCCCACTGCAACGAAAATTGCCCTGCTAAAAAAGATAAGTGATTTGCCTTACTCCCGAATCCGAAAGACATACAACTGAATTGTCATTTTGAGTACCCATTGTTTAGAATGAACGGGAATTTATTGATAGAGCACGAAAAGTGCTCGCTTTTGCGGAGTTTTTAATGCGTACTGAATATGCAGGTTTGATTGACGAGAAATTCCTCGGTCAAACTGTCACCCTCTACGGCTGGGCCCATCGCCGCCGCGACCACGGCGGTGTTATTTTCATCGATTTGCGCGATCGTGAAGGCCTGGTCCAAATCGTCTGCGACCCGGATCGTCCCGACGTCTTCGAAACTGCCGATAAAGTCCGTAACGAATTCGTTGTGGAGGTTAAAGGCCTGGTTCGTGCTCGTCCGGAAGGCACTCGCAACGAAAACCTCATCTCCGGCGGCGTTGAAGTGCTGGCTCAGGAACTCAAGATCCTGAATCCTTCCGCACCTCCTCCCTTCCTGCTTGATGACGAAAACCTCTCCGAAACCACACGTCTGACTTATCGTGTGCTCGACCTTCGTCGTCTGCCGATGCAGCGCAACATGAAGCTCCGCTACAAAGCTGCAATGGCTTTCCGCCGTTCCCTTGATAAGCACGGCTTCATCGACATCGAAACTCCGATGCTCACCAAGAGCACCCCGGAAGGCGCCCGCGACTATCTGGTTCCCTCTCGTATTCACGACGGTCATTTCTATGCTCTGCCGCAGTCTCCTCAGCTCTTCAAACAGATGCTGATGTGCGCAGGCTTTGACCGCTACTACCAGATCGTTAAGTGCTTCCGCGACGAAGACCTTCGTGCTGACCGTCAGCCTGAATTCACTCAGGTTGATATTGAAACCAGCTTCCTCAACGAAGTTGAAATCCGCGCCCTGATGGAAGAGCTGGTCCGCACTGTCTTCAAAGAAGCTATCAACGTCGATCTCCCCAATCCGTTCCCGATCATGCTGTGGACGGATGCTATGAACAACTACGGCTCCGACAAACCTGACCTTCGCGTCAAGCTCAAACTCACAGATCTTACCGATCTGATGGGCAACGTTGACTTTAAGGTCTTCAGATCCGCTACCGAACTCAACGACGGCCGCGTCATGGCCCTCCGTGTTCCGCACGGTGCCTCCATGCCGCGCAGCGAAATCGACGGCTACACCGACTTCGTCAAGATCTACGGTGCCAAAGGTTTGGCCTACATCAAAGTTAACGACGTCAAGGCCGGCAGGGAAGGCCTCCAGAGCCCGATCGTTAAGAACCTTTCCGACGATGTCCTCAAGGCCATCATCGAACGAACCGGTGCACAGGACGGAGACGTCATTTTCTTCGGTGCCGACCGCAAGAAGATCGTTTTCGACTCCCTCGGCGCTCTGCGTTTGAAAGTCGGTCACTCCGAATTCGGCAAGTCCCACGGCCTGTTTGAAGAAGGCTGGAGACCTCTGTGGGTTATCGACTTCCCGATGTTCGAGTACGACGAGGAAGAAGAACGCTGGGTTGCCTGCCACCACCCGTTCACAAGCCCGAAAGACGGCGACGAAGACAAACTCGTTACCGATCCGGAAAACTGCTTCGCCAAAGCTTACGACATGGTTCTCAACGGCTGGGAAATCGGCGGCGGCTCCATTCGTATTCACAAGGCTGATGTTCAGAGCAAGGTTTTCAACGCACTTAAGATCGGTCCGGAAGAAGCCCGCGCCAAGTTCGGCTTCCTGCTTGACGTTCTCCAGTACGGTGCACCTCCCCATGGCGGCTTAGCATTCGGTCTTGACCGTATCGTCACCATGATGTGCGGTGCTGATTCCATCCGTGACGTGATCGCCTTCCCAAAGACACAGCGTGCACAGTGCTTGCTGACGCAGGCTCCTTCTCCTGTTGATGAAAAACAATTGAGAGAGCTCCACATCCGTCTGCGCAACGAGCACAAGAAGGAATAATTTGAATCTTTTTTGATTCACGGCCCTCCGACGGAGGGCCGTTTTCATTTGTGTGGTATTCGTATATTCGTCTTAGCGAGTCGGCAAGATCGCCGAGCCTCGCTTCAGCCAAATCGCCGCACAGGCCAGCACACAAACACCGATAAGTGCACAGGCGACATACGGAACCGCGGCGAAACCGAACTCAGCAGACACTCGGCTGCCGATAAAGGCTCCGCCGCCAATACCGATATTGAAAATGCCGGAAAACATTGATGTCGCCACGTCGGCAGCATCTCGGGCCGTATCCAAGAGCAGAGTCTGAAACGCCATCGAGATCGCCGTCATTGAAGCGCCCCAGAAAGTTCCGAGTATGACCAGAACACCGAAATGCGAAGAGGTAACCGTCAGCAGTCCGACACAGACCGTCATGATCAGCATCGGGATCACCAGAGTGCCTGAGCGGTGCTTATCCACTGTCCTAGAACTAATCACGGTTCCGATAATGCCGGCAATACCGAAAATAAACAGGAACCAGACTGTGGCATTCTCAGACAAGTGTCCGACATTCATCAGAATCGGCGTGATGTAGGAGTACACCGTGAACTGGCCCAAAATCACGACCATGGTCAGAAGGTAAAGCTGTACAAGCGCCGGGCGCTTAAACAAGGACGGCAGGCTCTTTAAAGAACCGGCCCGGTTGCTGGTACAGACAGGCAGCGAGAAAAAGATAATAACCCAAAGCAATACGGCAGCCATACCCACGATGAAGAAGGATCCCTGCCAGCCGACCTGCTGTCCGAGATGAGTTCCGATCGGAACACCAAGCACCGTTGCGACAATCGAGCCGCCCATCACCGCCGCTAAACCAAATGCCTGCTTCCCGAACGGCGCTACTCTGGCCGCCAGAGGCGTCATGATGGACCAAAAGATGGAATGCGTTACCGCGACACAGATTCGCGCGCCCATGAGTTTTTCAAACGTATCGGCCCACAAAACCACGAAATGGCTCAGTGCAAAAATCACGATGAGCCAAAGAAGCAGCCGTCGCCGCTCCAGCTTCGCGGTCAATATCGTAAGCGGGAGCGACAGCAGAGATACGACCCAGGCGTAAACCGTAATAATGAGGCCGGTCTTTGAGACAGACTCATGAATCGATTCTGCAATGTTCGGCAATAAGCCGACGGGTAAAAATTCAGAAGTGTTGAAAACGAAAGCGGCAAAGGCCAGTCCGATCGTCGGAATCCAGGCCTTAAATCCGAACTTGTGCTGCTGAGGAGGATGCATCTAGAAAAAACTTTTAGAAATCTCGCTGATCCGCGTCCCTCTGGACCCAGGGATCAATACTTAAAACGTAACGCAGAACTTTATCATCCTTGTCGTCAAAGTCGACCCATAAGGCCATCGGGAATCCGGATTCATCGAGGTAGCGATACATATACGTGTGTTCGCCTAAATTCTTGTAGTGCCACTGTTCGCAGGGCTTTCCGAACATCGTGTAGATATCCTGGCTGTCCTGGACTTTAGGCTTGATCTGGTTGAAGTATTTTTGCTGCAGAAGCTGATCCTTAAAGATCAATTTGCCTTCCGGATTAAAGATCATCACGTAGGAAGCCTGGCCCATCGGCTGCATGGAATAAACGATTCGAATCGATCCGTCGGGGAGCCGTGTCGTAGAGTCGGGGACACCGAGCTCTTTAACAGTGTGGTCGTACGTGTCGTTGAGCTTGATCATGTCGGGGTGAGCACAAGCCGTCAAAAATAGCGCTGCGCAGCAAACTAAAATCAGTTTATAAATCTTTGTCATTTTCTTCTCCGGCCTGAGCTTTTTTCTCGGGATATTGGGAATGCAGATTGCGGATCAAGTCCAAATAGGCCTCGCGAAAAGAAGCTTCGGAGCATCCCATAAGAACAGCGTCGTCGATAGCGTCCTGAAGGTACCCTTTGATTTCTTCAAGATTTTCGGCCATCACCTTATTCTTTTCCGTACATGCAATGAGAGAGCCTTCCGGAGTGCACCACTTAGACGCCGGCGCCTCAGCCTTCTTCATGGCCATTCTCCTGCTGTCCGTAGGTCTTAAACTGCTCTTTCACTCGCGCCATCTCTTCTTTATCAATCAGAGGGCAACCGCCGATCTGCTTAAGATTCATCCACATCCGAGCAAGCGATTCGATTTCCAAAGCAACAGCGTAGGCCTGTTTCAAGTTACGGCCCGCTGCCACGCTGCCGTGATGCGAAAGGAGGCACCCCAAGCGATCCTTGCCCAGCGTATCGCGGCAGCCCTCCGCTAACGATACGGAACCGAACGTAGCATAGGGTGCGCAGGGAATCGTATCGCCTCCGGCGGCCGCAACCATGTAATGGAACGGAGGAATTGCCTCGTCCAGACAGGAAAGCATGGTTGCGTACGGAGAGTGCGTATGCACAACGGCGTTGATATCGGGACGAGCCTGATAAAGAAAAGCATGGAGGTTCCACTCCGATGAAGGCTGGCGGCTTCCTACAGCCGTTGTCCGTAAATAAAATCCGCACCAAATCTTCCGGTTCGGTTTCGTCATAGGGAAGACCCGTCGGCGTAATCAAAAAACCTTTGCCTTCCGGAGAATCAAACCGTACAGAGAGGTTTCCGCTGCTGTTGACATTAAGACCTGCTCGACTCAGTTTTAAGGCGTAGTCGATGATTTCCTCTCTCGCCTTTTCTTCCTTATCTTCAAACATGACTGTTCACCCTTAAATCTTTCAAGTCTTCCGGCACAAAGACGCCGCGATCCGTAATGAATCCTGTAATCAAGCGTGCCGGTGTGACGTCAAAGCCGGGATTCACGGTTGCGATGCCGGGATCGGTGATACAGACTTCCCTCTCATGTCCGTGTTTATCAATGCCTCGCACCCAGCGTATTTCATCTCCGGAACGGTTTTCAATCGGAATATCTCCTCCGCTCTTTGCCGTCCAGTCGAACGTCGATATCGGCGCTGCAACATAAAAAGGAAGTTGATTATCTGCCGCTGCCAACGCTTTTAGGTAGGTTCCGATCTTATTTGCCGTATCTCCGTTTGCAGCAATGCGGTCGGCTCCGACAATCACCAGATCGATTCCGCCTTCCCTCATGAGCTCGCCGCCTGCATTATCTGCAATCAAACAAACGGGGATCCCTGCAGCTCTCAGCTCCCAGGCGGTCAGCGTCCCCTGAAGTCGGGGACGCGTTTCATCGGCATAAACCGTCAGCGGAATTCCGGCCTCAAATGCCGTATAAATCCCGGCCGTTGCGGTTCCGAGTTCCACGGTCGCAAGCTTTCCGGCGTTGCAGTGCGTGAGAATGTTAAGCGGCCTGCCGAGCTTTAAATAAAGCGCCTCAATAATTGTTTGAGCGTGTTTCGCAAGACGAATACTCATCGATCGCTCTTGCTCACAGATCTCGGCGGCTAAGTGCCAAGCCGCTTTTCGTCTGCGGTCGGGCTCCATTCCTTTCAGCCGCTTGAGCATAAAGTCGACGGCCCAGTTCAAATTGACGGCGGTCGGCCTCGCACTCTTTAAAAGGTTCGCGGCTTCAATCAAAAATCCTGTCTCGGTGCTTTCATCTGCGGCCAAAGCCATTCCGGCTGCACCCGTCACGCCGATCAAAGGGGCTCCGCGAACCGTCATGTCGCGGATCGCCTCAGCCGCCTCTTGTGCATTTTTAAGATCAACGTACTCCACACGGTGGGGCAAAAGTCTCTGATCCAACACCGCCACGCGCCGCTCGGCTTCGTCAATAAAAACAGTGTACGGGGAATTAGATTCGACGCTCACACACTCTCCTTCTCAAGTGTACTTTGAGCTTCTAATCTTATTCGGATGTGAAAAAATCTGCAGGCGCCTTTGGCATTTTTGAGACATGCTTCACTACAGACTTACCCGCCTGATTTAGACTTTAACTTCCGTCAGGCTTTTGGATCGGCCAATACCATGGACTTCAATCACTATCTGCATACGCTGTTCAACCCGCGTTCCGTCGCTATCGTCGGAGCAAGCGCAAGAAGCGGAAGCTTCGGCACGCTTATTTGGAAAATTGCCAAAAGCGCTTCACCTCGGGCAAAACCCTTTCCCGTAAATCCGAAATACAAAACGATCGGGCGTGAAACTTCCTATGCGGCGCTCACGGATATAAAGGAAGATGTAGATTTAGCCGTCTTTGTCTGCCCACCGTCCGTTTATCCGAAAGCCCTGGAAAGCTGCCTAAAAAAAGGCGTTAAAAATATTCTTCTGTGCGGAGGATTTCCGAAGTCCGATCTGACCGAGCCGGTCATAGAAGCCATCAACAAAACTTCAGCTGCAGGAGTTCGTATCGTCGGACCTCAGTCTTTGGGTCTCATGACACCCTCGGAAGGCCTGAATCTGAGTTACCTTCCCACCCTTCCTCCCGCCGGAGAGGTAGGTCTCGTCAGTCAGTCCCCGGGGCTCTCCTGCACCATTATTGATTACGTCACTAATGCCCAGTGCGGCTTTTCTCACGTTATTGATCCCGGATTTGAGCAGGTCCTTACCGTGGCTGACTACGTCGACATGCTGGCTTATGACCGTAAAACCCGCTGTATCGTGCTGTATCTCGAGTCCTTCCAGCAGCCGAGGAAGCTGCTGTCTGCCATTCGATTAGCCGCAGCAAACAAGCCGGTTATTTTATTGAAGGGCGGACAGACACCGGGGTCCGCAGACATTGTCATTAACAACAGCGGGGCTCGAGAAGACGAAGACGGCGTTATGAAACGAGCATTAGTGCGCGCCGGCGCCCTTCTTGTATCTTCGCTCAAAGAACTTAACTATGCAGTTCAGGCCTTTGCCATGCGCCGAGAACTAGCTTCCGGTGAACTGTACGGACTCGTGAACAGCAAAGGACTGGATTCCCTTCTGGCCGATCACGCCTATAACAATCAACTGCGTCTGGCAACACCGGACAGCACGGTCGCCAAAGAACTGCGGGACAAATACAAAATTACTTTCCCATATGCCAATCCGGTCAATATGGGACTGGATATGGACGCCGCAACTATCGCCGATCTAACAGACTACCTTCTCAATCGTCCTGAATGCTCAGGTATCGTGCTGAGCGTGGTGACCAATCCTTCGCTGAACTCTCTTGATTTGGCGAAAAAACTGGTTCCGATTCTCAAGAAATCGCAAAAGCCGGCCGTCACTGTTTGGATCGGAACGGAACCGGACTTCCCTGCCATAAAACATCTTCGCAAGAACGGCATCGTAGCGATGAACGACATGAAGGGCGCGTGCCGGGCGATTCGACTGATGGAACAATTCCGTAAATTTAAGAGTGACGGCGTACCGGGAAGTTATTCCGTCATTCCTTCCGATCCTGCATTTTTTGCGGGAGCACGGAAGGTCATCCAAACAGCGCGCCGAGAGGGACGCCATCTGCTATACGAAGAAGAAAGCAAACGTCTTTTAGCAAGTATCGGCTTCGAAACCACGGCCGGAATTTACGCCGCTTCGCTTGGTGAAGCAATTGAGGCAACTCGGGCCCTAGGTTATCCCGTTGCCATGAAGCTCCGCATGGACGGTGTCCTCTCGAAAAGCGACGCCAAAGGCGTGATCTTAGGAATTCGAAACGAGCGTGAGCTCAAGGGCGCTTGGAAAAACATGGCGGACCGGGCAATTCACCTCGGTCAAACAGAGGAAGGCTTCGGAGTATTCCTTCAAAAAACTCTGGACACGGATAATCGCCGCGAACTTCGCGTCGGCATGAAACTGACACGTCATTTCG
>OFFU01002138.1_pt1 | contig 11181 bp, 8 predicted proteins | sample 1521451 | NCBI WGS metagenome assembly OFFU01 (sample SAMEA3504106, study PRJEB24116) | mouse gut metagenome | biome: mouse gut; feature: mouse-associated habitat; material: faeces | place: Denmark | collected 2011 | reverse complement strand
TCAAGATCTTCGTTCATTTTTAAAGCTCGATGAACAGATGAAATGATTTAAATCCCGCGTCTGAACCAAACAGCTTTTACGAAGTTTTTACTGCGTTTCTTCGATGAGCTGTCACTGTCCTTCCGCACTAAAAATAGAGAGACCGCGGAAGCGGCCTCTTCTATTGCAATCGTTATTTTGGGCTTTAGGACGATCGTCGGAATCCTTCGGCTTATCTTCCGGTTTCACTTCCTCGGAAGGAGCTTCAGGTTCAGGCGACTCGGTCTGCGGAGCCTGCTCCGTCTTCTCTTCTGCCGGAGCTGCCTGAGCGGTCTGTTCTCCTTCAGCCGGCTGAGCCGCTTCTTCGTTCTTTCTGCGAACCTTGCTCAGCTGCTTGGGAGGACGCGGATCCTTACCGTTCATGATGTCGTCGATCTGCTCGGCGTCAATGGTTTCCCATTCGAGCAGAGCGTTCGCCATCTTGTGCATTTCATCCTGATGAGACTCGATGAGCTTACGGGCAATTGCGTACTGTTCGTCAATAATGCGGCGAACTTCTGCATCGACCTTTTCCATCGTGCTCTCGGAGATATGCTTGGACTGAGTCACGGAGCGGCCGAGGAACACTTCGTTCTCGTTTTCACCGTAAACCATCGGGCCCATCACATCGCTCATGCCGTAGCGGACGACCATGTCGCGAGCCATCTGAGTGGCGCGTTCAAAGTCATTAGACGCACCCGTTGTCATCTGATGCATGAAAACTTCTTCGGCAATACGTCCGCCGAACAGGATGGCGATACGAGAGAGCAGATACTGCTTGTCATAAGAGTAATGGTCTTCGGCAGGCAGCTGCATCGTCAGACCCAACGCACGTCCGCGAGGAATAATCGTGACTTTGTGTACGGGGTCGCTCTTCGGCATCAGACGTGCAACCAGAGCATGGCCGGATTCGTGGTAAGCCGTGTTGCGTTTTTCGTCTTCGGACATGACCATGGCTTTGCGCTCAGCGCCCATCATGATCTTGTCTTTAGCGCGTTCGAAGTCTTCCATGGCAACTACACGGCCGTTGCGGCGAGCGGCAAACAAGGCCGCTTCGTTCACGAGGTTAGCCAAATCGGCACCGGAGAAGCCGGGCGTACCGCGAGCGAGGACAGACTCGTCCACGTCGGCGCCGACCGGAATCTTGCGCATGTGAACTTTCAGAATCTGTTCACGGCCGCGAATATCGGGCAGCGGAACCACGACCTGACGGTCAAAGCGGCCCGGACGCAGCAATGCGGGGTCGAGAACGTCGGGGCGATTCGTGGCAGCGATCACGATGACGCTGCTGTTGGTGTCGAAACCGTCCATCTCGACGAGCATCTGGTTCAAAGTCTGTTCGCGTTCGTCATTGCCGCCGCCAAATCTTGAATCCCTGCTCTTTCCAATCGCATCGATCTCGTCAATAAAAATAATACAAGGCGCGTTCTTCTCCGCCTCTTTAAACAAATCGCGCACACGCGATGCGCCGACACCGACATACAGCTCAATAAAATCAGAGCCTGCCAATGAGAAAAACGGCACCTTCGCCTCCCCAGCAACCGCCTTTGCAAGCATCGTCTTACCTGTGCCGGGCGGTCCTACAAGCAGCGCACCTTTGGGAAGTTTTGCACCGATTTTGACATATCTGCCCGGATTGTGCAAAAAGTCTACCACCTCTTGCAGTGATTCCTTCGCCTCATCCTCGCCCGCGACATCGCGAAACGTGATGCCAGTCTCTTTCTGCACATAGACCTTTGCTGTGCTCTTGCCCATGCTGAATGCACCGCCTCCGCCTGTCATCTTGCGGAACAGCAGACTCAAAAGTCCCCACATCAAAAGAATTGGCACTATATAATATAGAAGGGAGAGAATAATGCCGGAACCATCTGGCACTGTTCCGCGGACCTCGACACCTGCGTCAAGCAAACGTTTTGTGAGCGTCTCATCGTCCTCCACCTTTCCTGTGATATATGTCACCCGGACTGCGGACGCCAGCAGACCATTCACATTCTCTTTCCCCTGTGCACTCGACACCGGCTTAATCTCAATCTGGCTGGACTCGATCTTGACCGACTCAATCTTTCCGGCATCAACCATCTCAATAAACTCATTATATGAAATCTCAACAGTCGTAGCGCCTGTCACAGCGCGCGTAAAATAACTGATGCACAGAAGCGACAGAACCGCCGCTGTGATCATGATGATAATACTCTGTTTTTTGGGGTCTTTGCCATTATTGTTGTTATTCCCGCCATTGCCACCGCCGCCGGATCCCCCGTTATTCCGGTTGGAATTGTTGTCATAATTGTTGACTTGATTATTGTCCATTTTCCTGTAGTATCCTTTCTCATTGATAGTTATCGCTCAGCATTGCCAAACTGTAACCATATATATCATACTGAATCCGTCAGGACCATTCCTGATGGTTCTTGATACTTATGTGATGAAACCGTAATTATAATTATATGGTTTCAACGGGCATAAATCAACATATTCTTTGTGATTTCTTTGTGAAAAGTTTCTAAAACATATTTCTGTCTTATTAACATACGCCGCTTTTGCATAATTTATGTACCGCGCCACATGGTTGCTTTCATTCGCGTTCCTTAAAAATCTATCAAATAAAAATCATTTAACTATAGCTTTTTCCCACTGCTCTGTTGTATAATAATAAGATATTTATAAAATCATTACAATCATAGAGGAAAGGAATAAGTTAGGTTATGCCAGTTAAGTATGTATTTGTAACCGGCGGTGTAGTTTCCGGTCTTGGAAAAGGAATTACAGCTGCTTCACTCGGACGACTTCTCAAAGCCAGAGGCTATAAAGTGACCATGCAGAAGTTTGATCCCTATATCAACATCGACCCCGGTACGATGAATCCGATTCAGCACGGCGAAGTTTTTGTGACGGACGACGGCGCCGAGACAGATTTGGACCTCGGTCATTATGAGCGTTTTATCGACGAGAGTCTCGACAAGAACTCCAATGTGACGACAGGCAAGGTGTACTGGACTGTTCTCCAGAAAGAGCGCCGCGGCGATTACGGCGGCGGCACAGTACAGGTTATTCCCCACATTACCAATGAAATTAAGAGCCGCTTTTACCGGAATTTCACAGATCCCGATATGCGTATCGCCATCATCGAAGTCGGCGGAACGGTCGGCGATATCGAGAGCCAGCCTTTCTTAGAATCTATCCGGCAGTTTCAGCACGAGGTCGGCCACGAGAATGCGATCCTGATTCATGTGACGCTGATTCCCTATCTGAGCGCTTCGCAGGAGATGAAAACCAAGCCGACGCAGGCGAGTGTCAAGGAGCTGCAAGGCATGGGGATTCAGCCCGATATCATCGTATGCCGCAGCGAGCATGAGCTGGACCAAGCCTTAAAGGACAAGATTGCGCTGTTTTGTAATGTGCCGAACTCCCACGTGCTGCAAAATCTTGATGTAGAGTATCTCTATGAAGCGCCTCTTGCGATGGAGAAGGAGCATCTCGCCGAAGTTGCCTGCGAATGCCTGCATCTCGACAGTCCGGCGCCGGATCTTGCGGACTGGACAAAGATGGTGGATGACCTCAAATCCCCCACACAGGAAGTCACGATCGCCCTTGTCGGAAAGTACACGCAGCTCCACGATGCCTATATCAGCGTTGTCGAAGCGCTGAAACACGGCGGTATCCCGCAGCACGCCACTGTCAATATTCAATGGGTGGATTCCGAACAGGTCAACAAGGAAAATGTGGCACAAATCCTAAAGGACGCCGACGGCATCTTAGTTCCCGGCGGATTTGGCGACCGCGGTATCGAGGGCATGATTGATGCGATCCGCTACGCGCGCGAGAACAATATCCCCTTCCTCGGACTCTGTCTTGGTATGCAGCTTGCGATCGTGGAATTTGTCAGAGATGTGGCTGGCTACAATGACGCGCACAGTATCGAGCTGAATCCCAACACCACGCACCCTGTCATTGCGCTGATGCCTGACCAGAATGGCGTGGAGGATATCGGCGGTACACTGCGGCTTGGCTCTTACGAGTGTCATCTCGATGCTTCCTCCAAGGCGTACAAGCTCTATGACAGCGAAGTCATTCACGAGCGCCACCGCCACCGCTATGAAGTCAACAATGACTACCGCGCTGTTGTCACAGAGAAGGGAATGCTTTTATCAGGGCTTTCTCCTGATGGGCGTATTGTGGAGATGGTGGAAATTCCATCACACCCGTTTTTCCTTGCCACACAGGCGCATCCTGAATTAAAGAGCAGGCCAAACAGACCGCATCCGCTGTTCCGAGGACTGATCGAGGCAGCACTCAACAATAAAAAATAATCCAATATCAAAAAAGAACACCCGATATTAATATCAGGTGTTCTTTTTGTTGTCTATGCTTTCATCAATCGGATTTACGCTTTACCAACTGAACCAAACAGTTCCATCTTGATCTTTACAATTTCCTTGATGGCTTCACATCCCGGTGCAAGCAGCTTACGAGGATCAAATCCCTTGCCCTCTAAGTCTTTTCCTGCCTCAATATACTTGCGGGTTGCTTCCTGGAAATAGAGCTGGCACTCTGTATTTACATTAATCTTTGCAACACCGAGCGCAATCGCCTTCTTGATCATGTCCTCAGGAATGCCTGTGCCGCCGTGGAGTACTAATGGCATAACACCTGTTTTCTGCTGGATTGCATCCAATGTCTCAAAGCTGAGTCCTGCCCAGTTTGCAGGATATTTGCCATGAATGTTGCCGATACCTGCTGCGAGCATGTCCACGCCCAGATCTGCAATCTGCTTGCACTCATTCGGGTCAGCGCACTCGCCCATGCCTACAACGCCGTCTTCCTCGCCGCCGATGGAGCCAACCTCTGCCTCAATGGAGAGACCAAGCTGGTGTGCTACTGCAACAAGCTCTTTGGTCTTTGCAATATTCTCATCGATCGCATAGTGAGAACCGTCGAACATGATTGACGTGAAGCCTGCCTTGATGCACTTGTAGCATGCGTCATATGTGCCGTGATCCAAATGGAGCGCTACAGGAACTGTGATACCGAGATCTGCATCCATCGCCTTGACCATCGCTGAAACGGTATTGAATCCTGTCATATATTTGCCGGCACCCTCTGACACACCGAGGATAACAGGACTGTTTAACTCCTGAGCTGTCTGTAAGATAGACTTTGTCCACTCAAGGTTGTTGATATTGAACTGACCTACTGCATAGTGACCTTTTTTTGCCTTCTTGAGCATTTCTGTAGCTGATACTAACATAAATCTGAACCTCCATCATTGATTATTATATGTTTCGTTAAAATAGCGGTTGTCCGCCGATATATTCAGTATATCGCTATTGGACATAATTGTCAATTCTACAATTCATACTTATTGAATACTTATGCAATTTGTTCTAAGCGCTCTTTTAACCGCCTCAGTTCATGCTGCCCCGCCTGATCACAACATAAAAGTCTATGATCTTACGCGATCGTGGAGGCGATCAACGCCATCTTTCCTTGGAGCTGTGCTTTGCCAAAGCCATTTGGCAGGATAAAGTGGTCGCCCTTTTTGATAAGCTGCCCGTTGATGAGTCCGTCTCCCTCCACGACACTCATAATCAGGAACGGATACTCCTGTGAAATCTCCATGCTGCCGTCCACGTCCAGCTTCCACACCCGGTAATAATTGCATGAAATCAACTCATTCATCGTGTTCTTTGCATCTGTGGCGATATTGATGACACTCTCCTTTACGGACTTTGCCGGCACAGTGATGACATCAATACTCTTCTCAATATGAAGCTCGCGCGGCTTGCCGTCTTGGAGACGTCCATAATCATACACCCGGTATGTGATATCAGAGTTCTGCTGCGTCTCCAGAATTTCTATGCCGCCTTTGATGGCATGCACTGTCCCGGGGTCAATCTGGATAAAGTCGCCCTTCTTGACAGGCACTTCGCGCAGAAAATCCTCCCATCTGCCGCTGCCAATCATATCTTCAAGTTCTGCTTTGTCCTTTGCATTGTGTCCAATGACAAGCGTTGCGCCCTCTGGCGCGTCAAGGATATACCAGCACTCTGTCTTGCCAAAAGAGCCATTTTCATTCTTTCCGGCATAGGTGTCATCGGGGTGCACCTGTATGCTCAGGTCATCATTTGCATCAATAATCTTGATTAAGAGCGGGAAGCGGTCTCCGGCTGCATTGCCGAAAAGCTGCGGCTCCTCTGACCAGAGCTGGCTTAATGTTTTTCCGGCAAAAGTCCCTTCTTTTATTGTGCAATCCCCGTTAGGGTGCGCGCTCACTGCCCAGCACTCTCCGGTGTTTTCACCCGGAATCTCATATCCCCACTTGCTGCCTAACTTGTTTCCGCCCCAGATCATCTGCTTAAACACAGGCTTCATCCATAAAATCTCTTTTGCCGCGTTTGCTGCATTGGTGTCATTCATACTTAAAATCCCTCCATTTGTCTCTATTACTCTCTGATACCAGTACGCCGAGTCCTTCGCAGTGCGCTTCTGTGTCGCAAAATCCACATAGACAATGCCAAAGCGTTCGTTATATCCTTTGTCCCACTCAAAATTGTCAAGGAATGTCCACAGGAAATATCCCCGGATATCCGCCCCCTCATCGCCTGCCTTTTGCAGCTGCGACAGATAGCGGTCCAGAAATTCAATTCGATTGCTGTCATGGACTTGTCCGTCTGCGGAAACAATATCATGACAGGACATTCCATTCTCCGTGATATAGAGCGGCATATGATAGCGCTCATACAAAAACTTGGGTCCCCAGTACAGGCACTCCGGGGTGACGGGTCAGTTTGCCGCAGTCTTTGGAAATCCCGCCGGCCTGTCCACATACTCGGGTCTGCCGTCCGCCCCTCTTCTGATATAATATCCATTGTAGATGTTCTGCCCCATAAAGTCAATCGGCTGATGGATTAATTCCAGATCCGCTTCTGTGATCTCTGGCAGATATACCCGATACTTCTCAAGCCCCTCGGCTGGATATGTTCCCAGAAAAACAGGGTCGGCAAACTACGCCACATTCCATGTCCAGTTCTCGATTGGCTGGTCAAAGCCAAAATAGATACTTTTTGCCGCCTCGACATCTTCCGGCTTGTCCGTGTAGGGATAATCGCGGTAGAGCGCAACTGCCTTCTCATTGACCGCACCTGTACCTTCTGGCATCAGGCGCGCCCAGCTCAGTGAAAAGCGATATGCCTTTACCCCCAGAAGGCGCATCATGGCAAAATCCTCTTTGTACCTGTGAATATGGTCACAAGCTACATCTGCATTTTGATGCCCGTACACTCTGCCCTCCTCTGCAAAGGTATCCCAGATACACTTCCCCGCGCCGTCCTGCGGGTCTCTACCCTCGATCTGATAGGCACTGCTCGCCACGCCCCAAACAAAATCATCTCGAAACATATGTTGTTCTCCTTCTCAATTCCTCAACTGTGCGATATATCCTGCCAAAACCTCCGCCGCCTGTTTATGACACAGAAATCCCGGGTGCTCTCTTGAACCAACGCTCTCCTTCGTCATGGACGGAAGCTGTAAATAGGACACCTTGCGGTCGTCCGCCTCCTGCGCATACGATAAGACTGCCTCCCTGATATACTGCTGAAAGTCAATGCCAAGCATTCCAAAACACCATATTATCTGTGTGTCTGGATTGCAGGAACGAATCAGCTCCAGAAATGCCTTTGCCGCCTGCTGAAATGCCCTGACATCCTCCATACAGTACGACCCGTCCGCATTTCTGCGCATTTTATGAGCTTCCCCGGTCTGCGCGTCAACCCACGCCGGCTGATCAAAGGAAGCGGCATCGTTTGTCCCCAAATTCACGATCACATAATCCGGCTGCCAACTGGCAAAATCATGCGGCTGTTTTCCGCCAAGCCGCTCATTCTCAACTCCCGGCATCAGACTGCAAATTTCTTTATAATAGTTTGGTATCACGCCATGCAAGTTGTTGTCCCATGCATTGTGTACCCCCCATCCGCTCTGAGAAAATACCCTGTACTCTGCGTCAAGTTTTTGTGCCGTCTGATAGGCATAGCTTTTGACTGACGAGAAGAACATCGGAATCCAGTCCCACTCCTCCTTCGCACCAAAAAGCCCTTCGCCAGAGGTGATACTGTCACCGATAAACTCAATTTTGAGCTTTTTTTCCGCGACCGGGCAAAACTCCCCGTCATGGCGCAGTGCATGGATATGAATATAGGATTCCCCATCGCCGCTCATCGCCTGCAAATCCTTAAAAAACCGCACATTCTTGACACGCTCTGGACTCATGCCGCGAAACAGCGGAATCCATGTTCTGCCCTTTTGCAGCATCTGCCTGCCCACCCAGTCTCCGTTCACGGTATAACTAAACCACGGCTCGTACATGTCAAATGTGACCTCCAACTCCACCCAGAGCTCTGAGCCTGTCACATTGCACTCAAACCCGCTTGCCGTCCAAAACAGCGTCAGCGGGTCGCGGCACGCCGTCGTCCTTCCATGAATCTTCAACTCTGGAATCTCTTTGAGCAATGTCTCTCTCAGCATCGCAATCCCTCCTCATTTATACTATCATGTGTATGAAAAGAACGCCGCGAATCCGACGTTCTTTTCCCCACATATGAATCACATATTCCTGCCATGTGACTTCTCACACTATCTCCTGCCAATCTCTGTATCTGATGTCGTCACTGCGCTCTTTGTCTTGATGTACTCAACGATCTCATCAATCTCAGTGAATGCAAGTCCCACATAGCTGTCTGCCGCGCCATAATAAATAGCGATTCTGCCAGTCTCGGAGTCGTGGATTGTCGCACATGGGAAGCATACATTTGGCACAAAACCTCTCTCCTCATACCACTCTTCAGGTGTCAGCAGGAAGTTCTCGCAGCGGTACTTCACAATCGAAGGATTGTCAATGTCAAGGATTGCACCGCCAATAGAGTACACATAGCCGTTGCAGGTGCCTGTCACACCGTGGTAGAACAACAGCCAGCCCTCACTTGTCTCAATCGGCGCTGCGCCGCCGCCAATCTTCAAGGACTGCCACCACTCGTTTCCTTTGCCCATCACATGTCTGTGCTTGCCCCAGTATACCAAATCCGGGCTCTCGCTCACGAAGATATCGCCAAATGGTGTGTGGCCGGAATCCGAAGGACGGCTCAGCATCATGAAGTTGCCGTTAATCTTTCTTGGAAACAGCACTGCATTTCTGTTGAACGGAAGGAACGGGTTCTCGATGCGCGTAAATGTCTTGAAATCCGTCGTCTTTGCCATGCCGATCGCCGCACCGTAGAAATCCTGACACCAGATAATATAGTACACATCCTCAACCTTCACGAGACGGGGATCGTATGCATACACTGGCATGAACGGATTTCCTGCCTCATCGACAAAGTGAATCTTGTTTGCATCAAAATCCCAATGGATTGCATCTTGGCTGCGTCCCAGATAGATATATGGCACACCGTTGGTCTGCTCACCGCGGAACACGCCGATAAACGCGCCCTCATACGGAATCACTGCACTGTTGAAGATTCTCGTAACACCCTTTACAGGATTTCTCCCGATGATCGGATTTTCATTGTATCGCCAGATGGGCGCATCGGCAACGCCTGAGGTCTTGCCGTCTGCCCTGTCCTGCCAAGGCATGTTTGGAACTGCCGGACTCATCATTTTTACTTTACTCATTTTTTAATCCTCCTGTTTTCAATTTTTACTATATTTATAATCCTGAACCGATCACCGACACAAGATAGAATGGCACCTTGTCGTCCTCATGCGTCTCAATCAGCTCAATATCCACATGATGCCTGCCATAGGGCAGATGCTCTGCAATTGTGTCCAGATGCAGGCTGTCCCCCCATGTCTCCTCGAAATTCCCGTCGAGGACCACTGCTTTGTCCATATCGCCGTCCACCACAGCCCGCGCCACGCAGGCAGGCTTTGCCACTGACTTGCGGTACTGTACGCCGATACAGCTTCCCTCTATATCAAAACCAATATGTGCACCCTTTTTGTCCGCTGTCCAGCCGCGCCGAAATATTTCCCGAATATCATGCTGCGGCTGTCCATCTGCCGTAAACCCCTCATTTTCCGTCAGGACGGTCTCGCTGTTATCGTTCTGGTATCTGACAGAATTTTCATAGGCATTTCGGGTCACTGGTGTCATTTTCTGTACATCCAAATGGTTGTCCGCCGCCTCGTCTCCTGACTGTAATTCCTCATAAACCATCTCCAAAAAGCTGATGATCACCTCCGCCATCAAGCCATGCCCTTCATCGTTTGGGTGCAGATCATCCTCGGTCACATCACGGCTTGTATATGTACCATCCTGCACCTTCTCATACAAAGTCGGCTTCATGCTGACGCAAGGCAGATCGTATGCCTTGCCAATCCTGACGTGCTGCGCCTGTGCATTCGCCCCGTCACTGTAGTATACACTGTTCACAATCAGCACTGCCGGCTCGGTACGGTAACTGTAAATCTTGCGTATCAGACCCTCGTAGGTCTCCAGAAAATGTTCATTATCCTTATCGTTCACACTGAACTCGACAATCGTAAAATCTATCTCTTTTGACAGCAGGTCGCTGTCCGCCCTCGCCACGCCAAACTGTGAGGTCGTGCCGCCAATTCCCGCATTGACATACGTGATCGCTGACGCTGGAAATTTGTCGCACCACCATCTGTACACCAGATATGCGTAGCAGGTTTCAGGAGTCGAGGACAAACAGCCCTGCGTGATGGAGCCGCCCAAAAATCCCACGGTGACTGCCTCACCGCGCATCGCTTTCTTCATCGCTCTCTCAATTCGATAAAGATTTCCTTTATTCAAAACGCCCTTCCTACAATCGATTCCATACTTTTGTGTACGCATCTGTTTATCCTCCTGCTCCTAATAACGATTATTTCATATATTCCAAATTTTTCTTGATAAATGCACACCGCTGTGCCACACAGTCCACAGAGCGGAGTGGGTCCCCAGGGGTGTTGAACACGTAGTCCACAAGCTTGTCGATTGTGGTCGTCGCCACATGCAGCCTCGTATCGCTCGACGCATAGTAAATATATACATCTCCGTTCTCTCTTGCGATTGCTCCGTTTGTGAACACCACATTCGACACATCGCCAACCCGCTCAGCCCCAAGCGGTGCGATCAAAAATCCGCCCGGCTCCGCGATCACCTTT
>OFFU01002137.1_pt1 | contig 11195 bp, 9 predicted proteins | sample 1521451 | NCBI WGS metagenome assembly OFFU01 (sample SAMEA3504106, study PRJEB24116) | mouse gut metagenome | biome: mouse gut; feature: mouse-associated habitat; material: faeces | place: Denmark | collected 2011 | reverse complement strand
GCCGGCCCCTGCCCCCCAAGCGGCTTCCGAGGATACGCCCGTGGGCCCCCTGCCCCGCGCGCTGGACGCGCTGGTCGCGGAAGGGCTGCTCGAACGGCCCGAAGCGGACCCGGACGCGAAGTGCCGTGACATCACCCGCCACCCGCTGGAACTGCCCGCCGACACCCCGGCGGATCGCGGCGTGCGTCTGCAGGCGCTGGCCCGCGCCGACGAGGGCTTCCTCCTCGGCATGGCCTATTCCACGCAGCGCGGTGTCGGCGACGTGCACCCCTTCACCGGAGAACTGCGCCGCGGCCTGGTCGAGCTTTCCTTCCACTCCGAGGAACTCGGCTTCAGCGTGGTCATCGGAGAAGTGGAACTGACCGAATGCGAGACGGTGAGCAGCTATACCGGCACGGCCCGCCCGCCGTGCTTCACGCGGGGATACGGGCTGGTCTTCGGCAACAACGAGCGCAAGGCCCTCTCCATGGCCATCACCGACCGCGCCCTGCGCGCCCGGGAACTGGACGAACCGCTGGTCGGCCCGGCGCAAAACCCGGAATTCGTGCTGCTCCACGGCGACAACGTGGACGCCTCCGGCTTCGTGCAGCACATCAAGCTGCCGCACTACGTAGATTTTCAGGCCGACCTCTCTCTCATTCGCGGCTTGCGGGCCAAGCGGCGGAACAAGGACAACGACCATGCCACAGACTGACGCGTGCACCCCCCTCAAGGGCTATGCCTTCGCCTACCTTGACGAAACGACCAAGCGGATGATCCGGCGCGGCCTGCTCAAGGCCGTGGCGATCCCCGGCTATCAGGCGCCCTTCGCCAGCCGCGAAATGCCCATGCCCTGCGGCTGGGGCACGGGCGGGATTCAGGTAACTGCCAGCATCATCGGCCCGGACGACGTGCTCAAGGTCATCGATCAGGGCTCGGATGACACCACCAACGCCGTGTCCATCCGGGACTTTTTCCGCAAGACCACCGGCGTCGCCACCACAACCCGCACGGACGAGGCCAGCATCATCCAGACCCGCCACCGCATCCCCGAGCAGCCCCTGACCGAGGCGCAGATCATGGTCTATCAGGTGCCGCTCCCCGAACCTCTGCGCTGGCTGGAGCCGAGCGAACGGGAAACCCGCACCCTCCACGCGCTGGAGGAATACGGCATCATGAACGTGAAGCTCTACGAGGACATCGTGCGCCACGGCGCCATCGCCACGGGTTTCGACTATCCCGTGCGCGTGGCCGGGCGCTACATCATGAGCCCGTCGCCCATCCCCCGTTTCGACAACCCCAAGATGCACCGCTGCCCGGCCCTGCAGCTTTTCGGGGCCGGACGGGAAAAGCGGCTGTACGCCATCCCGCCCTACACGGACGTGGAGAGCCTCGACTTCGAGGACTATCCCTTCACCGTGCAGTCGTGGGACGAAGCCTGCGCCATCTGCGGGTCCACCGACACCTATCTGGACGAAGTCATTCTCGACGACAAGGGGAACCGCCTGTTCGTGTGTTCCGATACCGACTGCTGCGCCCGGCGCGCCGCCGAACGCCAGGGGGAAACGCAATGAAAGACTGGAACGCCGCCCCCATCCTGTCGGCGCGCGGCCTGACCCGCCTCTATGGGGAGGACGTCTGCTGCCGCGACGTGTCCTTCGACCTCTGGCCCGGCGAAGTGCTCGGCATCGTCGGGGAATCCGGCTCGGGCAAGAGCACGCTTCTGAACATGATTTCGGGCCGCATGGAAGCGACCTCCGGCACAGTTCTCTACCACGACGCCGCCGGGCGGGAACGCGACATCCACAGCCTCGGCGAAGGCGAAAAGCGCCGCCTGCTGCGCTCGGAACTCGGCTTCGTGCACCAGCGGCCCTCGGACGGCCTGCGGATGCAGGTCAGCGCCGGGGCGAACATCGGCGAGCGGCTCATGGCGGAAGGCGCGCGGCACTACGGCGCGCTGCGCGAAACGGCGCTGCAATGGCTGGAGCGCGTGGAAATCGACACCGGGCGTATCGACGACCGGCCCGCCCTGTACTCCGGGGGGATGCAACAGCGCCTGCAGATCGCCCGCAACCTCGTCACGTCCCCGCGTCTGGTGTTCATGGACGAGCCCACCGGCGGCCTCGACGTGTCCGTACAGGCCCGCCTGCTCGACCTGCTGCGCCACCTCGTGCTGGACATGGACCTCGCGGTCGTGCTGGTCACGCACGATCTCGCCGTGGCCCGGCTGCTCTCGCACCGGCTCATGGTCATGTACCACGGGGAGGTGGTCGAAAGCGGCCTGACCGATCAGGTGCTCGACGACCCCCACCACGCCTACACCCAACTGCTCGTTTCCTCCATCCTGCAAGGCTGAGCCATGAACAAACCCGTCATCGAAGTCCGAAATCTGAGCAAAACCTTCGTACTGCACCAACAGGGCGGCGTGCGCATCGAGGCGCTTTCCGGCATCGGCTTTTCCGTGGACCGCGGCGAGTGCGTCGCCCTGCACGGGCCGTCCGGGGCCGGCAAGTCCACGCTCCTGCGTACCCTCTACGGCAACTACCTGCCCACGGGCGGTTCCGTGATCGTCCGCTGCGGCGGGGGGGAAAAGGACATCACCGCCGCCGATCCCCGCACGGTCATCCGGCTGCGGCAAAGCTGCATCAGCTACGTCAGCCAGTTCCTCCGGGTCATCCCCCGCGTGAGCGCCCTTGATCTGGTCACCGATCCCCTCATCGAAGCGGGCGAGGGAGAGGAGGCGGCCCGCTCCCGCGCCGAGGAGCTGCTCGCCCGGCTGAACCTGCCCGAACGCCTGTGGCACATCGCCCCCGCCACCTTTTCCGGGGGCGAGCAGCAACGTGTGAACATCGCGCGCGGCTTCATCCGTCCCTCACCGATCCTCCTGCTCGACGAGCCCACCGCCTCGCTGGACGGCGCGAACCGGCAGGTGGTCATCGATCTGATCCGTGAGGCGCGAGAGGCCGGAGCCGCCATTGTGGGCATCTTCCATGACGACGTGGCCCGTGAAGCCGTGGCCGACCGCACCATCCCCGTGCAACGCCCGTAACGATTTTCCCAAAGGAATGACGATATGAACGAAACCGTATTCACCAACGCCCGGCTGATCACGCCCGACGCGGTCGTGGAAGGGAGCCTTCTTGTCCGCGACGGCAACATCGCCTCCCTCGACGAAGGCGCGAGCGCAGCCGCCGAACGCATCGATCTGGAAGGCGACTACCTGCTCCCCGGCCTTGTGGAGCTGCACACCGACAACCTCGAAAAACATTTCATCCCCCGCCCCAAGGTGGTCTGGCCGCAGGGCGTGCCCGCGTTCTTCGCGCACGACGCGCAGATCGTGGCCTCCGGGATCACCACCGTGTTCGACGCCCTCTCCGTGGGCGAATACCACGACAAGGGCCGCATCGCCATGCTCGGCAAGGCGGTGAACGCGCTGAACGCGTGCCGGGACAGCGGCCAGCTCCGCGCCGAACACCTGCTGCACCTGCGCTGTGAAGTGGCGGACCCGCGGATGCAGGAACTCTTCTTTCCCCTGTCCGACACGCCCGCACTCCGGCTGGTCTCGCTCATGGATCACACGCCGGGACAGCGGCAGTGGCGGGACACCTCCTCCTACCGGACGTACTACAGCAACCTGACCACGTGGACGGACGAGGAATTCGAAAAGATCGTCGCCCGGTTGCAGGAAACCCGCGACGACTGCGCCGAGGACAACGCCGCCTCGGTCATGGCCTTCTGCCGCGAGCGCGGCCTGCCGATGGCGAGCCACGACGACACGCTGGTGGAGCACGTTGAGGAAGCGCTGGACAACGGCATCGCCATCAGCGAATTCCCCACGACCATCGAGGCCGCGCGGCACGCCGCCGAAAACGGCATGCTCGTGCTCATGGGCGCGCCCAACGTGGTACGCGGCGGCTCGCACTCCGGCAACGTGTCCGCGCTGGAAGTGGCGCAGGCCGGGTATCTGGGGAGCCTGTCCTCGGACTATGTGCCCATCAGCCTGCTGGAAGCGGCTTTCGCCCTGAGCGAGGCCGGGTACATGCCCCTGCACGCCGCCGTGGGCCTCGTGACCGCCAATCCCGCCGAAGCCGTGGGGCTTGACGATCGCGGCAGCCTCGAAACGGGCCGCCCTCGTGCGCGTCCGCATGGTCGAGGGCCAGCCCGTGGTGCGCAACGTGTGGCGGGACGGCGTGGAGGTCTTCTGATGCGGCGGGGACGGCTCGTCTACGTCATGGGGGCTTCCGGTTCGGGCAAGGACAGCCTCTTGCAGGCCCTGCGCCCCCGGCTGCGGGGATGCCCGGCGGTGTTCGCCCGTCGTTACATCACCCGGCCCGCCGCCTCGCGGGGGGAACGGCATATCGCCGTTTCTCCCGAACGCTTCGCGGCCATGCGCGCCGCCGGGCACTTTGTCATGGACTGGCAGAGCCACGGCCTTTGCTACGGCATCGGCAAGGGCATCGAGGCGACGCTGGAACACGGGCACGTAGTACTCATGAACGGCTCGCGCGAATACCTGTCCGAAGCGCTGCGGCGCTATCCCGCGCTCATGCCGGTTCTGGTGGAGGTGGACCCCGCCGTGCTCCGCTCGCGCCTGCTCGCGCGGGGTCGGGAGAGCGGCGCGGACATAGAGGAACGCATCGCCCGCGCGTCCTTGTCCGCCGACTACCCGGAAAGCCTGTGCCGCGTGGACAACTCCGGGCCGCTGGAAGCGTCGGTAGAATGTTTTTACGAACTGATCCGGAAGTGGATGTAGCCCCTCCGACACGCGAAAGACATCCCCCGCAGGGCTTCTCCGCAGCGCCTTGCGAGAAACACAGGATTCAATGGCATGGGCAACGCCGTGGCCGCCGTCACCCAAGGCAACAGACTATAAACCAATGAAGGATTGAGGCAGGTATTCCGCCGTTAACGTGGCGCTGGTAGACTTGGCGGCGTCATGGGACCGCCCCTCACGCCCATACAAAAAACGGCAAACGCACCCGCAAGCCGATCTTCCAAACACGGACGAACGCCGGAGAGCCGTCGCTTTGCTGCGCGATATTCTCCGACAGAGCGGCAGATGTCTGTCGCTTTTTCGCGCTCCAGGCTGAAAAAACGGGACGAGAGAGAGAGAGAGAGAGAGAGAGAGAGAGAGAGAGAGAGTAAAAATGGGTTACGAATCTGCTTTCGTAACCCATTGATATAATGGTGGACCCACTAGGACTTGAACCTAGGACAAACCGGTTATGAGCCGGTGGCTCTACCAACTGAGCTATAGGTCCGTGTGCGCTATTCCGTGAGGACGCCCTCTTCGGGAGCATCCATCTGCATGGCCCCGACGGGGCAAATCCGTATGCAACGCGCGCATACTGTACACTTTTCCTTATCAAATGCAAGGAGGCGCGTGGCCACGTCCACGGTGAGCGCCCCGGTCGGGCACAAGGCCGTGCACATGCCGCACTGCATACAGGCATTCTCATCGTGCCAGATGCGCTGCGCCACGGGCGAAACCCGGACGCCCTTTTCCCGCAGGTAGGCGATGCCCTTGTCGCAGGCTTCGCGGGAACCGGAGAGTTCCAGAGTCAGAAAACCTTCCTGCCGAGGCGTGATCTGGGCGGTGCTGATGTTGAAGTCCAGATCGAAGAGCCGGGTCAGGTTACAGACCAGCGGCGAGCCGGACACTGACGGAGGAAACGTCAAATGCACATTGGAGTGGTAGGGGCGGTTTTCCTGACTCATGGGGCGTCCTACATCTTGTTGTCTTTCATGAGCTGCGTGGCCCGCTTCGCCTCAGCCGACTTGGGGAACTTCTTGATCAGTTCCTGCAACCGGACCTTGGCCGCATCCTTCTTTCCGGCCTTGATGAAGCACATGCCCTGCTTCAGATAGGCGGAAGGAGCCTTGCCGCTTGAGCCGTATTTGGAAATGACCTGCTCATAATCAAGCGCGGCGGCGGGGTAGTTGCCGAGCTGGTAATTGCATTCACCGCGCCAGAACCACGCGTTGGAAATCAGCTTGTGCTTGGGGTAGGTATCGGTGAAGTCCGTAAAGGATTTCAGCGACTGCTTGTAGTTGCGGGCATTGAAGGACTGCACGCCGTTGTCGTACAGCGCCTTGGCGATGTCGGCCTGCGCCTGCGGTGCGGCGGGCTGAGCGGCGGGAGCGGGAGCCGTCTGCGGCGTCTGCACTGTGGACGCGCCGGGCTCGCCCATGCCGGATGGCGCCGTACCCGACGAGGCCGCACCGGGCTGCTCAAAGCCGGGCTGCGCCTCCCCGGGCATCCCGGGAGCGGAAGGGCTGGCCGTAGGCAGTTCCATGCCGAACTGGGTGGCGATGGCCTGCAACGCGGCCTCGTGATTGTTCACGCGCTGCGCCAGCCCCGGAAGGCCGCCAGCGGCAGCCGTGGCGTTGTTGAAATCGTCGATCTGCCCCTTCACGGCGCTCATTTCCTGACGCAGAGACTGCACCTGCGCCCACGTGTCCGCCTGCGCGGGCTGCACGCCGGAAAGCTGGCTGCTCAAAAGGCGAATCTGCTGCTCCTGCTGGTTCAAACGCACCTGCATGGCGTCCATCTGGCTGCTGACGCAACCGCTCAGGGCCAGAGTCCCCACAAGCAAAGGAACGAAACGATACGGCTTTTTCATGATAGTACCCTAATAGAGGATTTCCTGCAAAGATACGCCCTTTGCGGCGGGAACTCAAGTCAGTGAGCCCGCCGCCAGCCGAAGAGCAGGTAGGCCAGCCCGCCGAGGAGCGGGATAAAGACGCAGGCCATGATCCATACTATCCGTTCAAGCGGCGTCCCGAACGTATGATTGAAGGCGTGCCAGATGCCCCACAAATTGAGCAGCGCGGGCACGAAAAGCAGGGCAAGCTGCCACCATTCCAGCGAAAACAGACTCACGGCGTCCTCCCCGCCCCTTTCGGGGCCAGCCACAGGCTGAGGCAGACGAGCACTGCCCCGCAACAAATGGCGATGTCCGCCACGTTGAAGGCGGGCCAATGCCACTGGCCGACGTAGAAATCCAGAAAGTCCACTACGGCCCTGAAGCGGATGCGATCCACAAGGTTGCCTACCGCACCGCCGAGCACGAGCCCAAGGCCCCAGAACAGGAAGCGATCCCCCTTGCGCGCCGAGCGTGCCAGCAGGAAGATCACCCCCGCCGATACCACGGTGGCGGCGAAAAAGAGCCAGAACTGCCACTCGATGTCGGAACGGTTCAGGAAGCCGAAAGCCGCACCCCGATTGCGGATGTTCACCAGATCAAAGAAGCCGGGGATGACCGTCACCGCCCCGTAATAGGGCAGTGAGGCCATCACCCAGAGCTTGGTGAGCTGATCCAGAAGGAGCACCACGAGGCCGACGCCGAGCAGCGTCCGATACCGATTATCCTTGTCCGCTCCGGCCACTACGCAAGTTCCTTCATGACCGCGGCACAGCGGGGGCACAGCGTCGGATGTTCGGGATCGGAGCCGAGCTCATCACTGTAAATCCAGCAACGTTCGCACTTTTCCCCGGCGGCCTTGGTCACGCTGACGGCCAGCTTGCCACCGTCGGGGAGATCAAGCGACGCGAGATCAGCCGGGGCCTCAGCCAGAGGAGCCAGATGCAATTGCGAAACGATGCACACCGCGCGCAGGTCCGTGCCGATGTTTTCGAGCACGTCCAGCAGGTCCGGCGAAGCGTAGAGGGTCACGGCGGTGTCGAGCGCGTGCCCTACTGTGCCCGCCTTGCGCAGCGGCTCGATGGCGCGGGTCACTTCGGTGCGCGCGGCCAGCACGCTTTCCCAGCGTTTGCGGGCGTCGTCGGCCAAAAGGAAGGCGTCCGCCTCCATGACCGGGAAGGCGAAGACGGTGGGCGCATCCGGGCGCAGAGCGTCGGGGATGTGCCGGAAGACCTCCTCGGCGGTGAAGCTCAGGACCGGGGCCATGTCCTGCGTGAGCATGAGCAGGATGTAATACAGCGCGGTCTGAGCCGAACGCCGCTCCCGGCTCCCGGGCGCAGAGGAATAGAGGCGATCCTTCAGGATATCCAGATAAAAGGCCGACAGGTCCGTGGAGCACAGGTTGTGCAGCGTATGGAAAACCTTGTGGAATTCGTAATCGCGGTAGGCCCCCTGCACGCGCAGGTGGGCGCGCGCCGCCACGTCGAGCGCGTAACGGTCCAGCGGGTCCATGTCCTTCACGTCCACCAGATCGGCCTTCGCCACGTCGCTCAGGTTGCCGAGCAGGTAGCGGCAGGTGTTGCGGATGCGGCGGTAGGCGTCCACGAGGCGGCTGACGATTTCCTGCGAGATGCGTACGTCTTCGCGGTAGTCCACGGAAGCCGCCCACATGCGGATGATTTCCGCGCCGTGCTTGTTGATGATCTCCTCAAGCTCGATGCCGTTCCCAAGGGATTTGGACATCTTGCGACCCTCGCCGTCGACCACGTAGCCGTGCGTGAGCACCGCCTTGTAGGGCGGCACCCCGCGCGTGCCCACGGAGGCGAGCAGCGAGGAATGGAACCAGCCGCGGTGCTGGTCCGAGCCTTCGAGGTAGAGATCGGCGGGGAAGCCAAGCTCGGGGCGCTTTTCCAGCACCGCCGCGAAGCTGGTCCCGGAATCGAACCACACGTCGAGGATGTCCGTCTCGCGCTTCCAGTGCTGACCGCCGCACTTGGGGCAGCGCAGGCCCTCGGGGACGATCTCCTTCATGTCGGCTTCATACCAGTAGTCGCAGCCGGTGGGGTGCTTGGCGAAACGGGCGGCGATGTCGCGCATCCACTGGGGATCGTTCCACGCCTCGCCGCAATCCTCGCAGAGCAGGGCCAGAATCGGCACGCCCCACAGACGCTGGCGCGAAATGCACCAGTCCGGGCGCTGCTCGATCATGTTGTAGATGCGCTCCTCGCCCCAGCTCGGAATCCATTCCACGTCGTTGCGGATGGCGTCGAGGGCCTTGCGGCGCAGGCCGTTGGCCTCCATGCTCACAAACCACTGCGTGGTGGCCCGGAAAATGACCGGCTTCTTGCAGCGCCAGCAGTGCGGGTAGGAGTGCACGATGTCGGCGCGGCCCATGAGGTTGCCCACTTCCTGCACCTTCTCGATGACCGCGGGGTTGGCCTGCTGCACCTGCAAGCCGGCGAAGAATTCCACGCTGTCCAGATATTCGCCGCGGTCGTTGAGCGGGGAATAGATGTCGATGCCGTACTGGAGGCAGACTTCGTAGTCCTCGCGGCCATGCCCGGGCGCGGTGTGGACGCAGCCCGTGCCCGCGTCCAGCGTGACGTGACCGCCCAAGATGACGGTGGACTCGCGGTCATAGAAAGGATGGCGGGCCTTCAGGAGGTTCAGGCTCTCCCCGGCGGCGGTGCCCACGGCCTTTACGTCCTCAAGGTTCCAGCCGCAGGCCCTGGCGACGCTTTCAATGAGTTCGGTGGCAAGGACGTACTGGCTGCCTTCGTATTCGACCAGCGAATATTCAAATTCGGGATGCACGGCCACGGCCATGTTACTGGGCAGGGTCCACGGCGTGGTCGTCCAGATGATCACATAGGCGCGGGAGGGATCGGCGGTCGGGAAAACGTCCTTCAGCTTTTCGTCGTTCAAGGGGAAGCGCACGTAGATGGAAGGCGACTTGTGATCGGCGTATTCCACTTCCGCCTCGGCCAGCGCTGTCTGGCAGGAACAGCACCAGTAGATGGGCTTCTTGCTGCGGACGACGTTGCCCTTTTCCACAAAGTTGGCCAGCTCGGTGGCGGTGGCGGACTCGTATTCGGGATTCATCGTCTTATAGGGATGCTCCCAGTCACCGAAGGCACCGAGGCGCTTGAATTCCTTGCGCTGGATGTCGACGAACTTGTCCGCGTACTGGCGGCAGCGGCGGCGTACCGCGTAGGAAGGCAAATCCTTTTTCTTGTCCCCCAGCTCGTGCTCTACCTTGAGCTCGATGGGCAGGCCGTGGCAGTCCCAGCCGGGCACGTAGACGGAACGCTCGCCCTGCATGTTGCGGGACTTGATGATGATGTCCTTCAAAATCTTGTTCAGGGCATGGCCAAGGTGCAGATGGCCGTTGGCGTAGGGCGGGCCGTCGTGCAGGCGGAAGGTACCCCGGCTTCCCGAGGCGTCCAGCATGGTGGCGTACGTATTGTTTTCTTCCCACCAGCGCAGCATTTCCGGCTCGCGCTGGGTGAGATTGGCTTTCATGGGAAAGGAGGTCGCAGGGAGATTCAGGGTTTTCTTATAGTCGCTCATGAACAGGCTCCTTCTATATCCACACCAGAGTGTAATCGAAAACTTTTGCTTCAAGCCCGCGCGCTTGTCAAGGCGCAACGGACCCGGCGCGCCCCACGATTCGTAAAGCGTTATAGTCTTTTTTATGTCACGATTGCCGAAAAGCGTGCGAGATGCTAGCGTGCCGCAAAATCATGCGGAGACCTTTATCATGAAAACGATGACCCGCCTCCTCTTTCTGTCTCTCGCCCTCCTCCTCGGGGGCTGCCTGCGTCAGGAGTTCGCGACTACCGTTCTCTCCGAAACCCAGCCCGAGTACGGCAGCCCGCAAAGCCTCATCTACGCCATTGAGCCCCTTGAAAAACGGCAGAAACGGAACCCGCGCTTCCCGGCCCTGCAAAGCCGGGTGGAAAAGGCCCTGCGCGAACGGGGCCTGCGGACCTCAAGGGACGTGTCGCGGGTCACAGGAATCATCTTCGTGGACGTCAAAACGAAGCTGCGGACGGAAGAGCATACCTATGAGGAACCGATATACGAATACGGCAGCGAAATCACGGGCGCGCACGGTTCCTACAATCCCAAGACCGGACGCTATAAGGTCCGCTACGAACGGACCCCGACCTATGAAAAGAAAGGCTACCGGAAAAGAAGCTGGACGAGCTACAACTACGAAACGACCCTCTTCCTTCAGGCGTGGGATTTGAGGACGAGCAAAAGCCCGTGGACCACCATGCTGTGGTGCTCCACACCGGTGGATGACGAGGAGAAGGTGGTCGAGGCCATGCTGGAAGGCGGCAAGGACTATATCGCCACCGATACCTATCCCACGGTCCATCTGACCATCGAGGAGGACTCCGACGGCGGGTATACGGCGAGCGTGGACGAGTGAGGCACGGCCCACGCCCCTCGCCAGTCCCCCAGCCCTCCCTTTGAAACCAACGGCACACGGCCCCGGAAGGCCCCGGAAACAGTCGGCACCTGAGCCCATCAGCATACAACACAAAAAGCCCCTAGCGGTTTGCT
>OFFU01002136.1_pt1 | contig 11196 bp, 5 predicted proteins | sample 1521451 | NCBI WGS metagenome assembly OFFU01 (sample SAMEA3504106, study PRJEB24116) | mouse gut metagenome | biome: mouse gut; feature: mouse-associated habitat; material: faeces | place: Denmark | collected 2011 | reverse complement strand
AAATGATTATGATTGGCTGAAGGGGTATAGAAAAGATTTTCCGTTCCCATTGACAGAGATTGATGCCGGTTCGAAAGAATTACAGGAGGCAGAAGGAAATCTTGAGCAATGGTCGTTAATGGGTATTTTCGGACGTTTCAATTATAACTATAAGGAACGTTATTTGTTTGAGGCCAACTTCCGTTATGATGGCTCTTCCCGCATTAATCCCGACGACAGATGGGGTATATTCCCTTCTTTCAAATTTACTGACAACGAAAACCTGAGCGCTCTTTATGCATTCTACAATGGCTCAACCGTTGTACTCAATGGCGAGACTCTTACCTCTGATCAATATAAAGCAGGTGTAAGCTATGACAATAACGCCGTATTCTTTGAGATAACAGATACCAATATTCTCAAACCCGGCAAACTGACAATCACGATTCCCGCCGGAGGCATAGGTTTGAGAAATGAATACAATGAAGAGCCAATATCTCACACATGGAATGTAGTGGAAGCCAAGACATATACTTACGTCCTGACTCCTGATGCCAAAGAACCCGTAGCTTCCCTTGCCGAGATAACAATCTCATTCCCCGAGGCAAAGAAAGGCGAACTCTTCAATCTTGGATTCATCTCATTCAAGGATAAGAATTACAACTGGCTGCAGTGCAAATCTGCAGAACCCGTTGCCGATGCTGAATGCGCAACATTCAAGATGGTATTCGATGTTACTAACGTTAAGGAAAATACTCCTTACACTCTGTCAATACGCAACGGAGCATTCACTCTTGATGGCTCTCAAGAATCTCCGGAAGTCAACGCAGTATATACCTACTCCAAGACTACAGGCATAATGGGCATTGCAGCTGATGCAGATGGCAAATATACGGTAGTTGACATCAACGGACGCATCATCCTTAATCGCGTGGATGCTTCAGAACTAAGGAACCTTGCAAAAGGAATCTATATCATCAACGGTAAGAAACAAATCATAAAGTAATTGAATCTCAGTTTTAATGAAAAAGTTATTCATTCTTTCAGCAATCGGGTGCATGGCACTCGGACTGAATGCTAAACCGATAACCCCTGCCGAGGCGCTCAACGCCGCCACGATCAACGGCGCGGCCGCCATGGGCGAGAGCCAGCGCTACGGATCGATAACGCGCGGCAAGGTGGCCAACATGTTCGTAACGCGCCCCATGCCGTCGCTGGCATGGATGCCATACGCATACCAGACGCCCGTGATACGTCATATCGTACTTGGCGGAAAACCGATAAAGACCCTGCAATCATGAAACCGACCTTCGTAATAGCAGCAGCCGCAGCGGCGGCCGCGCTGCTTGCGGCAAGGGCGACGCCTGCACCGCCGAGGCGTGCGACAGCCGCAACGAGGTAATCGAGACGATACTCACGCGCCGCAGCATACGCGCATACTCGCCCGAAGCGGTCGACCGCACGCAGATGCAGACGATCGTCGAGTGCGGGCTCAACGCCCCGAGCGGCCTGAACATGCAGCCGTGGGCGGTGCGCGTGCTCGACTCCGAGGAGTTCAGCGGCGGCATGACGGCGCTATACCGCGAACGTCATCCCGAAACCGGCGGCGACGTGTCGTTCCGCAACATGTTCCGCAACGCCCCGACGGTAGTATTCATAGCCTCGCCCGACGACGGCAGCGGAGTGTTCGACTGCGGTCTTCTGGCCGAGAACATGATGCTGGCCGCATGGTCTATGGGCATAGGCTCGTGCTGTCTGGGCAGCGCGATAGGCTTCATCGCGTCGACTCCCGAAACGGCACCTTTCATCGAGCGTCTGTCGCTGCCCGAGGGTTACCGCCCTCTTATAGCCATAGGCTTCGGCTACCCCGACGAGCAGCCCGAAGCGCGCGAGCGCGACATGTCGAAAGCGATGTTCGTCGACTGACAAGCGGCGAGCGATAGTGTACGAGGGTGTCTGGTAAGTTTCAGACACCCTCGTTTTCTTTTTGGGTCTAACGGATGCGTATATGCTGCCCGAATGTCTTGCAAATCTACTGGCCGTTGCGACGGCTTGCGCCGTTATACGAATTGTACCCACCCCCTAACGTAAATATCGAAAAAATCGTGCGTTCTCTACGCCCGGCTGTTCCGGGCGATATCCGCTGCAAGGGCAAGGACGAATACGCACGGCACACCCATGACCAGAGAGGCCGCCGGCATGTTTCGCTATACGTCGCAGGCCGCAGCACGCGACACGATTTTTGCGTCGGACAACACTCGCCCGCCCCTGCGACGAGATAACGCACAGCCGCCGGCAGCGCTGCCGGCTTACGCCGACGGAGGGCATGGCCGTTAAAGCCCGCTCCGGCGGTAAGAGATTCGATTACAATGCGGTTAAGGATATTAAATTTTTTAATAAAATTGCCGTTGTAAAATATTTGTGTTACCTTTGCACGGAATTATATAGACAACGATTAACAAATAAAAATACAGAGTATGAGTAACATCAATTTGACCCCCGACTTTCTGTTCGAAGTCAGTTGGGAGGTTTGCAACAAGGTAGGCGGCATACACACGGTAATAGCCACCAAGGCGCCGACGGTCGGACGCCGAATGGGCGACAAGTACATTACCGTCGGTCCCGACTTCACGCAGGACGGCGGCAACCCCGAGTTCGCCGAGGACACCGCTCTGCTGGCCGCATGGCGCGAGAGTCTCTACGCACAGGGCATCCGCGTGCGCATAGGACGCTGGAATATAGAAAGCTCGCCCGTGGCGATACTCGTCGACTTCAAATCGTACTTTTCGCAGAAAGACGACATACTCAAAAAACTGTGGGACATATATCACGTCGACTCCCTCTCGGGACAGTGGGACTATATCGAGCCCGTACTGTTCGGCTACGCCGCAGGCGAAGTGATAGGATCTTACGTCAAGCAGTTCTGCTCGGCGACGGACAAGGTGGTAGCCCACTTCCACGAGTGGATGACATCGGCCGGCAGCCTCTACCTGCGCAACCACGCACCCTACGTGGCTACGGTATTCTCGACGCATGCGACCGTCATAGGCCGCTGCATCGCCGGCAACCGTCTGCCGCTCTATAACGACCTGCACAAATTCAACGCCGACGAGCTGGCGCGCCAGTTCAACGTCATGGCCAAACACTCGATCGAGAAGGCCGCAGCGGCATATGCCGATGCCTTCCTTACCGTGAGCGACATCACGGCCAACGAGTGCAAATATCTGCTGGGACGCGAGGTTACGCGCATCACGCCCAACGGATTCGAGAACGGATTCGTACCCGAGGGCGACGCCCTCGAACGCAAGCGCGCCGAGGCACGCCGCAAGATGATCGCCGTGGCCGAGGCGGCATGGGACCACAAGTTCGAGCGCGAGCCGCTGATCGTGGCCACCAGCGGCCGCTACGAGTTCCGCAACAAGGGCATAGACGTATTCCTCGAATCGTTGAAGCAGCTCGCGCAGCGCGACACCGCAGGCCGCGAGGTGCTCGCCATAATCGCAGTGCCGGCCGCCACGGTGGGCATGCGCGTCGATCTGCAAGCGCACTTGCAGGATCCGTCGAATCCGATCGACCCCGCACAGAAGCGATTCCTGACGCACAATATCGAGAACGAGGCGTGGGACGCCGTATGTCAGAGCATCGAGGGCAGCATACTCTCGACCGCCTCGTCGCGCGTCAAGGTGCTCTTCGTGCCGACCTATCTCACGGGCAACGACGGCATATTCAACATGCCCTACTACGACCTGTTCGCAGGCATGGACCTGACGGTCTTCGCTTCGTACTACGAGCCGTGGGGATACACCCCTCTGGAATCGGTGGCCTTCGGCGTGCCGACCGTCACGACGACCCTCTCGGGCTTCGGCATGTGGGTGGCCAAGCAGTCGCACCACAACGGCGTCGACATCGTACGCCGCGACGACTACAACGAGCGCGAGGTCGCCTTGGAGCTTACCGAGACCATAGAGCGCTATCTCTCAGCCTCGCCCGAGGAGTACGCCGCACTGAGCAGCGCGGCGCAGGAGGTATCGCGCACCGCACTCTGGTCGAAGCTCTACAACCAGTACGAGAAGGCATACGAGGAGGCTATCGAGAACTCCATATCGCGCACCAACCGCGTAATAGCCGACGGCGGCTCGCGCGACGAGCAGATAAACTTCGTGCGTCAGCAGCTCATATCCAACCGCCCGTCATGGCACCGTCTTATGGTCGAGAAGAGCATCCCCGAGCGTTTGAAGCCGCTCGACGAGCTGGCACGCAACCTGTGGTGGTGCTGGACGCCCGGTGCGCGCGACCTGTTCGAGTATGCCGACGAGAACCTTTGGGTGGAGGTCGACCGCAACCCGATCGTGCTGCTCGACAAGCTGCCCGTAGAGCGTCTCGAAGAGCTCTCGACAGATAACGGGTTCCTCGAAAAGATGGATGCCGTATATGCACAGTTCAAGGAGTACATGTCCGAAAAGCCGTCGCCCGAGTCGGCCAAGATAGCATACTTCTCTATGGAGTACGGCCTGCACTCGTCGTTGAAGATATATTCGGGCGGTCTGGGCATTCTGGCCGGCGACTACCTCAAAGAGGCATCGGACCGCAACGTGCCCATGGCGGCCGTAGGTCTGCTCTACCGCTACGGCTACTTCACGCAGCGTCTCTCTGCTCAGGGCGAGCAGGAGGCCGCATACGAGGCTCAGAACTTTACCAAGCTGCCCATATCGCCCGTGCGCGACGAGGACGGCAACTGGATCAGCATACAGGTGGCGCTGCCCGGCCGCACCCTCTCGGCACGCGTGTGGAAGTGTCAGGTCGGCCGCACCGACCTCTATCTGCTCGACGCCGACTACGAGGCCAACCTCGAAGAGGACCGTCAGGTAACCTACTATCTCTACGGCGGCGACTGGGAGAACCGCTTGAAGCAGGAGATACTGTTAGGCGTGGGCGGTATCCGCGCCCTGGTCAAGATGGGCATCAAACAGCAGGTATACCACTGCAACGAGGGTCACGCAGCATTCATCGGCATCGAGCGCATACGCAATCTCATAGCTAAGAAGCGCCTGTCGTTCTCGGAGGCATTGGAGGTCGTGCGCAGCTCGTCGCTCTTCACTACCCATACTCCCGTGCCGGCCGGCCACGATGCATTCCCCGAGGAGATGCTGCGCCAGTACATGTCGCACTACCCCGACGTACTGGGCATCACGTGGGATCAGTTCATCAATCTCGGCAAGACCAACCCCAACGACCATAACGAGAAGTTCTCGATGTCGGTTCTGGCATGCAACCTCTCGCAGGAGGTCAACGGCGTATCGTGGCTCCACGGCGAGGTGTCGAAAGACATTCTTGGCAACATGTGGCCCGGCTACTTCAAGAACGAGCTGCACATAGGCTACGTTACCAACGGCGTGCACTTCCCCACGTGGACGGCCTCGAACCTGCGCCGCCTCTACGCCAAGTACTTCGCAGACGGATTCGAGGGTCACACCTACGACATCCCGGCATGGCAGAAGGTACACCGGATCGAGGACGCGACGCTGTGGCGCGAGCGCATGGCACTCAAAGAGCGTCTTGTAAAACATATCCGCAAGCGTTACAGCGACCCGACGCAGGTGCGTCTGGAATCGCCGCGCCAAATGGTACAGGTCACCGAGAGCATCAAGCCCGACGTGCTGACCATAGGCTTCGCCCGCCGCTTCGCCACCTACAAGCGCGCATATCTGCTCTTTACCAATCTCGACCGTCTCTCGGCCATAGTCAACAACAAGGAGCACCCCGTGCAGTTCATCTTCGCGGGTAAGGCGCACCCCAACGACAAGCCGGGACAAGATCTGATAAAGCGCATCGTCGAGGTGTCGTCGATGCCCGAATTTCTCGGCAAGATCGTATTCCTGCAAAACTACGACATGGAGCTGGCACGACGTATGGTACAGGGCGTAGACGTATGGCTTAACACTCCCACGCGTCCGTTGGAGGCCTCGGGAACATCGGGAGAGAAGTGCGTCATGAACGGCGTGATGCAGTTCTCGGTGCTCGACGGCTGGTGGGTCGAGGGCTACAAGGAGGGCGCCGGCTGGCAGCTGCCCATGGAGCGCACCTATGCCGACCAGAGATATCAGGACGAGCTGGATGCCGAGCTTATATACAACACTATCGAGGAGCAGATCGTACCGCTCTACTACGACCGTGCTGAGGACGGCATACCCCACCGCTGGGTAGGATCGGTCAAGCGCTGCATCGCCGACATAGCGTCGAACTTCACGACCAACCGCATGCTTATCGACTACGAGGAGCGCTTCTACAACAAACTCGCAAAGCGCAAGGAGTCGATGCTCGCCGACAACTACATGCTCGCACGCCGCATCGCGGCATGGAAGCGCAAGGTCTCGGCGGCGTGGGATTCGGTCAGAATCCTCGACGTCAAGCGCGCCGAGATCGAGAGCGAGGCTATCTTCGTCGGCTCTAAATACCGCTTCGAGATCGAGCTCGACATCGCCGACCTGTCGAAAGAGGATATAGGCGCCGAGCTGGTGGTGGCCAAGCAGATCGAGGCGGGTCGTGCGGCCAATGTCGTCGAGACCCGACAGCTCGAACTCAAATCGGTCGAGGGCAGCAGGATACGCATGGCTCTGGACTACGCTCCGCAGCGAACCGGCTCGTTCGATGTTGCGCTCAGGGTATACCCGCGCAACGAGAATCTGCCCCACAGAATGGACTTCGCCCTGGTAAAGTGGGCGTAACGCACTGATCGACCGACTGTTGATGCGATAAAGGGAAGGCCGGCCTTCCCTTTATCCCTTTGATCGTTTGGATTTTAGCGAAAAAAAACGTATATTTACTTGTCGTTACGCGACATAAGTCGAGATACAATCTAAAATACACTACCAATATGTCAGGACTCACATTCGATAAGCGTGAATTGGGCAATCTGGAATACTCGCTCTCACGCGAGATGCTGGCTACCGATCGCCGCGGAGGCTACATGAGCACGACGATCGTATGCTGCAACACGCGCAAGTACCACGGTCTGATGGTCGCACCGATCGACGACAGCGACCGCACCTACGTACTGCTCTCGTCGCTCGACGAGACGATCGTGCAGCACGAGCAGTCGTTCAACCTCGCACTGCACCGTTATCGCGGCGTCTACGAGCCGCGCGGCCACAAATACATCACCGACTTCCGCTACACGCCCACCCCCACGATCGTATATCGTGTCGGCGGCGTGGTGCTGCAAAAGGAGCTGCTGTGGATACACAAGCGCACGCAGCTGATGATACGCTACACACTGCTCGACGCCCACTCTGAGACCACGCTGCGCCTGCGCCCGCTGCTCGCGTTCCGCGACAAGCACTCTCTGTCGAGAGCCAACATGGAGGCCAACGGACGCTCGACGGCCGTGCCGTGCGGTGTCAAGTGCCGCCTCTACGAGGGATTCCCGTGGCTCTATATGCAGACCGACCGCGCCGATGCCGAGTTCGTCGCCGCACCCGACTGGTATTACGGATTCGAATATCAGGAGGAGCTCAAACGCGGCTACGAGGGTCACGAAGATCTGATGACCACCGGCTACTTCGAGTTGAAGATCAAGAAGGGCGAGAGCGTGATATTCTCAGCCTCGACCGACATGATGGCCTCGGAGCAGACGATCGACGCCGTGTACGAAGCCTCGCTGGCACGCCGAACCCACAAGATCGACTTTCTGAGCTGCCTGCAACACTCGGCACGTCAGTTCGTCATACGTCGTCCGGGCGAGCGCACGGAGGTCATAGCCGGCTACCCGTGGTTCGGCCCCATAGGACGCGACACGTTCATGTCGCTGCCCGGCATAACGCTGACGCAGGGCTACAAGGAGGACTGCATGGATGTACTCGATACGATGATTCGCGACATGCGCGACGGCGACTTCGCCGGCTCGGCCTCGGCGACAGTCTCGGCCGACGCACCGCTGTGGTTCTACTGGACGTTGCAGAATCTCGAAAGACATATCGGCCCGAAGGAGCTGTGGTCGCGCTACGGCGAGGCCATGAAGTCCGTCTTGGAGGCCTATCGCCGCGGCATGGGCGGCGGCGAGGTGGTCATGCACGACAACGGCCTGATATGGGCTGCGGCCGACAACCGACCCCTGACGTGGATGGCGACTATGGTCGACGGACGTCCCGTCACGCAGCGCGCCGGATACGCCGTCGAGATAGAGGCGTTGTGGTACAACGCCGTCATGTACACCTTGGAGCTTGCACGCAAGCATAAGGACAAGGAGTTCGTCGACCGCTGGAAGGCCGTACCCGAGCTCACGCACCGCAGCTTCCTCGAAAAGTTCTGGCTCGACGAGGAGGGCTTCGCGGCCGACTACGTGAACGGCTACGAAGTCAACAAATATATCCGCTGCAACATGGCTGTGGCATGCGGTCTGAATTATACCATGCTGAGCGACGCACAGCGCGTATCGGCCATAATGACCATGCGCCAGCATCTGCTCACGCCGCGCGGTCTGAGATCGCTCTCGCCGCGCAATCCGCTCTACGAATCGTCATATGCCGAAGACCAGCGCTCGCAGGATCTGGCCTCGCGCAACGGCTCGGTGTGGATATGGCCGTTCGTATTCTACGTCAAGAGCTGTTTCGAGCTCAGCGGCGGCAACTTCGCCGACGAGGCGCGCGAGATGCTCCACGCCTTCAACGGCGAGTTGCAGACCCACTGCATCGGCTCCGTGGGCGAGCGCTTCGAGGCCGATCCTCCGTTCGCCGCACGCGGTTCGGTGTCGCACGCCACCAGCGTCGGAGGCCTGCTCTACATCAATCGTCTGATCGACGAGTATTCGGCCGCACGGCAGGATAAGGACAGGGCTGCGGCCAAGGGTATGTCCGCTGCGCCGGCCGCTCCGGGCAGGGCTGCGGCGAAAGCCGGCGGCGCCAAGGGCTCTGCGGCAGCCGCCAAGAGCGCTGCGAAGAGGGGCGCCAAAAAGGCCGCAGCAGACAAATAAGCCCTCCTTATAGGAGACACAAAACTATAAATATTACTTAACTTTATTGATTATGAGAGTCTTAATGTTCGGCTGGGAGTTCCCGCCCCATATCGCCGGCGGTCTGGGCACCGCCTGCTACGGTATGACGCGCGGCTTGGCTCGCAACGATGTCGAGGTAATCTTCGTCATGCCCAAAGCCTCGGGCGACGAGGACCAGCGATTCGTAAAGGTCGTCAATGCAAGCGATGTGGAAGCTCTCTATACGGGCGATGTGGCTACCGGCGCAGACGATATAATGCGTAAGATGTCATTCATCCATATCGACTCGAATATGGTTCCCTACCTATCTCCCGAGGAGTATGAAACCCACCGCGAGGAGTACCTGCGTACTGGCAGCAAGACATGGGAGGTGCCGGGCGACGTATGGACGCAGCGCTATACGTTCTCGGGCAAATACGGCGCCAACCTGCTCGAAGAGGTCGCGCGCTACGCCGTGGTGGCCGCACAGGTGGCCAAGGATCTCGAAGGCCAGTTCGACGTGATACACGCCCACGACTGGCTGACATACTTCGCAGGCATCGCCGCCAAGCGCGTCTCGGGCAAGCCGCTGGTGGTGCACATGCACGCCACGGAGTTCGACCGCAGCGGCGAGAACATCAACACGCAGACATACGCCATAGAGCGCGCCGGCATGCACGCCGCCGACATGGTGATAGCCGTCTCGAACCTTACGCGCAACATCGTCATCGACCGTTACGGCGTCGAGCCTGAAAAGGTCGTCACGGTGCACAATGCCGTCCGCTTCGCCGAGAAGCAGACCGAGCTCCCCGAGCGCGGCGTCGACGACAAGATCGTAACGTTCCTCGGCCGCATTACCTACCAGAAGGGTCCCGACTACTTCGTCGAGGCGGCAGCCAAGGTGCTAAAACGCGTGCCCGACGTCCGCTTCGTCATGGCCGGTTCGGGCGACATGATGAACCACGTCATACGGCGCGTGGCGTCGCTCGGCATCGCCGACAGGTTCCACTTCACGGGCTTCCTGCGCGGCGACGACGTGCAGAAGATGTTCCAGCTCTCGGACGTATATGTCATGCCGTCGGTCTCGGAGCCATTCGGCATATCGCCCTTGGAGGCCATGCGCTCCAACGTGCCGGTCATCATATCGAAGCAGAGCGGTGTGGCCGAGGTGCTCGACTACGCCGTCAAGGTCGATTACTGGGACGTCGACGCCATGGCCGATGCAATATACGGCCTGATTAAATACCCTGCCCTTGCCAAGATGTTCTCGTCGAAGGGACTCGAAGAGGTCACGGGGCTCAAATGGAACAACGCCGCCGCCAAGATCAAGAGCGTCTACGAGCAGGCGATCGACAAGTGCAACCGACAGAAATAATAAAAAGATCAATATATGAAGACTGTTTGCCTCTATTTTCAGGTACACCAGCCCTGGCGTTTGAAGGTCTATCGATTCTTCAACATGGGCAAGGATCACAACTACCTCGACGACTTTACCAATCGCGCCATAATGCAGAAGGTAGCCCGACAGTGCTATCTTCCGATGAACGCGCTGCTGTTGAGGCTCATCAAGGACAACAAGGGCAAGTTCCGCTGCTCGTTCTCCATAACGGGCACTGCCGTCGAGCAGTTCAAGGCCTATGCGCCCGAGGTGCTCGACTCGTTCAAGGCGCTCGCCGAGACCGGATGCGTCGAATTTCTTGCCGAGACCTACTCGCACTCGCTGGCTTCGCTGCGCTCCGAGGAGGAGTTTACCGAGCAGGTCAAGCTGCATGCCGCGATGATAAAGCGCGAGTTCGGCGTCAAGCCCACGGCGTTCCGCAACACCGAGCTCATCTACTCCGACTCTATCGCCGCCACCGTATCGCGCATGGGCTTCAAGACAATGCTCGCCGAGGGCGCCAAGCACGTGCTGGGCTGGAAATCGCCCAACTTCCTCTATACCGACGCCACCGACAACAAGCTGCGCCTGCTGCTGCGCAACTACAAACTCTCTGACGATATCGCCTTCCGCTTCTCCAACGAGGGCTGGGACCAGTATCCGCTCACGGCCGACAAGTTCGCATCGTGGGTGGCGGCCGAGAACGGCGACGTTGTAAACCTGTTCATGGACTACGAGACCTTCGGCGAGCACCAGAAAGCATCGACCGGCATCTTCGATTTCGTCAAGGCACTGCCCAAGGCCCTGCTGTCGACGCAGCAGGTGGAGTTCGCCACCGTCAGCGAGGCTGCCAAGAGCCTGCAACCGGCGG
>OFFU01002126.1_pt1 | contig 11269 bp, 10 predicted proteins | sample 1521451 | NCBI WGS metagenome assembly OFFU01 (sample SAMEA3504106, study PRJEB24116) | mouse gut metagenome | biome: mouse gut; feature: mouse-associated habitat; material: faeces | place: Denmark | collected 2011 | reverse complement strand
AAGAATTGTCGCGGGGCTCTTTTTCACATATAAAAAATCAGATTTCGTAGTCACAGACTTTGGTGCTTGCCACTTTGGCTGCGAAAGTGTCGGCTACAGATTGTCCGACGATGGCAAGTGCTACAGAGGGGTGCTCGGTTGCAAAGCGCTGGATCAGCACTTCGGTGCGTTCCCTGTCGGTCTCTTCTCCGAGTGCACCGCCATAGAAAATAGTGGAATCTGCGGTGGTCACATAATAGCCTACGCCGGCGCCTCCGACCTCAACAGCCTCAACCTTGATATCCATATTGGCAACATCTTCAATGCGGTCGCCGGCACTCATCCAGTCGATGGGCATATCGTCGTGAATCTCGCGTGTGGGGATATCGTTGCTCAGCACATAGACGCGGCGATGGCTCTGCGCCATATTGAAGATATCGGTATCGAATGTGTGGCGGTGATTATGTGTCACAAAGAACACCACCGGTTTGTCGGGGTGGTGGCGGAGGGTTTTCTCTACATGATGTTCTTGATCGCGGGTGTAGTCGAATACCAGTATGAAATCCGGATATTCAACCATATAGCCCGAACGTTCGAGTTTTGTTACTTGCATGGTTGTCGTGTTTTTAGTTTACTGTATAATAAACACCCGCACAGCCATTAAGGTTTAGAGCGTCTGCCGTCAATTGTGATTCTTACACCGATATTAAGATTGAAATTCAACGGTTTGTCCTTATAAATTGTCTTTATATCTGTTCCGTCGTTGAAATAGTAGCTTATCCCCGGCTCTGCATAGACACCGACAGCTCCCGCAATATTGAATTGCAAGCCCAATGAAGCGTTGACCGACAGCTGAAACGGCTTATCTTTAATCACCTTGCTGTCTGCACCACTGTCAATGCCATTTATCATATAGTTGGTCTTAGTCTTGGCATATACGCATTGCTCACCCAAAACTCCGGCGGCGCCGTAGAGCTCAATACGCTTCCATCTCAGAAAGTTGTAAGTAACATCAACGGGTATACCTATATAATCAAGCACTTGCTTTCCTCGGATATGGTGTGCTTGGCTTCCGCTCCGGAAGTCAGATGTAAGGCCGGTATATGAAAGGCCTGAGCCAAGAGCGAGACGGTCGGTGAGCCTGTAGGCGAACGACACGCCGAATCGCACCGGATGGCGGTGCTTGTATTCAGTGTCGAGTACATTTCCTTGATTAAACAGGAGGATACCCAGTAATGGGCTGTCGCCCCACCCGGCCCCGTCGGAACCAACGCCCATAGCGCACGAGCTAACGGAATTATATGCAGAATTCGAGCCGGCACCTCCTGCAGAATATACACTGACCGACATCCGGTGCGCTTCACTCTTTGGCTTGGACGTGACTTTCGCGTATTGCCTGTCGGATGTAGAGACAGGCTTATCCAAGTCGCTTACCGAACGGAGTTCGGGCCCGGATGTATCCTCAGAAATTTCTTCCGGCGCCTGAATATGAGCCGTTGCAGCAGCCAAAGAATCTGCCAACGAAGGCGTATCCTCTTTTGCAGCAAATGACGCCGGATTGCTTGCTTTTCCTATTGGCTTTACGGCTTCATGCCGGTCTGCAGCAGATATCGCATTATCAAAATGTTTATCCGGCTCATTGTCAGAAACATAGTGGTCAACGGACATTGACTCGACATCAATCTGCGGGGGGGTGACATTCAAGAAATGTCCGGCAATAAATACGAGCGATATTATCGCGGCGACAGCAGCCGCTCGCCCAAGATACAGGAACCGCCGGCGTGGTTTATTCTCGCCGCGGGAGACTTCGGCAGCTTCAATCTGCGCCCACAGATTTTCGGGAGTGTCCATCTCGAAATCCGACATCCGGTTTTGTAACTCACTCAGCCATTTATCTTTCATAATCGACGGACACATTAATTAGGTTATGGTATTTTCTGATTTTTTCGGCAAGAATATTCTTTGCCCTATGGTATTGAGAGGCCGACGTATTCTCTTTTATTCCCAATAATGCGGCTATCTCTTTATGGCTTTTTTCCTCAAAGACATACAAGTTGAGTATCGTACGGTACCCGACAGGCAAGTCTCTTATCATAGCGTGCAGAGCAGTCAATGGTATACCTTCGATATCGGTTTCATCTTCAGCCATATCATTTTCATCCGACAAAGGCAGAAATTCAAACCTGTATTCTTTCTTTAGAAATTTCAGAGATTCATTGACGACAATCCTCGCCAACCAAGCCTTCAGACAGCCCTGCCCCCTGTAATCAAACAAATGTATAGATGAGAAAATCTTCAGGAAACTTTCCTGAAGCACCTCCCTGACATCGTCGTTGTCGCTTATATAGCGGGCGCATACGCCGGTCAGATACCTTGCATAGTGACAGTAAAGATATTTCTTGGCAGATAAATCTCCTTTTAAAATATCTTTGACTATATCCTTTTCGGAAAGTTGCGTGCTATTCGACATTCAAAGTCCGGAGGAGGAAACTTAGGGTTGGGATTATTTTACCGGAGAGAGTTTCCCGGAGAAAGCATATAGATCGCTCTCTCCGGGATTTTTGAGACACTTAGTCAAGCATTCGTGAGCAACGCGGCAATTCTTGCATGTCGGTCGGCAAGACAGCTCTTGTGCCGAGTAAAAACTCAGCTGATTTATCGCCGGAGAACGAGTTCCACTTCAATGTTATCTTCACCGGCTTCTCCATATCCGCTATAATATCATTGAGATTAAAAGCGACAAGAACGTCGCCCATAGAGCCGCTGAGGTCGCCATTGGCATTGTGGCTCAATTCGAATACAAGAGGATCGTTGTCTGCGTCGTACAGGAGATTGACTATATGGATATTGCCATAGTTGCCCCAACGGGTCCGCAATCTGAGTGTAAGATAGCCGTCTTCGGCTACAGTAACCCAATCTTTTACTATCTCTACCGGGTCATTGGCGAAAGGACCGGTTTCAACAGCTATATTGACGGGATATTTAGTGCGTATGCTGTCGATCCAATTTACATTGACGCTCTGCATTCCGCTCTCCGAATCGCCCGAAACGGGGTAATAGTTTACCAACGCGCGCACCTCTTTGTCGCCAAAGGGCGATTTCTTCATGTTGACCGGATTCAGACGGGTAGCGTCGTCGAGCTGGAGCACCACCGACTGATCTTCCTGAGGGCACACGGTGACAAGGGCGGTGGGTTGCATGAGATTATAAGAGTTGTCGCTGTCGTTGTCGCAGGATTGCAGCAAGCCTGCGCACAGGAAAAGCACTGAAGCAGAGATAACAAAGTTTAATTTTGCAAATTTCATTATTAATTACTGATTAATGTTTCTATCTATTAAATCGCCCATAAATAGAAATCTTGCACTACAGATGAATTTTTTTTGACACGACTCAATTTTTCCATGACATTTACGCCACATCAAAGGTGAAATAATTTACAAAGATATAATTATTTACCCATAATTACGAACTATACCTGACTATCCACGACATAAAGATAGTCAGGCATAGGGAAATCTTTCAAATGTTGCAATCAGTTTTTCCTGTTGACCAACATACCGGTGGCCACCGCCTCAGCGGCTTTGTCGCCTTTTGTGGCTCTTATGATTTCGATTGCAAACGGCAAAGTAGTGGCCGGGCCTTCGGATGTAATAAGATTTGGCTCCACAACCACCGTCTGCTCCACATATTCTCCGCCATTAGAGTCTATAGCGTCGCCAAGACCCGGATAGCAGGTCGCTTTCTTGCCTTTAAGCAGACCGAGCGGAGCAAGCACCACAGCAGGACCGGCACATATCGAGGCAATACGGCCGTTTTTCTTGTAATGTGCCAAGAGTTTATCGTTTACATCACTGTTGGCAGCGAGATTCTGAGCTCCCGGATCACCACCGGGCACTATGAGCCAATCGGCATTATCTGTGTTTACCTCCGATAAGAGAGAGTCGGCCACAAGAATCTGACCGGTAGCTCCCTTTATCTGAAGACTATCTGCCACAGCGACGGTCACAACCGGGATATCGGCTCTGCGGAGTGCATCTACAGTTGCCGTTGCCTCAACCTCCTCTACTCCCGGAGCGAGAAAGATATACGAAGTCTGAGCTTTCATAAACATTGTTCCTAAAATAATTGAAAGCGCCAAAACGACGCTTTTTAAAATTGAATTACACATATTATCATTTTTACAATACCTACAAATCCAACACTATATAAGCGGAATTGTTCGCCACAGCAACAACGCAATCAAACTGTTAAATAACATTAAAATCTTTTATTCATTATTTAGGTATGCGCAAAAGTGAGTCACCTGCTTTTAATAGACGGTATATTTTTTGTAATTTTGCAGCTTGAAAACAAGCAGCATTAAAAAATGTCTACCACAAAGAAAATCCGCACAGCCCTTGTATCGGTCTACAATAAAGACGGCATCGGCGAAATAGTAAAAAAACTTCATGCCAACGGTGTAGAATTGCTTTCTACAGGTGGCACACAGACATATATCGAAAGCCTCGGCATACCCTGCAAGGCTGTAGAAGACCTCACGGGTTATCCCTCGATTCTCGGAGGTCGCGTAAAGACACTGCACCCCAAAGTTTTCGGCGGCATCCTCGCCCGTCGCGACAACGAATCGGACCGTGCCGATTCGCAGCAATATGAAATCTCACCCATCGATCTTGTCATCGTAGACCTCTACCCCTTCGAGGCAACAGTTGCTTCGGGCGCAAGCCACGACGATATCATCGAGAAAATCGACATAGGCGGCATATCGCTCATCCGCGGCGCCGCCAAGAATTATAACGACGTTGTAATCGTAGCCTCCGAGCGTCAGTTCGGTCTTCTTGAAGGTATCCTTGACACCCAAGGAGCCGAAACCACCCTCGAGCAGCGTCAACTATTTGCCCGCGAGGCTTTCGCCGTATCTTCGGGCTACGACTCTGCTATCTACAACTGGTTTGCCGGTGTCACACCCCTCGAGCCCGGCAAAGAGTCGGCTCTCCGCGTTGCCATCGACGACGCCAAAGCCCTGCGCTACGGCGAGAACCCCCACCAGACAGCAGCCTACTACGGCAATTTCGACGCCATCTTCGACCAGCTCCATGGCAAGGAAATCAGCTACAACAACCTCCTCGACATCGACGCAGCGTGCGCCCTTATCGACGAGTTCGACACAACCACAGTGGCAGTGCTCAAGCACAACAACGCCTGCGGATGTGCAAGCCGTGGCACTGTAGCTGAGGCATGGGCCGACGCTCTCGCCGGCGACCCGGTGTCGGCTTTCGGCGGCATAATCATCACCAATGCCAAAGTAGAGGCCAACGCAGCCGAAGAAATGGGCAAGATTTTCTTTGAGGTAATCATCGCCCCCGACTACAGCGACGACGCTCTGGCAATACTTGAGCAGAAGAAAAACCGCATTATCCTGCGCCGCAAAGAAGTGCTTCCTGCCGGCAAACGCATGCGCACCATCCTCGGGGGCATGCTCGTTCAGGACAGCGACAACAAGGTAGAGAGTGCCGACGACCTCCGTCTCGTAGCCGGCGACAGCCTCAGCGAGCAGCAAATCGCCGACATGCTCTTCGCCAACAAGCTCGTCAAGCACAGCAAGAGCAACGCCATAGTGCTTGCCCGCAATGGCCAGCTCATCGCTTCGGGTGTAGGACAGACATCGCGTGTAGACGCTCTCAAGCAGGCAATCGAGAAGGCTCACAATTTCAACTTCGACCTCAACGGAGCCACCATGGCCTCTGACGCCTTCTTCCCCTTCGGCGACTGCGTGGAAATCGCGCATAAAGCAGGTGTCAACAATGTGATACAGCCCGGCGGCTCTATCCGCGACAACGAGTCGGTTGATTATTGCCGTGCCAACGGCATGACAATGGTCATGACCGGTTTCCGTCACTTCCGCCATTAAAAAACAAGAGGGCGCCGCAACAACAACCGGCGCCCTCTATATACTTTTTTCTGCGCCCCAAGCGTTAAGAAACTTTAAAAACATATTGGCAAATAAACTTTAAGCCGACTGAGGCATTTAGAGTTTTACGGTGCCGTTACTAAACCTTCGGCACTCTCCCTCACAAGAATAAATAAAAATGAGACTGTTCTCACTGACAAAAGAAATAGCAATCGACCTTGGCACAGCCAATACGATTATCATCCACAACGACAAGATCGTAATCAACGAGCCGTCGATTGTGGCACTCGACAACCGCACCGACAAGCTCATCGCCGTAGGTAAGGAAGCGCACCTGATGGAAGGTAAAGGCCATCCGGGTATCCGCACCGTGCGCCCCCTGCGCAAAGGTGTAATCGCCGACTTCAACGCAGCCGAGCTCATGATCCGCGGACTCATCAAGAAGGCAAGCACCAAAAACAATTGGTTCTCGCCCTCGCTACGCATGGTTGTGGGCATACCTTCAGGCTCTTCAGAAGTTGAGGTGCGCGCCGTACGCGACTCTTCGGAGCACGCCGACGGCCGCGACGTATACATGATTCACGAGCCCATGGCGGCAGCCCTCGGTATCGGCCTCGACGTTGAGGCTCCGGAAGGCAACATGATTGTAGATATAGGCGGCGGTACAACAGAAATCGCCGTGATCTCGCTCGGCGGTATCGTGAGCAACAAGAGTATTCAGGTTGCCGGCGATGACCTCACCGACGATATCCTCAACCACATGCGCCGCGCCCACAACATCAAAGTCGGCGTGCGCACTGCCGAACAGATTAAAATGCACGTAGGCTCGGCGCTCACCGAGCTCGAAAACCCGCCCGAAGACTACGTTGTGCATGGCCCCAACCTGATGACCGCCCTGCCTCTCGAAGTGCCTGTAAGCTATCAGGAAATCTGCCATTGCATTGAGAAAACAATCTCGAAGATCGAGGCGGCCGTATTGAGTGCCCTTGAGCAGACTCCCCCGGAGCTCTACGCCGACATCGTGCGCAACGGTATCTACCTTGCCGGTGGTGGCGCGTTGCTGCGCGGCCTCGACAAGCGCCTTATCGACAAGATCGGTATCCAGTTCCACATAGCCGAAGACCCGCTGCTGTGCGTGGCCAAGGGTACAGGTGTGGCATTGAAGAACTATCAGAATTTCTCATTCCTGATCCGATAACAAGAAGGAGGCTGGCAGGTGAACGAGCTGATTTCCTTTCTCATACGTCACAGCAAGTGGTTTGTCTTCACCTTTCTGGTGGTGATAAGCTGCATGCTGCTGGTGCATGACGACCCCTACCGGCAGCACCTCTACCTGACCTCGGCCGGCCGCCTCGCCTCCACAGCTTATAAAAGCGCCAACAATGTAACCTCGTATTTCAATCTCCACGACATCAACGACGACCTCAACCGGCGCAACGCCGACCTGCAGGCCGAAATCGTGAGATTGCAGCAACGTATCGACCTGATGACAGAGCAGGGATACAAGGATACATTGGTGGTCGACAGCGGAGTGCCCTATTTCGAATTTATCGTTGCCCATGTGATCAACAACAGTGTAGCCCACCCCTACAACTACATTACCATCAACAAGGGCAGCAACGACGGTATCAGGCCCGAGCTCGGCGTCGTTGACCGCAATGGTGTGGTCGGAATCATCAGCAACGTCGGCCCGTCGAGCGCGAGGGTAATCTCGCTGCTCAATCCCCACTTCCGCCTTTCGTGCAAACTTAAGCGCACCGATTATTTCGGCTCGCTCGTGTGGGATGGAGAAGCCTCAGACGAGGCGCTGAGAGCCACCCGCCATACAATATTCCAGCCCGGCGACACTATCGTCACCAGCGGATATTCGGCTGTATTCCCGGCCGGCCTGCCCGTAGGTGTGGTTGTAGATGACTACACCGACCGCAACCAGAACTTCTTTACCCTGAGGGTAAAGTTGCTCACCGATTTCACTACCTTGAGCAACGTGCAGGTAGTGGTCAACAATCACGCCGAGGAACTCAAAGCTCTCACAGCCGGAGAAGAAAACGATTCCAAAAAGAACCCGTTCGGGAATTAATACATTACGACATTGAGTAAATTCGCCATAAAATACGCATTGTTATTCCTGCTCTTGGTACCGGCGCAGGCAATAATATTCAACCACCTCATATTGTTTGATGTGGCTGTACCTGTGGTGTTTATCTACCTCATCGTAATGTTGCCGGTGACATTGGGCACCAATCTGTCGACTTTCCTTGGCTTCCTCGCCGGCCTTGCGGTAGACATGTTCTGCGACACACCGGGAGTCAACGCCTTGTGCGCGACAGTCCTGTCCTTTGGCCGTAAACCCGTGTTTCACCTTTATGTGTCGATGGACGACGACCTTGCCGGGCGCTCCCCTTCATCGCGCACGATGGGGCATGCTTCCTTCATGAAGTATCTCATCACCATGACCGCCATTTATTGCGCCATGGTATTTACGGTAGAGGCTTTCCAATTTTTCAATTTCAAGCTTCTGATAATCCGTATCATCGCTTCTACAATTTATACTTTTATCCTCCTCTACGCCATTGACTGCCTCGGACTTCGGTCACGCGAAGCATAGGCAGGCGACAGGCGTGCAAACAGAAGCTCCAAGTGAGAAAAAACTACAATTTAGAAAAACGCAAATACATTATCGGCGGTTTCGTGCTGCTGATAGGTCTCATATACCTTATAAGGCTCTTTGACCTGCAGATCAACGACGAGCAATATAAGCAGTCGGCCGACTCGAACGCTTTTCTCAAAAAGACCGTATATCCGTCGCGCGGCCTTATCTATGACCGCAATGGCGAGCTGGTGGTATTCAACCAACCGGCCTACGACGTAATGCTCATTCCCCGCGACGTGCAGCCATTCGACACGTTGGATTTCTGCCGCACCATCAACATCACCCCGGAGCAATTCCTCAAACGTCTTTCCGATATGAAAGACAAGAGGTTAAACCCCGGCTATTCATCATATACTCCGCAGCGTCTGATATCGCAACTCTCAGTGGAAGACTACGGACGCCTGCAGGAGAAGCTCTACCGCTTTCCGGGTTTCTTCATCCAGAAGCGTATCCTGCGTCAATACAAGACACCGACAGCCGCCAATGTGCTCGGCAATATACGCGAGGTGAACCGCGACGATATAGACCGCGACCCCTATTACTCGCCCGGCGACTATACCGGTGACCTCGGCATAGAGAAAAGCTATGAGCAACATCTGCGCGGGGTCAAGGGCGTGGAGATACTTATGCGCGACGCCCGAGGCCGAATACAAGGTCGCTACGAAGACGGTGCCAACGACATCGAGCCGATATCGGGCCGCGACCTGCGTCTGAGCCTCGACATCAAGCTGCAGCAATATGCCGAGTCGCTGATGGTAGGCAAGCGCGGTGCTGTGGTAGCCATCGAGCCGGAGACGGGTGAGATATTGTGTATGGTGTCTATGCCAAACTACGACCCCACGCTGCTTGTGGGCCGTCAGCGAGGCGAGAACTATAAGAAACTTGTTCAGGATCAGTCGTGGCCGCTCTTCGACCGCGCACTTATGGGCGCATATCCTCCCGGATCGACCTTCAAGCCCACACAGGGCCTTATCTTCCTGCAGGAAGGAATAATCGACCTCCACACCACCTATCCTTGCCATGGCGGCTATATCAATGGCGGCCTGCGTGTAGGCTGTCACTCACATCCCTCTCCGTTGCCGCTCATACCGGCCTTGGGGACATCGTGCAACGCATTCTTCTGCTGGGGCTTCAAGTATATGATCGACAAGCGCAGCAAATACGGCACATCTGCCAAGGCTTTCGAGATATGGAAAAACCACCTTGTATCGATGGGATATGGCTATAAACTGGGCGTAGACCTGCCGGGCGAGAGCCGTGGCTTCATACCCAACGCCAAGTTCTACGACAAATTCTACAGCGAGGGACACTGGAGCGCCAACACCATCATATCGGTGGCTATCGGTCAGGGCGAGATTCTCGCCACTCCGCTTCAGATTGCCAATCTCGGCGCCACCATCGCCAACCGCGGACATTTCATAACCCCTCATGTGGTGAAAGAAATCCAAGACACGGTGATCGACCCCAAATTGCTCGAAAAACGCTACCCGACAGTAGAAGCCCAATATTATAATTCAGTGGCAGAAGGTATGCGTACGGCTGTAACCGGGGGCACATGCCGCCGCGCCGCCATACCCGGTATCGAGGTCTGCGGCAAGACCGGCACAGCCCAAAACCCCCATGGCAAAGACCACTCGGCTTTCATGGGCTTCGCGCCATACCATGAGCCGAAGATCGCCGTGGCCGTATATGTGGAAGGCGGCGGCTGGGGCGCGACTTTCGGTGTGCCCATCGGTAGCCTTGTGATGGAGAAATATCTCACCGGAAAGATTTCGCCCGAGCGTAAATATATGGAAGACCAAATGCTAAACACCTCTATTTATTATGCCGCTCCCAAGAAGAAATGACCCCTCGTCGACATTCCGCCATCTCGATTGGCCTACAGTCTTCATATACCTGATAATGGTATTCGCCGGCATGGTGAGTATCTATGCGGCATGCTATAATTTCGACAATGCCTCGATGTTTGCCGACACCGAGTTTTCGGGCAAGCAGCTCCGTTGGATCGGGCTTTCACTCGTTCTTGGCCTTGTGATTTTGCTCATCGACGCGCGCATGTATGAGACATACTCTTATCCTATCTACATAGGTTTGATGGTGCTCTTGGCTATAACTCCATTTTTGGCCGAAGACACCAAAGGCTCATATTCATGGATAAAATTCGGGGGTATGAGCCTGCAGCCGGCAGAGTTTGCCAAATTCGCCACGGCATTGGCCATGGCAAAGCTGTTCAGCGGCTACCATTTCAACCTCAACGCCTCGTGGACAAACTACCTCAAGGCCATCACCATCATCATAGTGCCCGTAGTGCTTATTCTGCTCCAGAATGAGACCGGCTCGGCGCTCACCTTCATGGCACTCTTCTTTGTGCTCTACCGCGAGGGTATGAGCGGGCTGATACTCTTCGCCGCTGCGCTGGCCGTGGTCGTGTTTGTCGTCACCATCAAGTTTACCGACGCCGCCCTGATGGGAGTGCCCGCCGGCGAGGTCGTGGTGGTCGTGCTGGTGATGCTCATCATGTCGGGCATGGCCTTTATTTACGACCGTCGCCTCGAGCTCACCCGCAATCTGGTCATATGGTTTGGCGGCGTACTGCTCGTGTCGTGGGTGCTGTGGGGGCCGTGCGGAGTCGCCGTGCCCGGGCGCGCCGTGCTCATCGGCGCCGTCGGCGTGGCATGCGTGTACCTCGTGGTCGAGGCCATCAAGCGGCATCGCTCACGGCTGCTCAT
>OFFU01002125.1_pt1 | contig 11271 bp, 6 predicted proteins | sample 1521451 | NCBI WGS metagenome assembly OFFU01 (sample SAMEA3504106, study PRJEB24116) | mouse gut metagenome | biome: mouse gut; feature: mouse-associated habitat; material: faeces | place: Denmark | collected 2011 | reverse complement strand
CGAATACCGCGCGCTGCAAACAAATTTTTTAATTAACCCCTATATATGCCGCAATCAATGCTGGCGGAACTCTGTGTCGTCGCCGTTGCCGCCCCCGTTTGCGCCGTTGGGATTCTGCCCCTGAGCCTGCTGGTACATCTTGGCGATTACAGGCTGAACGTCCTGTTGAAGCTTATCCAAAGCCGCCTTAATTCTGTCGTTGTCGCCGCTTGCCAGCTCTTCCTTTGCGCGGGAAATTGCGTCCTCTATCGTCTTTTTATCCTCGTCGGAGAGCTTATCGCCCGCTTCCTTAACAGTCTTTTCGAGGCTGTCAATCATACCTTCGAGGTTGTTTTTGTTGTCTATTTCTTCCTTGCGCTTCTTGTCCTCTTCGGCGTATCTCTCGGCGTCCTTTACAGCCTTATCGATTTCCTCGTCGGAAAGATTAGTAGAAGCGGTGATTGTTATATTCTGGCTCTTGCCCGTGCCCAAATCCTTAGCCGTTACGTTGACTATGCCGTTGGCGTCCACGTCGAAAGTAACTTCAATCTGAGGCACGCCGCGGGGTGCGGGAGGAATGTCGTTGAGCATAAACTTGCCAAGCGACTTGTTGTCGCGCGCAAACTTTCTTTCGCCCTGCAAAACGTTGATTTCAACGCCCGGCTGATTGTCCGCCGCGGTGGAGAAAACCTGACTCTTCTTTACGGGTATGGTGGTATTCCTCTCGATTAAGGGAGTGGATACGCCGCCGAGCGTTTCTATGCCGAGGGTAAGGGGCATAACGTCGAGAAGGAGCACGTCCTTTACCTCGCCGGAGAGCACGCCGCCCTGTATAGCCGCGCCTATTGCCACGCACTCGTCGGGGTTAATTCCCTTGAAAGGCTCTTTGCCGCTGACCTTTTGCACCTTGTCGTAAACGGCGGGGATACGCGTGGAGCCGCCCACCAATATTATTTTGGTTATATCCGAATAGGAAAGACCCGCGTCCTGCATCGCCTTCTTCATAGGCTCCACCGTCCTCTCTACAAGGTCGGCGGTAAGGCTGTCGAACTTCTGCTTGGAAAGGTCTATATCGAGGTGCTGGGGCGCGCCGTCCACTACCGTTATGAAGGGCAGGTTGATGTTTGTGCTGCTCATACCCGAAAGCTCTATTTTAGCCTTTTCAGCCGCTTCCTTCAACCTCTGCATAGCCATTTTATCCTTGGAGAGGTCTACGCCCGTATCGCGCTTGAAAGTTTCTACAAGGAAGTCGATAATCTTGTTGTCGAAGTCGTCGCCGCCGAGGTGCGTGTCGCCGTTGGTTGCAAGCACTTCGAAAACGCCGTCGCCTATTTCGAGAATGGATACGTCGAAAGTGCCGCCGCCGAGGTCGTAAATCATAACCTTCTGCGTTCCTTCCTGCTTATCCAGACCGTAAGCGAGAGCCGCCGCCGTAGGCTCGTTTATTATACGCAAAACGTTTAAACCGGCAATTTTGCCCGCGTCCTTGGTTGCCTGACGCTGGCTGTCGTTAAAGTATGCGGGGCAGGTAATCACCGCATCGGTTACCTTGCCTCCGAGATAGCTCTCCGCGTCGGCTTTAAGCTTAGCGAGCACCATAGCAGAAATTTCCTGCGGGGAATAGCCCTTTTCAATATTTACTTTGTACGCCTCGCCCATATGTCTTTTGATTGATATTACGGTTTTGTCGGGCTGGGCAACAGCAAGCCTCTTTGCCGCCTGACCGACAATACGCGAGCCGTCCGCCTTAAACGACACTACCGAGGGGGTAGTTCTGCTTCCCTCGCTGTTGGCTATTACGACGGGTTCGCCGCCTTCCATAACCGCAACGCAAGAGTTTGTTGTTCCCAAATCGATTCCTATTACCTTTCCCATTTTATATCTCCTTTATTGCAAAACTCTTCCGCCCGCGCCGCCGACAGGTTTTTTAACCCGCCCGACGCCCGCAAAAGCGACGTTTTGCTTAACGCATTTATTTTTATTTTTTATTGTCTTACGAATTTGATTTTTTAAACCGTAACCGCAACCTGCGCGTAACGGATAACTTTGCCGTTGGACTTGTAGCCCTTTTTCAAAACGGTTTTTACTATATTCTGCTCCTCGCCATCTTCGGCGGGCATATTCAGCACGGCTTCGGCAACGCTTTCGTCAAATTTATCGCCGACCGAAAGAGGAATTTCCTCAACGCCCATAGACTGCAAAATATTGTTGAAATTTTTTATGATTTTGTCTATTCCCGTCTTTGTCTTTTCGTCGCTCGCGCCGTCGTAGGCATACCCGAAAGTGTCGGCTACGGGCAACAGCTTTAAAACAGCTTCCGCCTTGCCGTCCTGATACGCCGCGCTCGACTGCGCCTGCGTGCGCTTGCGGTAGTTGTCGTACTCCGCGCTTACGGCGTACCACTTGCGCTTGTACTCTTCCGCCGCCGCCAAAGCTTTATCCAGCTCGGAAAGTTCAGCCTTTTCTTCCTGTTCGGTCGTTGCGCACTCCTCCGCTTCCCGCTCTTCGTTTAAAACTTTTTCTTCTTTCTTCGACATTGCCCACCCGTAAAATATTGTGTGAATTTTTTGTTTACAATATTTATATAAAGCTTCTTTGCCCGCCTTAAACATTTTTAGCACGATTTTTTTATCGTATTTTTTATTTTTAGCCTATTTTGCCTTTAATACAGCGCTTGACGGTAAAAAAATTATGTGCTATACTTGCGCTATGCACGTGCATATCAAGAGAATGCCGTTGAAAAAACTTTTCAACACCCGCGATTTAGGGGGAATTCCCACCGCCGACGGGCGCAAAATAAAACACGGCAAGCTTATAAGAAGCGGAAAACTTTATAAATTACCGCAGAAAACGGTGGACGCGCTCAAAGATTACGGCGTATGCACCGTTATAGATTTACGCATTTTTACCGAAAAAGAGGAAGCGCCCGACACGCTTTGGGAGGGCGTTGACTACCGCCATCTTCCCGTTTTATGCACCGCAACGCCGGGAATCACCCGCGAAAAGAGTATGCGGCGCACTATGGCTTTGGAATCCAAGCGGATAAAAAAGGAGTTCGGTTCCGCCGACAACTATATGGCGGAGATGTACCGCTCGATACTTCTAAACGAGGAGCCGCAACAACAGCTTAAAGAAACTTTGCGGCTGATTATTGAAAACGAGGGCTGTATTTTATGGCATTGCAGCGGCGGAAAGGACCGCGCGGGCGTTGTGGCGATGCTGGTGGAAAGCCTTTTGGGCGTTTCGGAAGAAGTAATCATTGCCGATTACGTGGCTTCGTTGCGCTTCCAACGGCTTAAATTTTTCTGGAACAAGGTCGGGCTGGTGATTGCCCCCTGCTCGATAAGAATGAAAAAGATTCTTTACGGAATGATGGCGGCAAAACCCCACTATCTTGTAAACGCGATGCACTACGTAAGCGAAAAGTACGGAAGCGTTACCCTATACTGTAAACAGGTTTTGGGCGTTACCGACGAAGATATACAAATTATGAAAAGCAAATATTTAGAATAATTTATTATAAATTCTTCGGTACGGCGCCTTAATATAGGCGCCGTACGGCTTTTTAAAGGAGGGCGGATATGAAAAGGAGAATCCCGCAGGTATTGTTTTACATACTCTCGGTAATTTGCCTTGCCCTTTGTATTTCGGGCGGCGTAATACTAAATAGAGAAACCCACGAACACGTTGCGGAATTTGTTCCCGCCGCCGCTCCCACCTGCGCAGTTGAGGGAAATATCGAACATTGGCGTTGCAGGGAGTGCGGTTTGCGCTTTAAAGACGAGCTTATGCTGGAAGAAATTGCCGCCGCCGACACGGTTATAGAAGCTTTACCCCACACCGAGGAAATCATACAGGGCACTCCCGCCACCTGCACGCAGACGGGCTTATCCGACGGCAAGCGTTGCACGGTTTGCAATAACGTTACGCTTGAACAGAAGATAACACCCACTATACCCCACACCGAGGAAACCATACAGGGCACCCCCGCCACCTGCACGCAGACGGGCTTATCCGAGGGCAAGCGTTGCACGGTTTGCAATAACGTTACCAAACAACAAACGGTAATTCCCACCCTTCCGCACAGCGAAGAATATGTAAAAGGGTTTGCTTCTACCTGCGTAAAAACGGGTTTAACCGACGGCAGGCGTTGCACCGTCTGCCACACTATAACGCTTGAACAGACGGTAATTCCCCTTATCCCGCACAACGAAACAATTATAAAGGGCACTCCCGCCACCTGCACGCAGACGGGTTTATCCAACGGTAAACGCTGTACGGTCTGCCGTACGGTTACGGTTGAGCAAACGGTTTTGGCGCTTATAGCGCATACCCCCTCGCATATGGAGGAAACGCAGTCCACCTGCGCCAAACGAGGCAATATAGAATTTTGGAAATGCGGTAGCTGTAAAAACAGCTTTGCCGACGAAGCTTGCCTAACCAAGCTTACGGAAGACGAAATTTATAAGCCGCTTGCCGAACACCCCTATAAGCTGTGCTTTGACGATACGCGGCACTTTAAACTGCCGACTTGCGGGCACGACGCGGAGGAAAAAGACGGCGCAGAGCACACATATGACGGCAAAACTTGCACGGAGTGCGGTTTTTGCAATTACGGCGTTGTATATACGCTTAATTTAGACGGCTTATCTTACAGCGTTACGGATTTGAAGTCTACCGTTTATAAAGACGAAATTGAAGTATACGGAGAATACGGCGGGCTACCCGTTACGGAAATTGCGCAAAACGCGTTTAATACCGAATACATAACAGCTTTGACACTGCCCGACAGCATTACAAAGATTTACAAGGACGCAATATATAATTGCAATTATCTTACCGCGCTGCACATACCGAAAAACGCAACGCTTATACAGGGCGCGGTAACCGACTGCGACGGTTTAGAAGAGTTGACGGTTGCCGCGGAAAATGCAAGCTACGTTAGCGTAAACAACTGCATTATACACAAGTCGTCGAAAACGCTTATACTCGGCTGTAAAAACAGCGCTATACCCGCAGACGGAAGCGTAACAAAAATAGGCGACTACGCATTTGACGGTTGCAAATACTTAAAAGAAATATCTATACCTGACTGTGTAACAAGCATAGGCAATTATGCGTTTAGAAATTGTACAAACATAACGGAAATATCTATCCCCGGCAGCGTTACTACCATAGGCAATTATGCGTTTTACAGTTGCAACATATTAAATTTGAACATAGCCGACGGCGTTAAAAACATCGGAAACTACGCATTCTGCTATTGCTCAAAATTAACGCAAATCACTTTGCCCGAAAGTGTTAAAGCTATCGGCTCGGACGCATTTTCACACTGTACAAAACTTACGACCATTAACATACCCGAAAGCATTACGGCTATAAGCTCCTATACTTTTCATTACTGCGTCAACCTTACTGCAATTTCACTGCCCGAAAGTATTAAAAGTATCGGTTTCGGCGCCTATAAAAACTGTACAAGTCTTACTACAATCAGCATACCGGCAAGCGTTGAAACTATTGGCGCTTATTCCTTTGCAGATTGTACTAACCTTTCGGAAATAAATATGCAAAGCGGCGTTACCCGCATCAACGGAAACGCGTTTAACGATTGCACGTCGCTTAAAAAAGTAAACTTCCCCGCAACCGTTGAATATATCGCATCGGACGCCTTTATAAACTGCGGAGGCTTGGAAGAGCTGACGGTTGAAGAAGGCAATATTAACTACTCGGGAGTAAACAACTGCATTATAGATAAAAGAAGCGGCGCGCTAATTTTGGGGTGCAAAAACAGCGTTATTCCAAGCGACGGAAGCGTTACCTCAATTGGCGAATACGCGTTTAGAGGTTGCACGCAGTTAATTTCTATTCATATCCCCGCAAGCGTTACGACGATAGCAGGCGGCGCGTTTACGGGTATGACGTCGCTGGGCGAAATAACCGTTGCACCCGAAAATTCGAATTATTACGTTAAGGACAACTGCCTTATTGAAAAAAGCAGTAAAACGCTTGTTTTAGGTTGCAAAGGCAGTATTGTGCCCACCGACGGAAGCGTTACCAAGATTGGCGACTATGCGTTTGACGGCTGCATTGAGCTTACGGATATTACCATTCCCAAAAGTTTAACGCATATCGGCTATTCGGCTTTCAAGAATACCGACGTAAAAAATTTATATTTAGAAGACCTTGAAAGCTGGCTTAAAGTTACTTTCGGAGACGCCGACGGTGTATATCTCTGTTCCCCTTTGCAGAAAGGCGGCAATATATACGTAAACGGCGAACTTTTAACCGAGTTTACCGCCCCCGACGGCATAGATGAAATACCCAGGTACGCATTTGATAACTGTTTAAGCCTTACCAAAATAGTTATACCAAACCACGTTAAAGAAATAGCAAGCTATGCTTTTGACAACTGTGCCAACGTAAACGAAATTATCGTCGGCGACGGAATTACCAAACTTTTTAATGTGAGAGATTTTAAAAATCTTAAAACCATAACTATCGGCAATGGCATAACTGAGATAAAGACAAATGCTTTTCTCAGTCTTACTCAGTTATCGAGCGTTACCCTCGGCGAAAATATAGCCGAGATAGGGAGTAATGCGTTTGCACGTTGCTCTTCATTGACTCAATTAACCTTTAATAAAAATTTGCAGACGATAGGAAGCAACGCTTTCCGCCTGTGCTCGGGACTTACCCAAATAGAACTGCCCGATAGTCTGCAAAGTTTGGGAGCTTACGTATTCGCGGATTGCACAAGCCTTACAACGGTAACGCTTCCACAGGGCGTTGACAAACTAAACGGTACTTTCCGCAACTGCACCGCATTGAAAGACGTATATTTTAAAGGCACGCGCGAACAGTGGGAAGCAATTCCAAAATCTAACTGGGACTACGGCACGGGAGAATATACAATTCACTTTATCGACGGCACAACTTTAAACAAGGGCGAAGCTTAACTGAAAAAAACGTTTGTAGTCCCGCGGCAAAATTGCCGCGGGGCTTTTACTTGCAAACTGAACTTGCCGCAATATGTTTACCTTGCCGCGGCTTGCCTCCTACTCCACCGTAACCGACTTGGCTAAGTTGCGCGGCTTATCGGGGTCGCGCCCCAACAGCACAGCCGTTTTATAGGCTACAAGTTGCAACGCCACCGCCGAAACGAACGGCGAAAGGACGGCGGAACATTGGGGAAGCAACCACACCGCCGCGCTATCTTTAAGCTTTTCGGCAACGTCGGCAAGGCAGGTTATAACCGCCACTTTGCCCCTGCGGGAAATAATCTGGCTTACCGCGTTGCAACACTTTTCGGCAAGCGCGGGGTTGCATATTACTACCACGCTCAGCGTGTTTTCGTCGATTAGCGCAAGGGTGCCGTGCTTCAACTCGCCCGCAGGATAGCCGTCGCTGAACACGTACGAAACTTCCTTTAATTTTAAAGAAGCTTCCACCGCCACGGCATAATCGAGCCCCCTGCCCAAGAAAAACACCGCGCTGCTTTTGGCGCACTGCCGCGCAATTTCCTCGGCGTTGGCTTCGACCTTTAACAGCTCGCCTATGCCCGCGCCTGCAAGGGTAAGCTCCTCCTGTGCGGTAAACAAATCTTCGGTAAGCTTTGCCATAAGATACAGCGCGGCAAGCTGACCTATATAGCTTTTAGTAGCCGCAACGCACACCTCCGCCCCCGCGCAGACGGGCACTACAAGGTGGGCTACGCGGGTGATTTGGGAATAGCCGCAGTTTGTAACCGCAACCACGCGCGCCCCCGCCCTTTTAAGCGCCGAAACCGCCTCCACCGTATCCGCCGTTTCCCCGCTCTGGGTTACGGCTATAACAAGCGTGGCGGGGGTAACTTTGGGCGGAGAGTACCTAAGCTCGCTTGCAATTTCCACCTGACAGAACACACCGCACTTTTCGGTAAAATAGCTCTTTGCCGCAAGTCCCGCGTTGTACGCCGTTCCGCACCCCGTTATAATTATTCTGTCCGCCCCGCGCACGTATTCGGTAAGCCGCTTAACGTCCACGTTGCGGAAAAAACCGCCGCACGTTTCGGCTACGGTGCGCTCGGCTTCGTGAATTTCCTTAATCATATAGTGGGGGTAACCGCCCTGCCCCAAGGTGAATTGCTCGGGAAATATGGGGCGGCGAACGCGGTTTACGGGGGTTAGCTTGCTATCGTAAAAGGTTACCGTTTCCGCAGTGATTTCGGCGATGTCCCCGTCCTCCGGCACGCATACCGAAGTTACGGAAGCGGGCAGGGCGGGAATATCGCTGCACAGCACCGCGCCGTTGCCGTCAAAGCCCACAACCGCGGGGCTTTTATACTTTACCGCTATAATCCCCTCGCGGTCGGCGCACAGCACGCCCAGCGCAAAGGAGCCCTGCAATCGCGCCGCCGCGCGCGCAACGGCTTTAAGCGCGTCGCCCTTATAATAAAAGTCTATAAGCTTGACTATAACCTCGCTGTCTGTATCCGAAGCAAAGGTTGCGCCGCCGTCGGAAAGTTCCTCTTTAAGCTGACGGTAGTTTTCTATTATCCCGTTATGCACAACAGAAAATTTGCCCGAACAGTGCGGGTGAGCGTTTGTATCGTTGGGCTCGCCGTGGGTTGCCCAGCGGGTGTGCCCTATCGCCGTACTGCCTTTAAGCCGCTCCGCCTCGGGCATAAGGTTGCTTACCCTGCCCCCGCGCTTTACAGTGCAAATTTTGCCGCCGTCAAGCGCCGACATACCCGCGGAATCGTACCCGCGGTATTCCAGCCGCAAAAGCCCCTGAAAAACTTCCTCCGCCGCGTTTCCGCTCTTTCGCACAACGCCTATAATTCCGCACATATCACCCTTCCCCCTCGCCAAAAACGATAGCTTTTTCTATGTCCGCGCAAATCTGCGCGCACTCCTCGCGCGTTCTGCTCTCCACGGTTACCCGCACCACTTCCTCCGTGCCCGAAGGTCTTAAAAGCAACCTGCCCCTACCCGCAACCGCCTTTTCCGCACGCTTTACCGCGGCAATTACCGACGGGCGTTTTACTGCCGCTGCCCTGTCGCGCACCTTTACGTTTACGGTCAACTGCGGGCGCTTTATAAAGCCGTGCGCCAGCTCGGCAAGCGGCGCGCCCCTTTCTATGACCGCCTCCATTACCGTTATGGCGGTTACAAGCCCGTCGCCCGTGCTTTCCAGCTTGCCGAAAATTACGTGCCCCGACTGTTCGCCGCCCAGCACCGCGCCGCACTCGCTCATTTTCTGATAAACGTAGCTGTCGCCCACGGCGCAACTTTCAACGGCTATACCCTCCGCGGCAAGGCTGTCGCACAGTCCTCCGTTGCTCATAACCGTAGCCACTATTCTGTCGCCTAAAAGCTCGCCCTTATCCTTTAAATATCTGGCGGCAACGTACATTATGCCGTCGCCGTCCACCACCGCGCCCCTGCCGTCCACGCAGATACAGCGGTCGGCGTCGCCGTCGAATGCAAAACCGATATCCAAGGCGTTATCCTTTACAAGCTTAACAAGCGCGGCGGGCGAGGTGGAGCCGCACCCCTCGTTTACGTTGAGCCCGTTAGGCTCCGCGCCAACCGCGTAAACGGTTGCGCCGAGCGCGTCGAAAACGCTTCGGGCAATTTTATAGCTTGCGCCGTTCGCCGTATCCAACCCCACTTTTAACCCCTTGTACGAGCAGGTTGAAAGGGAAATCAAATGCCCGATATAGCGGTTTCTACCCGCAACATAGTCTACGGTTTTGCCTATTTTATCCCCCTTGGCAAAGGGTATTGCAAACGGCTCGCCGCCGATAAACAGCTTGCCGTCTATGTAATTTTCTATCAGGTTCAAAACGCCGCGTTCGAGTTTTTCCCCGCGGGAATTGACGATTTTTATACCGTTATCGAGATAACTGTTGTGGCTTGCCGAAATCATTACCCCGCAGTCGAACCCCTCGCACCGCGTTACGAACGACACGGACGGCGTTGTGGTAACGTGCATTATGTACGCTTCGCCGCCAGACGCCGTTATGCCCGCGGCAATGGCGTATTCGAGCGTGTAGGAGGATAATCGCGGGTCCTTGCCAATTACTATTTTGCAACGCCCGCCCTTAGCCGTATAATACCAGCCGAGAAACCTGCCGACTTTAAACGCCTGTTCGCCCGTAATCGTTTCCCCGACCCTGCCGCGGAAGCCGTCCGTACCGAAATATTTACCTGTCATACCCGCTCCTTTTGGTGTAATAACGGCAATTGAGCCGACAATATGCGCCAACCAATGGCTTTTTACGCATATGCGCCGAAAACGCCGTAACATTAAAGCATATGCGGGGCGGAGCATAAAAGTTTACAGGCATATGCGCCTTGATTTATATGCGCCTCAACGCAACGGAAAAAGAGCCCCGCCTTTACCGTAATTCCCATAGGGAATATGTTGCTTTGTTCTTATTTATAATGGTACTCCTTGTCTGAAATCGGGCTTTTCAAGTTATTTGTTCCCGTTCCGCAAGAAGAACACATAAGTTTAGTTTGCTTTTTCGGTTACCGTCCGTTTTTCTCTCTCAATGCGGCTTCTTCTAACAATGATTTATATCCCGCTTATTGTCATAAATTTACCTCCGAATTATTAGTTTTTATATCTTCGTCCACGCAAGAAAGAGTGGAATAGATACCGTAAAAAAGGCGCGAAAAAAGCCGCTGATAACTTCTTGTATCACCGACTTCTAACCGTGTTTAGCAACATAATGTGCTCTATGATGGTTGGTCATTCTATTAAGTTAGAGAATTGATTTTAGTGCCGTTTTCCGAAAAAATCGTACACTTATAAAAGCCAATCACGGCTCACGTCGTCGCGGCAAACTTGCGCTCTATGCCACACGCTTAAAAGCGGAGGCAACTTTGCGCCGTTGCCGTTCCTCTTCCCAAAAAGTTCTTCGATACTTTTCGGGAACCCTAAAAGCGTACAACTAAAAAACCTACGCTCTACCCGTAAGCTAAGGCGCGGGCGGCTATACTGCCCAAACCTTCCGCGGCCTATGAGCTGTCGCTCATTGCGGAATCTGCCGAACTCATAACCGTTATCCGTTCGGCACACCCTTTCAAAAGGGTACAATACCACTCATTACACTACTGTGGTATGCTATGTATTTTATCACTATGACAGTATAAAGTCAATAGATTTTCAAAACAAATGTTTGCGATTTTTGGAAAGTTTGTCGAAAAGCGACTTTCTAAAATTCAACGGTAAACTTACTGCCCTCGCCAAGCGTGCTTTCGACGCTTATTTTCCAACCGGATTTTTGGCATATCTTTTTGGCAA
>OFFU01002107.1_pt1 | contig 11339 bp, 12 predicted proteins | sample 1521451 | NCBI WGS metagenome assembly OFFU01 (sample SAMEA3504106, study PRJEB24116) | mouse gut metagenome | biome: mouse gut; feature: mouse-associated habitat; material: faeces | place: Denmark | collected 2011 | reverse complement strand
AAGGAGAGGAGCAGTTCATGGTCCGTCTGGATCTTTCGGAGGACCTCCAGTTTGGGGTACTTCTCCATGAGGCGGTCCAGCAGGCCCTCCCCCACCCGGCGTCCCAGGAAGTAGGGCAGGGAGACCATCACCACTGTTCCGGCAACGTTCAGCGCGATGGCTATGGGGAGGGGGAAGAGGATGCCGCTGGCCATGTAGAGGATGCCGCTGTAGACGACGACGCTGAGGCTCTTGAGGGCAAAGAGGAGCAGAAGGAAGAGGGCGGCCAAGGCCGGGCTCTCCGGGGTATGGCTCGGGACGCCGTCCACTGTGAAGCGCTCCCGGCTGCAGAAGCAGAGGAGCAGGACGCCCGCCCAGAGGCAGAGCAGGGCGATCTTGGCTCCCCGGTCCTGGAGGAGGCGCTCCTCCCAGCGGGGCTTTTGGGGGCGCTCTCCTCTTCCGCCGGTGGTCACGCGCTCCGCCCTCCCCTCCAGAGGCGCTCCGCCTCCGGCTTCCAGCAGGCGGCGTAGGAGGCGCATTTGTCACAGAGATGTTCCACCGTTTCGGGGGATTCCAGGTCGGTCGAATGCGCGCCGGTGTCGTGGACCATCTTTTTGAGGAGCTCGGGGTTCTCCAGCATGGGGCAGGGGCGCAGCATATTCTCATTGAACGGCTGGCCGTCATGGTAGGCCATAAAGATGGGGCTTTTCAGCGCGTCCAACAGACTGCAATCATGGATGTTCACATTGGAGTAATGGATGAATACACACGGCTCCACATCACCAGCGGCGTTGATATGCAGATAGTTCCGACCCCCGGCAATACAGCCGCCCACATACTCGGCATCGTTCTGGAAGTCCATGCTGAAAATCGGTTTCGTTTCCCGGAAATGGCGCACCCACTCATAGACTGCTTTCCTCTGCTCTGGCGAGGGCAGCAAAGCGGGGACGGCCTCGTTCCCCACTGGCATATAGTGGAAGAACCACACAAACATAGCCCCGACCTCGATCATCATATCGAAGAAGGCTTCGCTGCTGATGTCCTCGTAGTTGGCGCTGGTATAACAGGTGGAAATGCCAAATGGGAGCTTATGCTCTTTCAGCAGCCGCATAGCGTTCTGTACCTTCTCATATACGCCTTGTCCACGCCGCCCATCGTTGGCCTGTTCAAAGCCCTCCAAGCTGATGGCCGGGACAAAATTCTTGACCCGCAGCATTTCCCGGCAAAACGCCTCGTCAATCAGCGTTCCATTGGTGAAGGAGAGAAATTCGCAGTCGGGGTGCATTTCGCACAGGGTAATCAGGTCTTTCTTCCGCACCATCGGTTCGTCGCCGGTGTAGATATACATATATGTACCCAGCTCTTTGCCCTGGCGCACAATTTTGTCAATGGTTTCCAGGCTCAGGTTCAGCTTATGGCCGTACTCCGCCGCCCAACAGCCGGTACAGTGGAGGTTGCAAGCAGAAGTGGGGTCAAGCAGGATCGCCCACGGGACGTTGCAGCCCTCCCGCTGCCGGATTTCCTCTTGCAGCGCACCTCCTTTGAGCGAGGCGTTGATAATAAAATTCTGAAAGAACGCCTTTCTGACACCGTCATCCAGTTGATAGGCTTTCAGCAGGAGCTGATACCAATTCCCCTTTTCGTCAATGGCTTTGCGGAACGCGGCCCGCTGGCTCTCGTACCAGCCGTCAGGCAGTACCTTGTCCATCAGGCCCATAGCCTTGGGAATATTCTGCTCTGGGTTCTGTTCCAGATAGTTGAGCGTAGTGGTAACAGCGGCAGAGAAAGCCGTGTTCTTAACCGCGCTAAGAATGTTCATTTTGTTCTATCTCCTAATTGTTTGCTTACTTATCCCAAATCACACGATCCCACAGACACCATGCGGCAGCAGCAATAGCGGTGAGAATCGCCAGAGGGCATAACACTTTTTTCATAGCGGCCTCCTTATCTGTTCACGTTGGAGGTTGCAGGCATTTTGCGGAACTCTGAGAGCATCATGGCAATCGTGATAATGACCAGGATTGCATCTGTCAGAGCAATCGCCAGCCAGACGCCCCGGATACCCATACCACCCACCATCGGCAGCAGTACGCACAGCGGGATGAACAAGATGATCTGCCGGAACAGCACCAGCCAAGTTGCTCTGTTGGCCTTGCCCAGCGACTGGAACAGCGTCACAGCAATTAGAAAGCTGCCTTGCAGAATGTAGGTGCTGAACATGATGCGGAAGTTGGTAGCTCCTGCTTCAGCGATACCCGGAGTTGTCAGGAACATAGACAGAATTTTATCCGGGAACAGTTCAACAGGGATATAGAATACCAGGGACAGCACCGTAGCGGCGGTGATGAATACACCTGTCAGCTTCTTTACCCGGTCATAGTCTTTTGCTCCGTAGTTTGTGCCAGCGGCGGGTTGGAATCCCTGGCTGATACCCCACAGCGGCACAAACGAGAAGTTCCAGAACCGCAGCGCCGCTCCCAAAAGAAGCTGGGAGGTTTCACCGCCGTAGACGGATGCCACACGGTAGATCACCGTCTGCTGAACCAGGGTCAAAACCTGCATGAGCAGAGCGGAAACGCCCACGGCAAAGACTTGCGGCAACAATGTCCCATCAATACGGATGCGCCCGATTTTCACATTGGGGCTTTTCTTTTTGAAGTACCACAGTGTCACAGCGGCCTGAATAAACTGAGAGAGAATTGTGGCGTATGCCGCAGCCTCTATGCCCATGTCGTGGGGTTCAAGAATGGTGATAAAAATAGGGTCGAGGATGATGTTGAGAATCGCGCCGCTGGCAATAATGGTCATGGCCTTTTTCAACTGTCCCTCTCCACGGATGACCATATTGGTGCTCTGGAAGAAGTTCACGAACAGAGAACCGGCGAACACGATCCGCAGATACTTCTCCGCATAGGTCAGGATGTTGTCGCTGGCCCCGGCCAGGGATAAGAGCTGCCGGGTGAATACCATGCCGATCACCATGTAGACCACAGACATCAAAAGCACCACGGCAACCAAATTGCCCATGATCTTCTTTACTGTGTCCTGGTCTTTCTTTCCGATAGCGCGGGACAGCACCGAAGCGGAACCAACGCCGATCATGGCGGCGGAACCGGCATTGATAAGAGTGAACGGGTAGGACATGGAGACGGCTCCCATCTGCACATCTCCGACCATCTGGCCGACAAAGATGGAATCCATCATGTTGTAAAGCCCTACGACCACCATACCCAGGACGGCGGGGATCGCCAGCTCTATCATCAGCGGAAACGGGCTTTTGGTCAGCAGCTTCGTTCTTGTGTCAAGCGGTTGTTGCATGATTGCACCTCCTTAAAGATTAGCCATATCTAACCGCCTGTAAGTATAGCGAAAACAATGCGCGTTGTCCGCTCCAAAACGGAGGATTTACAATCCAGACAGGAGCAGAAAAAAGGGAGCGGAAAGATGAAATTCTCTCCGCTCCCTGTGCTATTGCGCCATCTTTTCCAGCAGTTTCAACGCTTCTTCCAACTTTGGATTTGCGGCGTCGGTTTGCAGGGCCTCCCGGACGCAGCTACGAATATGGGCTTGCAAAATCTGCTGATTGGCGCTTTTGAGCAGAGCCTGGGTCGCCATGATCTGATTGGATATATCCACGCAGTAGCGATCTTCCTCGATCATTTGCAGGATACCGTCCAACTGGCCCCTTGCTATTTTCAGCTTGTGGGCAACATCGCCCCGCTTGGCTTTCAAGCTGTTTCCTGGATGCTGACCAGTGTGTAGCCAGCATCCTCCACCGCCGCCTTCAGCGTATCGTCGGACACGCTGTTGTCCAGGCGCACCTTGGCGGTCTTGCTCTCCAGCTCGACAACAGCCTCCCGCACACCAGCCAGCTCGGTCAGGGCCTTTTGGACGTGCTTGACGCAGCTCCCGCAGACCATTCCCTCAATAAACAGTACCTTTTCACGGATGAAATTCCTCCATTCATCAGGTATAATGAGAGCATACAATGTAGAGTAAACTCTATGTCAAGAGGATGGGGGGATTTTTTTGGATTACTCCATTGGAGAATTTTCAAAGGTCACGGGGCTGGGGATACATACTCTGCGCTACTATGAGCATGAAAACCTGATTATCCCGTTACGGAACGCCAGCAACCGCCGCCGCTATTCGGAAAAGGATGTTGCCTGGATTGCTTTTATCAAACGTCTGAAAGCAACAGGGATGCCGATAAAGGAAATCAAGAAATATGCGGCGCTGCGGGCCAAGGGCGATGTTACCCTTTCAGAACGTATGGAAATGCTGATACAGCACCGCCAATCTCTGAATGAGCAGATCAGACAGTTGCAGGAGCATGAGGCCATGCTGGATGAAAAGATTGCCTTTTACCGGCAGGAGATCGAGGGCCACCGGGAGGACACGCCCTAAATTTGCAGCAGTCTTTCGATGTTACTGCCCAACGCCAGTTCTGTGACAGAATGGGATGGGCTGACAAATTCAATGAGCTGCCTGCATAGCTGCGGCTCCCCAAACGGTGCGTCAGAACCGAACAGACATTTTTCCGGCACTTCCGTCAGGGCCGTCTTGACTGACAGTGGTGTAAAGGCCGCAGACAAGTCCAAATATGCCTGTCCATGCTCCTTTGCAAAGGAGATCACGTCCATCCAGTTTGAACCGCCCATGTGCCCAAAGATAACCGGCACAGCGGGGTATTTTCGGCACAGGCCCATGAGAATTTTTATGCCATTCAGCGTAACCGGGTTGAAGGTGTGTACCCAAATGGGGAGGCTGTGATAATCTTCCAGGGCTTTGAACACAGGCTCTAACTGCTCAATCTGCGTTTCCGAGCCGGGGGTAAACTCTCCGATGCCTTTGAAGGAGTTTCCGACGATATACTCCGATACCCAATCTGCTGTTGCCTGTTCGGAAAAACCCAGCGGAACCGGGCCAAAACCGTAGAACCGATCTGGCGCGGCCTGGATAGCCTGATTCAGCTCCAGAATGGTGTCTTTCATTTTTGATATTCGTGTTTCGGGAGAATAGCTGCCGGACAGGAGTTGGTACAGCACTTGCATTTCTGCGCCGATTGCGGCCAATGTCGCAGATTCGGCCCTCTCAACATGGGGTGTCGTTGTAAACAAAATCGCTTTGTCCACTCCGGCATCGTCCATTTTCTTTACCTGCATGGTAGTGGGGAGCATGACGTGTTGGTGGCTGTCTACAATCATGGTTTTCATTCCTTTCCTTGCCCTGATATGGCGTAATTAAGCATAGCACAGGCAGGAAAAGCGAACAAGAACGCACTTTTTTGATATGTGGTGTCTTTTTTGATACCGCACTATGGAGGAAAACTTATGGCAAAATCAATCGCTGTTACGGAACAATGCCCAATGGAAATCGGCCTCAATGTGTTAAGCGGAAAGTGGAAGCTGAAAATCTTATGGCAGGTTTCCAAAGGGGCGGTGCGGTTCAACGAATTGCAGCGGCGTTTAGGGAAGATCACCACCAAGACCCTGACACAGCAGCTCCGTGAACTGGAAGAACAAAAGATACTTGCGCGGACGGTTTATCCCGACAATCCGCCAAAGGTCGAATACACCTTAACCGAACTCGGACAGTCCATTCACCCCGTTTTGAAGTCCTTGTGCGATTGGGGAACAGCCTACCAAGCCGCCATACCGCCAATCAACGATTTGGGTGAGCCTCTTACAGATGCCGCAGATTGACACGGTACTCCCGCAACGCCGCTTCATCAGCGGTTTCGATTAGATGCTCCAAATATCCGACCAGCTTTTCCTTGTCTGCGGGCAGGTGGCCGCGAACCTGGATCAAATTGGACGCACCATCTGTCACGATCCGGGTGTCAATGGTCAGATTTTCAATGAGGGCTTTCAGTTCTGCCAGCTTTTCAATTTCCCCTTCCTCTTTCCAGTTGCCGCGCTGGATTTCCTGGTACAGTTCAGAGGTATAATTAAATTACCAATATTGTCTTGCCTTCAAAAACACTGTTTATCTCACTGATTTTGCAACGGGCGAAGTTCCTTCAAACTCTCCTGAGCGTCACACTCCAAAATATAGGGAGCTATTTCCTCGTAAGCCTTTTCCGGCGAACCTGCTTCCGAAGGGATATATGTCCACTGTGTCAGAAAGCTGTGAGCATTGTGTTAAAGCCACTTATTAGCATCACTGACTTCTCTTTGAAAATTGTAAAAATTAAAGTTAATAGCAAACAAAGTAAACATGCTCCGCCGCACATCATAAAACCTGTATTCATCAATTAGCTCCTTTCGCAAATTGGAATTTGTCGAATTGATTATAGCGCATGGTTTCTGTTATATAAATGTGCTTTTATAGAAACTGCCGAAGTTATATCCCGGCAACACTTTTCCTAAAAGGGACTTTCTTTATCACTGCCTCAGCCGCTGAATAATGCTGTGGTTGGTTTCGGCCTTGTAAACAAAAACAGGAACCAGATTACATATAACGGTAACAACAGCCAGAGATACGGCAATCTGTAGCAGCGGATAAGCGAATACCGCGTAAGACGCCTGAATTTTTACCATTTGAAATGCTCCGTATAATACCGCACTTCCCAATGTAAAAATGAAAGCTCCCGTCATTCCGGCATAAATGCTTCCTTCAATCCGCAGCATCTTACAGATTTGTTTCTTTGTCATGCCGATGCTCTCCAGCACAGCCAGCTCCTTATTCCTGCCATGAACGCTGGCATACATCATATTGACAAAATTCATGAAACCGATACCAAGCAAAATCACGCAGATTGCATTTCCTAAGAAATTTATCCCCCTGAAACTGGATTTCAACTCATTGATTTTCTCTACCTTTGACGTAATTACAATCCCGCCGATATTGCTAAATATCTCTGTAACGGCGTTAAGGGCTTGCTCTGAATGACCCGTTTGTAAAGTTATCCGGTTGATCTGTCCGGCAGCGTCGATTTTTTCCAGCCACTCCTGGCTGACATAAATATTAGGAGCAATGAGCGTTTTACCATCCTCTCGGAAGGTGGCAGGTAAATAATTTGGTGCAATCTTCAAGGAGTAGATTTCTCCCATTAACGGTAATTGAATCTCCCCACTGACTGAAACCCCCTCATAAGGCACACTGGTTGCCGATGCCAAAAAAGCGATCTTACCATTGCAGAAATCCTCATAGGACAGATGGCTTTTTATCAGGGAAACCGCCTCGTTAAAGTCCTTCTCTCCAATCCCAAATACATAAGTCTGGTATTTGTTTCCATCAACGTATTGACGGACAGCTTCCTGCGGAACTGTACCGGTACTGCAAAAATCAGCAACATATTTTTCGAGAACATTTCCGGTATCCATAAACCACTGTTCCGGGAGCTTGGTTGTATAAGATATTTCCTCCATGTCAGGAATCTTCCGTAACAGGGCAAGAATCGTATCGTCTATATCTGTCTGCCCCCTCACCTCAATCACAATATCGTCCTCCATATACTCGTCTGCCAAATGGGAGACATCCAATCCCGTCAGTATTCCATTTACAATAATAAACAGGCTAATTCCTAAAAATAAGGAAACAACCACCAGAACAGTGCCTTTTGTATTCCGAAATACATTACCCACTGCCATTTTGAAAACCTGACTGCCATGAAAAGTTTTCCTGCTGTTTTTTCTGGAGGCATTTGTCTCGGAAAAACGCAAAGCTTCAATGGGAGATACCTTACTTGCTATTTGGGACGGCTTCCTGCCGCCGACCCATGTCGTGAAAAACGAAAACGATCCTGCTCCCATGAAAATCCACGGAGAATAGGAAGACGATATGGCGCCGTCCATAATCATATCACCGGCTAAAGCCCGTATACCAAAAGGTACGACCAGAAACACGGTTGCCGCACTGAGTGCCAGGCCTGACAGGATTCCCCAAAAGCTCAATACCTGGATCTGTCGGTAGACAATTCTCCTTATTTGTCGCTTCGTTGTCCCCAATGCTTTAAGCTGTCCATACATACGGATATCCTTGGTCACCGAAATATAAAGGACGTTATATATCAACAGATAGCCGCAGACCATAATCGTAACAATCATGCCAAGAACCACTATCATTGGGCTAAAGTTGTTTGGACTGTTTCCGATTTTCGTTAAATCCGTGAATTCCTGCAGATCATTGAAAGGTTCCGTCTCCGAGAGAATTCTATTTCCGCTGTCACCTAAAATCGTAAGTGCAAGAGCGCTTTTGGTATTTGTTTCGTTTGCAACAGAGTTATTCCAGAAATCCGTCGAAATATAGGCAACAGCATTATCATACATTTTATTACCACTGTAATCGTCATACCAGCCGCACAATGTAAAAGAAAAATCTTCCGATTCCGAAAGCGGCTGCCAATGAATATCTGTATATCCATAGCGAAATGAAAACGTGATCGTCTGGCCCATAACCGGATCATTGATACCCATTCGTTCCAAAACCCATACAGGTATCATGATCTCACTGCGTGAGGCAGGATAATGTCCGCTCACATTACCGATTGTCGGAAGAATATGCCGCTCCCATTCCACTGCGTCACACCAGCGGAGAAGAATACTGTTGATACGGGGCCAGGCCGTCGTATCGACAAAGCCGATCTGACGGCTGACTCCCATATATACGATCTCCCCATTCTGCTGCAATGCTTGTATCTGCTGTTGCGTAGGATTGGTCAAAATAATGTCCGCCGCCGTTCCATTGAGCATTTCCTGTTGTTTATCCGCGCTTTTCAAATATCCGCTGCCAATACAGAGGATTGTGGAGATGAGAAAAGTTGTCATTGCAATCGCGATAATAACAAATATATTGCGGTGACCATTTCCTGACATAATTTTATTTGCAAGCATTTTCATCTGCTTTCGTGTGTCGTTATAGAACATAGCCCTGCCTCCTTAGCTGTCATAATCAATGGTCCAGACATTGTTATCATACCGTATCGCAAGTAAAATCTGGTTACTCTCGGTAAATTCATCGGTAAATTCCCGAGAATGCTCTTCGCCGCTATTATCCACGAAAGAGACCGTATATACGCAACTGCTGTCAGGCTCCATCTTAAAATAACAAATTTCAGTATTTTTGATTGCTTCAGGCGAAACGTCAATCACTCTGCCTGACTGAGTGACTGTTATATCCGTAACTTCATAATCCGAATAATTTGTGACGATCAGATTTCCTTCCTGATGTACCACATTACCATTTGTAGTACCGCAGCCAGCAAGCAAGAAAGCAAAAATAACCGTAAAAAGCAACATCAGTTTTTTCATGGTATCCTCCTATCTATTATTTCTCCAGGAAAACCTGTTTTTCATCACTGCCGCAGCCGCTCAATAATGCTGGCCTTGGCAATTTGGCGGTACAGCAGCGCCCCAGGGTGAAGATCGTGGTGAAAAGTATCGTAGTCAGAATGATTGCGATGATTGCAATGATATTTCTGCTCTTGCTCGCTTTGAAATAGCGGCCTGACAGCTTTTTAATCACTGCGCCGTTGTTATTGCCAAATAAAATGTCATTCATCATCAGCACCCCCTTACTCAAAAATCCTGCCATCCTCAATGCGGATAATGCGGTCGGCAAGCTGGGCGATCTCGTTGTTATGGGTTATCATCACCAGCGTTTGATGAAATTTGATGCTGGTTGCTTTCAACAGGCCCAGCACATCGCCGCTTGTCCGGCTGTCCAGGTTGCCGGTCGGTTCATCTGCCAAGACGATGGCGGGCTTGGAAACAAGGGCGCGGGCAATGGCGACACGCTGCTGCTGTCCGCCGGACAGGTTGTTGGGCATATTGTTCAGCTTGTCCTCCAGGGCCAGGAGGCGCACTACTTCGTCCATGAATTTTTTGTCTACGGTATCGCCGTCCAGCTCTACGGGCAGGACGATGTTTTCATAGACGTTCAGAACAGGAACAAGGTTGTAATTCTGGAAGATGAAGCCGATGCTGCGCCGGCGGAAGATGGTAAGCTGCTCGCCGTTCATCTTGGCAAGCTCTTTGCCCTTGATCTGAACGCTGCCGGAGGTGGGCACATCCAGACCGCCCATCATGTTCAGCAAGGTAGACTTGCCGCTGCCGGAGGTTCCGACAATGGCGACAAATTCTCCCTGCTCAATGGAGAGGGTCACACCGTCCAGCGCCTTTGTGATGTTCGGCTCTGTGCCATAGTATTTTTTGAGGTCAGTTGTTTGCAAAATGCTCATGGGTTGCACCATCCTTTCTGTGATGCCGCTATCATAACAGCCAATTCTCACAGAAATGTCACGGGCCGCTGGCTTTTTACCCCTGAAATGTCACAAGTCTGTGACATTTCAAAAGTTGCTCTTTTGCTGTATAACTTCCACACAAGCTGAAATGATTAAGGACAATATCCCCAGTCAATTCCCGGATAACGCATTCCAGTTCTGATGAAATACTCAATGGCTTTCACACCGGCATCCATATCCGTGATGGCCTGACATTTTGGAACGGGGATTTGACCGTCATAGTCGATGGGGCTATATACATTTTCATCTCTCAAATCAACTTCTTCCAGCTGCGCCACGGTATCAGCAAACTCCGAATTGTAGCAAAAATAGGTTTCTGTCTCGTTATAGTCATAGCAAAGAGACAGCCAATCCCCATCTGATACTACTTCCAGGCAGCCACAGCGTCCTTCTCCATCAGGGTCCAGATACAAAATGATTTCGATCCCTTTAGGTACCTCGTGTAATATCTTAGAGATCAAGTCCGGCGTAATTTCATCTTCCTCGTATTGTTCACCATGAGAATTGTCTTCAATGTACTTTACGGCTACTGCGTTAGGGTCATAGGATGGAATAATATCTGATTTTGGAATGATTTCAAATTTCATAAATTTTCTCCTTTCATGAATCCATGCGCTGTCCGTCCGGGTTACAGCCCGCAAAATGACCAGTGCCCCTCCCGGCAGCACTGGGCGTTATCAATCATCCATTTGCCGTCAATCAGACGCATTAAATAACGATAATAGAAAATTCCCTGCTCTGCATAAAGCCAAAATTTGATTTTTGTGACCCGTTCACCAGCAACCAGATAATAATCCGTATAAGTCCCGCCTCTTCTCCATGAAAGATGGATGGGACGCCAGCCAGGACGGGGAGTCCAGCTCACCTGTCTGGCAAACAACGCATCAATATCCGCCTGGCTGCCGTAACCTTTTTGCTCTGCCATCCATTCCCATTGGTTCATGCCGTCAAAGAATTCCAGCAGCGCATGGATGGGAGCCTGCAGTTCAGGATTGTCCAGAGAAATCCTGTTTTTCATGATTTTGTAGGTACGGGCATCCTCATAAGCCTTACGCTCCGCCTCTGTAAACAGCCCCGCCAGCCCTTCTTCATCCTGCATGTCGCCATCGCTGAC
>OFFU01002106.1_pt1 | contig 11348 bp, 4 predicted proteins | sample 1521451 | NCBI WGS metagenome assembly OFFU01 (sample SAMEA3504106, study PRJEB24116) | mouse gut metagenome | biome: mouse gut; feature: mouse-associated habitat; material: faeces | place: Denmark | collected 2011 | reverse complement strand
CTACCAGAAGTACCTGTATCACCCGGCTGAGTTTCTCCAGCCGCCGTAATACCCGGCAACGCCGCCGAGCACCACGCCGAGCACGGTCGTCAAAATAACCGCAATAAAACTTACCAGCAAAGAAAGTCTTCCGCCGTACATTAAACGCGTAAATACGTCTAAACCGCTGTCGTCCGTTCCGAGAAGGTGCTTGATGGAAGGTCTTGCAAGGCTGTTGATCGGATTTTCCTTGACGATGATCATGACACCCTCGCCGTATTCCGAGTCCTCTTCGTCCGCATCGAACTCATACGGAGAATATTCCATTTTCCCCGAATAGTCGGTCTCGGTTTCGCCCCAGGCGTGATAAACGACGGGACCGAACCAGGAAAAGACGAAGAGCAGAGCGAGCATGATAATGCCGGCGATCGAAAGCTTCGAACGGAAAAAGCGCCTTGCGACCATGCGTGCGGGCGACATGAGTTTTACGTTCTTATCGAGCGGAGCGTCTTCGAACTTATCTTCGGGTGCGGAATCGGCGGAAACGGTTTGAGCGGTTTCCGCCTCTTTTTCAGCCGCTTCTTGTTTCAGTTGTTCTTCAAGATTTTTTTTGTCTTGCATTTTTCAACTCCAAAAGGTCAAGCGGTAAGTTTCACCCGCGGATCGACGAGCCCGTACATCAGGTCGGAAAGCAACACGCCGAGCACCGATAGGAACGCCAGGAACATATTATACGTCATGATGACGGGAATATCGCCCTGCTGCATCGTGCTGAGCGCGTAATTCCCGATACCGGGAAGGTCGAACACCTGCTCTGTGATCATTGCGCCCGAGAAGAGCGAAGGAATGAGCCCTGCAAGTCCCGTAACAATGGGAATAAGCGTATTGCGGAAAGCGTGCTTATAGATGACCTTGCTCTCTTTAAGCCCCTTCGCGCGCGCCGTCCGTATGTAATCGGCGCTCAGCACTTCGAGCATATTCGTTCTCGTCAACCTCATTCTTCCGCCGATACTCAATATGACGACGGTCAGAATAGGCACCCACAAAGCTTTTAAAGTAATTCCCGATTGGCTCAACCCTGCAACGGTCGCCCAGCCGAGCTTATTTGCAAAGAGATCCTTTAAAATCTGCCCGAAGAAGAATGCGGGGAGAGAAATTCCGATAAGCACCAACACGGTGACGACGTAGTCGCGGATACTGTATTGATGGGTCGCCGCCGTTATGCCGAGCGGGATCGCGATCATGAACTCGAAAATCGTTGCGATAAATGCTACGAGAAAGGAAATTCCGATTTTATCCGCGCTGAAAACGTCTTCGACAACGGGGCGTCCGCTGATAAAGCTGGTGCCGAAATCCCCTTTCAATAAGCTTCCGAGCCAACCGAAATATCCCGCTATGATCCCTTTATCCAAACCGTAAGCTGCCTTCATGTTCTGAATCATCTCATCGGTTACGTCCGTTCCCCCCGTCTGCAATGCCTGTATCTTCTGTTCGACGAAGTCCGCCGGTATGCACCGTACGAGCACATACAGAATCAACGACACTCCTAAGAGGATCAGCAACATAAAGAGTATTCTTTTTAAAATGTATTTAGCCATAAAAGTTACCGATCGTCATCACTTGATGATTTCGACTTCCCAGATTTTTTCGAGAGGGGAAGTGAAAGGATTGGGTGTATCGTTGATTCCTTTCAGTTTCTTCGCGTTATAAGCATAGAGGTTCTGCCTCTGATAGACGGGCATTTCAACCGCAAGATCAAGGACGTAGCCCATCGCGGTTTTATAAAGCCCTTTTCTTATCTCACGGTCGTCGGTCGAACGCGCCTCGTCGATAATCGGACTCAGTTGATTTACGACAATATTGTATTCCGTGCTGTATTGGTCCTGAGCGCCCAAAATTTCGCGGTAGCCCCAGGAGTAAACGGAGGTAGCCTTGGAGTTTTTATGGTAGACCTGATACATATCGGGGTCGATCGTAGATCCCCAGGCAGCCGCCCATACCGCGAGCGAACCCGTTGCGAGCTTGGTAAGCGCCTGCGAATCAGCCACTACTTCAACGTCCCACTTGACCCTGAAATTGTACTTTTCGTTCGCTTCGTTCAAAAGGTCCACCGCCTGCTTGAACACCTGATAGGTCGGGTGCTCCATGATCGACGCGCCTGCGATCGTAAATTTAAATTTAAGACTTTGAACGCCGCTGTTCAACGCCGCGGTGGTATATCTGTTGATTTTTTCAAGCGCGGCTTCCTTATTCGTCCACTGGGTATAATCATGCCCGTTCGCAGGAGTAGTACCGTCGGGATTTTTGGGGTAAGCCCAGCTTTGATTCGACATAGGCCAATCGATCACTTTGGAAGCACCCGCCTCGTAGAAGACGGTCGCAAGCTCAGCCTGCATTGACGACATGATCGCCTTACGCACGTCAATATTTGCGACCTTGCCGGCGTTGATCCCTATATAACCGTAGCCGAGCTGCCATGCAAACAGCTTTTTAAAGCCGTTCTTTTCCATCTTATTCAACGTATCCGAGTTGACCTTGGTAAAGGTCGGCGTCACGAAGTCGATTTCCTTTGCTTTCAGTTTATCGATCGCGTTGGCAGAGCTCACATACTGATAGCGGAACTTTTCTGTTTTAACGGGGAAGAGGAAATGATCGTTTCTCTTATAATAAACGAAGTTATTGTTATAGAACGCCGAGCCAGAAGAAGTATCGCTGTTGTTTCTGTCCGACGCTTTATAGGGACCTGCGCCTACGGGAACGCTGTTATGGAGCGGAGATTGAATGGTTCTGCTCTGGAAGCTCGCATTTGCGTATTCCACGCCGAACTGATTCTCTTCGATGTTGACGGGAAGTCCGCTGTAATAGTGCACGGGAGCGACCGCGAACGAGAAGTTGTAGATCGCCTTGGGGTCTTTACCGTTGAGCGTAACCTGGAGAATATCGTAGGTGTCCGCCGACTTGGGCGTGCCGTCCTCATTGTGCTGTTTAGCGATCTTATAATCGGTACCGTTCACTTTTACGGAATCCGTGCTGCCCAATGCGTATTCGTAATTGCCGCCGCTGTTCTTGATTCTGTGACCGAGCGAAACGATTCCCTCTACGCGGGGATACAAAAGATCGCCCTCCGAAGCGTTCAGAATCAATTGCATAGCCTCGGCGGAGAAACTCGTTATAATATTAGCCGCAGCCACCGTAGCCGTAAGCACGACTTCAAAATCGTCGGAAGCCATTCTGTTGAAAACGTAATTGACCGCAGTTTCCTGATCGGTAAGCTTTGAAATATCGGGGCTGTTGAAGCTTTCGATGATCGACGTGTCCTCTTTGTTGGTAACAGGATTTCTGCCGTAGTTGGGCGTAATGATTCCTTCGTAAAACAAGAATTTAAAGACGTCGCTCTTGAACTCGTCGTGACCTTTATAGGGCGCCTTATCCAGATCGTACGCGTCCTTTGCCGCGCCGTAGTCGTCGTTGAGCTCCTTTTCGAAATTGGTAAGAAGGAGATCGTAATCCTCACGCAACTTCTTGTTATAATCTACCGTATTCTGACTGCCGTCGATTATCTCCTGATAATCCGGACTGACAGAATAATTCTCAATCGTCTCGCGCACTTCCTCAGGCGTTGCAAAATAACTTTCGCTGCCCGAAGATCCGGAGGTATTGCCGTTATCGTCCGAGGCTCTTCTGAAAACGTCCAAAAGTTCCGTTCTTCTGCGAATCGCATATTCATACGCCGTTTTTGAATTTTGAGATTCTATCTCTTCGCCGTCGCCTGAAACCTGTGTCTGCGTTCTGTACGAAGTAAGCCCTTTGATCTTGACGGAATACAGCGTGGAGGAACCCGTATAAACCGGATCGAGATATTCGTAAATATTGAACATAACGTCGTTCATGGTGAGCGGTTTGCCGTCCGAGAAGCGAAGCCCGTTCTTTAAAACAAACCTGTAAACGGTATCCGCTCCGCTGCTGTCTATCTCATAGTCCAAAACCGCAGTCGCTTCGTTTTCGCCCGCTACGATATCGCCGTTCGAATCGCTTGTAAGCATACTCAACTGCGTAAGACTTACGACCTCCATATCGGGACCGCTCGTCGCGTAAAAGGGATTGAACAACCCGCTGAACTGCTCCGCCATAACGACGATGCTGTCGCTGTTTCCGCCGCCGCAAGCCGAAAGCGGAACCGCCGTCAAACACAGCGTGCCGCCCGTTAAAATCGCCAATGCGCAACTCGTAATTTTCTTCTTACTCATCTTCCTGTCCTCCATAAACAACGAAATATTCTTTTTCTTTCATTCTTTTTGCTCTGATCTCGTCCTGGTTGGAATCTTCCAACCGCGTAAACTTGATATCGCCGTCCCCGTTTACCTCAAAAAACCCGGTGGGGTCGATATCGTACTCATACATTCCTTTATACTTGCCGAACGTAACTTCATTACCGCAGATTTTGATCACGATCCCGCCGTTCGTTATTTCGCTTCGTTGATCGCCGTTCGCCGTCAGATTGAAGTTAAATCCGTTGCCGCCCGAAATACGCATTTTCCAAAGCTGCAATTCTCCGCTCAGGGTAACGTTTTGAACAGTCGCCCCGTCGTCGATTTCGCCCGCAAAAAAGCCGAATTTTCCACCGCGGTTGTTGACCGCACTCTTATATGAAAGCGTTGCGTTCTCGAAGATGACGTTCGTAATTTTTGCATTCTCGCCCACTCTGCCGAACAGTCCGCCCTGCGAAGCGCCGCCGGTCAAATTGTACGTCGCGTTCACGTTCTTGAATACAATGGGTCTGGCGCTATCGCCCTCGATCGTTCCGCTGAATTCCCCTAACGAAAATCCGTTCGACCACCCTACGCCCGTAAAGTCGAGATCGTTCAAAATTTCATAGTGCCCGCTCAGATCTCCGATATTCCTGAACTGCGTTGCCGTAGAAATTCTGTAATGGTTGCCCTCGTCAAATTTGACGTAAATTTTATGGACCGTGTCTTCTGCCTTTGCCGTTTCAAGATCAAGCTTGCCGTGGTGAATGATCTTTTCGGTGATCGGCGTTGTGCAGCTCTCGTCGGAATAAGCCGCCTTAAAGGTTTTATTGGTCACGGAAGGGAAGGTGAACGAGTTATGCGTGTGCTCCATTTTTCCCGAATCGCCCCATTGGGGTAAGTACACCGTTTTGGCTTCATCCGAAGATATTATGTAATTGAAACTCGTCGTTCCGTATTTCTCCCAACCGCCTTTTTCGTTTTCCGTATAATACTCGAACGTGTATTGCGGGATCCACGCCGCATAAAGCGTCATTTCCAGCTTATCCTGTTCGTTTTTATTAAAGACGACGCGGTCTTCTTCAAAGTCCCACGGGTCGGAATAGACATATTCGCCGTAAGCGTCGACCCCGCGCGTTTTATACCAACCGACAAGGGAGTTCTCCCCGTTTTCCACCGTAACGTTTTCGGCGCTGGGCTTCGGACGCTTAATATCGGTGGGCGTGCGAAGTTTGATTTTGATTTCTCCGTTTTCATCCGCCGTAAACGTTTCGGGGTTGAACATATCGATGAGCTTTGTGCCGCCCGCGATACTGCCGCCGTTCGCGTCGTAAGTGATTGAAATAACGTTGCCGTTTTTAAAGTACCTATCGTATTCGGAATCGTTGGAGCACGCCGCAAGACCTGCGCACAGCGCTCCGAACGATCCTATAATCAATAGTGTTCCGATTTTTTTCCTCATAACAATCCTTTCTTAGCGTTATTCTTCGTCGTTATCCTTACCGTCGGAAGCGCCGTCTTCGTCTGACGTATCCTTACCGTCGCTCTCAGCCGTTTTCGCTTTCTTCTTGCCGAGGAACACATAAGCCGCAAACACCGCAAGCGCGATAAGAAGAACGCCCGCAACCGTGAAGCCCGCAATACCGAGCGCATTCACCGAACCGTTATTTCCGTTTGTGGGAGGGACATCCGGTTCGCCCGGATCCACTTTCGATTCCAGATATGCGATCGTGTCTTCCGCACTCGTCAACTTGGAGTAGTTCGAAACAAGCGCCTTTTGATCGAGACCGGAAAGCGCTTCGTATGCACGGCGCGCCGCTTCGACTTCCGCTTTATCGTCAAGCGTAATTTCCGAACCGCTTTTCAGTTTTTCGATCATTGCGATAACGCGGAGCGTATCGTCCGTAATGGCGGTACTGCCATCGATAAACGTTCCGAAGTATTGTTCGAAAATAAAGGAGTTGTATCCCGTTCCGTTCACGGGACTTATCATTACGAGATCGGGATTCATACGACCGATATAATAAATGAAGTTCGCGCCGTAATAGAATGCCGGATCGTAACCGGATGCGTTCCACATATAATACTTGGAAATCCCAAGCCCCTCTTCGCCGTTGTGATTTCCGCTGAGGGGAAGGTTTTCGTCGCTGACGTAGGAGGGATCGTACTGCTCTTCGAGAATGGGCGCTTGAATGCTGTTGAAGATGACCGTCGTAAGGTTTCCGCAAAGGAAGAACGCCTGATCGCCGATTGCCTTCAAGGAACGGGGCAGCGTCACGTTTACAAGCAACGACTTGTAGAACGCCGCCGCGCCAATGCGCACCGTGTTCTCCTCCACCGTGTATGCGGTCGCTTTCGCCATTCCGGGATAGCATACGAGTTGCAGTCCCTTGGGCACGACCCTATACAGCACGTTATTAATGACTTTAATCGTTTTGCTTTCGTTTACGTCATAAGTGTCGATCTCTTTCTCAACGGTATAGTCGGGGAATTTATCGTCAACGACTACTCTCACCGTCTTGGCAAAACTTTCAATCGGACAGCCTGCAAAAGGATTTTCGCCGATCTTATCCAGACTTTTGCTGAACGTAACCGTTGCAACATCCGATTGCGCGAACGCGAAATCACCGATTTCCGTTGCGCCCGAAAGATCTGCCGCTGCAATCGAAGTGCCGGCAAACGCCCACGCGCCGATTTTTGCGACTTGATCCAAGCCTTTCACGGCGTTAGGTGCAAGTGCTTCTTCCCCCCCAAGAGCGTCACAGTTATAGAATGCGGATTCGCCGATCACCGCGTCCTTTGCAAAGGAAACTGCCGAAATCATGCTGTTGCCGAACGCGCCTTCGCCGACGTATTCAAGAAGATTACTGTCAAGACGGATATTTACGTTCGTATTCCCGAACGCATATTCTCCGACCGAAGTTACCCCCGCGGGAATATAAAGCGTATCTGCCGTAGAAGATGCTCTGAGAGATCCGCACCGGAAAAATGCGTACTCGCCGATCGAGGTAACGCTATCGGGAATAGCTGCCGATTCGAGATTGCGGCATTGCACAAACGCATAAGCGGGTATTTCGGTAAGTCCTTGGGGAAGTATGACTCCCGTCAGCGACTGGTTGAACGCGAACGCACCCTCGCCGAGCGAAGTAACCTTCGAAAGGTCGGCTATTCTGTCCGTGCTTTCAGCCTTCGCCTTGATTGAAGGAGCAAAATAGGAATACAGATTATCTACCGCACGCACTTGACCGTTGCCTGCGTCCACCCATTCATACGCTTCCCGATAATATTTCTGAGTACTGCCGGGAACCGTGAATTCCCAAACATCGATATCCCTTGAACCCGAGAACGCACCGTCGCCGATTTCGACGACCTCTGAAAGATCAATTTCCAAACCGGTTGCGTCGTAGAACGCGTTCATGCCGATTTTTGCGCCCGTTCCGAGTATGAATTTTTCGAGCTTTGCGGCGTTTTGGAATGCAAAGTCGCCGATCGTAACGTTGTTTCCGATTGTAAGATCGGTCAATACCGTATGCACGGTTTTCGCAAATTTATAGCTGTAATAAACGAGTACTTCTTTATTGGCGCCGTCGCCTGCCGTGTATTCATACTTATCATAGTATTCATTTAAAGTTTCAAAATAAGGATTGTTCCAAAAAGTGTGATCTGTCCATAGCATCATGAACGCAGAATTTCCGATCGTTACGTTATCGCCAATTACGACCTTAGCAAGTTTTTGACAGTTGTAGAACGCACATTCTCCGATCGTAACGCCGTCTTTAACCGTCAATTCCGTGATCCCCGATCCGGCAAACGCCCACGCGCCGATCGTTTTCAGGTTGGGGAAATCAATCGTTTTAAGGTTCGGGCAATCTGCAAACGCATAGGGTTCGATCGACGTTACGCTATTACTGCTTACGCTCTCGATCGAAGCGTTGCCCGCAAACGCGCCTCTTGCAACAGAAACCATATCGTCAAGCACAAGAACTTTACTGTCCAATACGGGAGCGACCAAAACGAGTACGCCGTTATTGTAAACGTACTTTCCTCCGTTATTCGTTGTGAGAGCACTTCCCTCGGCAAGCTTGAAGCTTGAAACCTTAGTACCCGCAAACGCCTCTTCGCCGAAAACCGAAACGTCTTTGCCGAGCGTTACATCGCTTAACTCTTTGCACTCAAAGAACGCACCCGTAGGAATGACAACCGCGTTGATTTTGATTTTTGTAAGCTTCGAGCATTTTCTGAAAACATACTCGCCGAGCTTGATTTTGACGTCGTCCGATGCAAAGTTCACCGTTCTCAACTCCAAGCAGCCGTAGAACGCGCCGCTGTCGATCGACTGTGCGGAAGCGGGTAAGTCGAGTTCGGTAAACCGCCCGTAAGCTCCGCTGACCGAGGTGATTTGAAGATACGCGAACGCATAGCTTCCGATTGCAATGATTTCGTTAAACTCTGCTTTTGCAAGGTTACAGCCCATAAACGCTCTATCGTTGATAAACTTGACGTTCTCAAGGTTGATTTCCGTAAGATTATAACAGCCGTAGAATGCGCCGACGCCGATCGTAGTCAGAGTGGAAGGCAGCGTGACCTTTTTGAGCGCAGTCAGGTTTGCAAAGGCATACGGTTCGATCGTGGTCACACCCTCGGGAATCACGATCTCTTCGATCGTATCTTCGCCGATATACGTTTGCTTGGTGTAATAAGGATCTTCCTCGCTGATCTCGTCGCCCGCGCTAAGATCTTTCTCTAGGAAATCGTAGTTGGAAAACGCATACGCCTGAATCGTCGTAAAACCGCGGTCATCCGGAATCACAACCTTGCCGCCAAGCCCTTTGTAAGAGACGAGATACATACCGCTCGCCGTATACGGGTCTTTGACCGTTATATTCACCGTTCCTACCAAGTAGGAAGTCTTTTTGGGAACTCCCCCGTCATAATATACGACTTCTGCATTTACGCTGATCGCGGCGCTGCCCTTGGAGAGCGCAACGATCTGTCCTTTTTCGTTGACGGACGCTATTTCCGGTCTCGACGACGTGTACTTGAGCGTCTTATTGCTGCCGACGGAGAAATACGTTTGAACGTCGCAGATAAGGTTCACCGTCTCGGACGGATACATAGAAAGATTGTAGTCTTTTTCGAAGAAGTAGGTTCCGCCCGTAAGTCCGATATCCCTGTCCGCGGGAGAGACCTCATAGAACGCCTTTACCGTTTCGTACTTTGCGATTTCCGCCTTATAGACCATGGGCGGATCGTATTTCTTGTAATCGGAATCCTGCGCGCCGCAAACGTAAATATCGACGCTCGCCGTCATTTCCTTTCCGTCTTTATTTTTACCCGTTGCGGTAACGGTTGCCCTCTGTGTAGATCCCGAGGTTTTTGCGATCGCAGTCTGGTTGACGATCTCTACAATGTTCGTGTTGCTCGATTTAAAATCAAGCACTTGCGCCCAGGTGGTCGCGGGGAAGATATTCAGCTTGGTCGTAAGATCCAAGGTTTCGTTGGGACTAAGCCTGATCTCCTCTTCGTCAAAGTTCATTGCAAGAACTTCGTCCGGAAGTCTGATCTCGTAAGTCGCCGAATTCATTGCATAGTCGTAGCACGTCGCAGTGAAGCTGTTATAATTATCGACGGCGGAAATGGTTCCGTTGGAATTGAATTTGATCCCTCTTGATTCTTTGATGAGTTTCACATAATCGGTGAGTTCTAACGTCACCTTCGACGTGGAGTTATACGAAGAATATACGGGAGTCATGTACTTACCGAACGAATCCATCATAAACGGCTGGGAAGAGTCGCCCGAATCGATGATCCGACCGAATTGCACAGACATTGCATAATGGTTATCGTAGATATTCAGATCCGCATAGAGGCGGTTCTTTTTCGTCGACTGATCGTACTCCGTTCTGTAATCTACGCTCGTGACGACAGGCGCCTCGAAGTCGATATAGAGCGGGAACGTGAATGTGTTCCTTTTATTCTTTTGATCTTCCTTACTGCCGTAATCGATATACGTTTCGACTGTTACGGTATATTTGGTGTTATTTTTCAGATTATGTTCGGCAACGGAGAAGTCGACATCCATGTTCGACTGATAAATCGTAATTCCGCTCGTAGAGGACTTGCGCTGATTTCTGTCTTCCTTCTCCCAAATCACCTCGCCCGTGGAATCCTCCGTGATCGTGAGCTTCCATTCTTTAACGTTTCTCAAAAGACCCGCCGCGATCGATTTGATACTGTTGACCGACGAAGCTTCGCCGTCCTGGTAGTTTGAGAGCGCAATGTGCTCTTTGTTTGCGGCAATCGGCGTAGCCGAAGGATTCTGCGTGAAGATATACGTTCCGAGCGGAACGATATAGTCGCTGTAATAACCGCCGATGACGCGCGTCGCGTAGGCGTCCGCCATAAGCTTATCCTTGTTGTCGATCCCTTGGTTGAGTTCGTCGGCGTTGGTATCGTAATACTCCTCGTCGAAAATAGGCGCTTCCGTCCAATCGCCGTAGAACGCGAGGAAGGGCACGTTCATATTCAACTTCGTGCTGTCCGCCGCCTTTAAAGTGATATAGCCCTCGACGTACATACCGTTTTCGAAGGAATCGTTCAAATATGCTTTATCCGCTTCGGAAAGCGTAATTTTAACCGTGATTTTCGTACTGCTCTTTGCGCCGACCGTTACGTAATCGCCGCTCTTCGTTGCGCCGCCGCTTACGCTTACGATTTCGGTCTTGGGATTGAGGGCGTAACCGTCCGTCGTCACCGTCGTCTCGCCGTGATCCGTATAGGAAGTGCTGACACCCTCCGTCAGAACAATGCTGCCAACGTTGTAAGACAGAGACTTATCCGATATATTTTTGATATCGAAAGTCATCTCGTAAACGCCCGTTTTGTTCTTATCGTCGCCGAGTTCGAGCTTGCTTTTATCCATCTCCACGCCGTTTTGATAGGTGGCGATATACGCTTCTGCAGTCGTTGCCTTTCCGATATTGACAAGTCCCGCGCCCTGCTTTCTGACCGCGTAAGCAAGTCCGTTCTTGTTGCGCACGATGTCCGCCGTGGACATTGCAAGCTGATTGACGCGCTTTGTAACCTCGACCGGGCTCAAATTGCCGAATATGTCCGTGTTAT
>OFFU01002083.1_pt1 | contig 11425 bp, 8 predicted proteins | sample 1521451 | NCBI WGS metagenome assembly OFFU01 (sample SAMEA3504106, study PRJEB24116) | mouse gut metagenome | biome: mouse gut; feature: mouse-associated habitat; material: faeces | place: Denmark | collected 2011 | reverse complement strand
GGCTGAGGTGCAGCCTTCGGAGCTGCCTGAGGAGCAGGAACAGCCTGCAGTGTCGGGCCTAAGTCATCATCGGGAGCCTGCTGCTGGCCGTTGCCCTGGAGCTGCATGAAGACGCCGAGCTGGCCGGCGATGTAGCCTAAAGCAACGAGAGACTGGTCACGTGTGATGGTCTTGCCGGTCTGGGCGGCGCGAGCCTGAACGAATTCAGAAGCTCTGTCGAGTTCGGTCTGTGTGACCGGGAAGTCACCAAACTGCATATGGCCCATCGTAGCTAACTTGCCGATGACTTCACCGGCAGGGTTTGTAGGAGCCTGTTGTTCGGGCTGAGGTGCAGCTTGCTGGGCGAATGCGGATACAGAAAAGCTCAGTGCGACTGTACTGAGAGCAAGGGTTAATTTTCTAAGAATCATGTAATTTCTCCACTTCAAAAGCTAGAGAAACTATACTCCGTAAAAACCCTTAGTACTGTACTTAACTTATTGATTCTTACTCAATATGGTGAGGTTTAATGCCTACTTTGACGCGCTTTTCGGAAGGGCTTTCAGCGCGTCGATCACGATGTCCTGTGTCAGAAGCTCGGGGAGAATTTTTGCCGTTCCGTCCGGGGCGTAAAGCAGGTAAAGCGGGACGCCCGTTCTTCCGAAGGATTCCAATGTTTTAGATATCTCTGCGTTCCGATTCGTCCAGTCGGCAATGAGGAATTTAACGTTGTGTTCTTTAAAGGCCTGCTGCACATTTTCTCTATCCAGTACCGCCAGCTTATTTGCCTGACAGGTGACACACCACGAGGCAGTGAAGTCAACAAAGACCGGGCGTCCTTCATCAAGAGCAGTTTGAACTGCTGCAGGAGACCAAGCGTCGGCAGTGCTCACTTCAACAGGAGCACGCTCAAGCAGCGGAGAAGCCGCGACGGCATATGCGCCTGCGCCGAGGATAAAGGCAAGGGTCATGATTCCTTTGGAGGCTGCTTTACCGAACTGAAGGCGACCGTACAAAATCAAAGCTAAAGCCAAAAGCGCAGCGGCGCAGAGATAGACACCGAGGGCTGAGAGCGAAACTTGCTGCCAAAGAATCCAGAAGAGCCAAAGTGCAGTAAGCGCCATCGGAACGGCCATGACCGTTCTGAAGATGCCCATCCAGCGTCCCGGACGCGGCAGCCACGCGGTAAGACATGGAAAGAGGGCAAGCAGGAGCCAGGGGAGACTCATGCCTAGCCCAAGGCAGATAAAGACAACGAAAGATTCTAGTGCAGAGGCAGAGAGCGCGTAGCCTAAGGCAGCGCCCATGAACGGTGCCGTGCATGGAGAGGCAACGACGACGGCCAAGATGCCGGTGGCAAAACTGCCGGCCAGCGATGCACTGGACGTCTGACCTGTAGAGGAGATTCTTACGCCGGAAAATTCAAAGGCTCCGGCTAAGTTCATGGTGATTGTGACAAAGAGCAGCGCCAGTAATGCGACAAACCACGGAGACTGCAGCTGGAAGCCCCAGCCGACGGAAGCGCCTGCAGCCTTAACAGCAATTAAGGCGCCGGCTAAAACCGTCATGGAAATGAGGACGCCGAGAGTAAAAGAAAGACCGTGCAGTGCCAGCTTTCCGTCTCTGCGATGCTCAACGAGGCTGAGCATTTTAAGAGAGAGCACAGGGAAGACACACGGCATCAAATTCAGGATCAGTCCGCCGAGGAAAGACATGCCGGCTGCGAGCCAAACGGTTAAGTTGACGTCCGTGTTATCAGAGGAAGCCGACGGGGGTGTCACGGTCCCCTTGACTAAAACATGAGAGAAACTGCCGGACCAGCCGCCTTTAGCGGGGCCGCCGTCAGCGGCAAAGACGCCGGATAACGTGTCACCGACTTTCAGTTCTTCCGTGCCTTGAAGGCGAACGGTGACTTCATCGCCGGTTTTAGATACAGATTGAGGTGCTTTGTAGTCAACAGCTCCTTCGCCTTCGGTAAATACATAAAAATGATTGAACGGTTCTGAAGTTTTAAATGTGACGGATAAAGCGTGATTGGAGGTGTCGAGCTTCGCGGAAACCGTTGTTAAAGGGGCAGGCGTTAAGCCGTCATTTGTTTGGAAGAGTCCGGCGTTCGAAGAAGCTGCCGGCTCGGCATTCGAGACTTTAACAGGAACGTCAAACGAAGCGCTTCCCGGAATGCATTGTTCTGCGCACATCAGCCAGGAGACATTTGCCTTTGCGACGTATTCACCTTCCTTAGCAGATGCCGGGACGGAAATTGAAACCGGAAGAAGAACGGAGTCTTCGTATCCGAAGTTGGTGAGATCGCCGACGACATAAAGATTCGGCGTGGGCCATTGAATCTGGCCTGCTTTCCAGCCTTCGGGGAGCGTCCAGTCAATGGCAGTCGGAAGCCCGGTGTCTCCGGGCGTTTTCCAATAAGTGTGCCAGCCGGGCTCTTGGGTCAGCAGCACGCCTAGGCGGATGTAGCTTCCGGGCCGGACCGAAGTCGTTTGAGAGATAAGCTCGGCTCTGACCGCTTCGGTTTTCTTCCATGGAAGAGCCTGTGCGTTTAGAGCAAAGACGGCAAAGAAAAGTAAAAGGAAGCGCAAAAGCCAAGCAAATCTCATAACAAAAAGTTTCTAACTAAACAAATTAACCATGTACGCGTTTGACTTCGGCAAAAGCCTTGTCAGCCGCTTCGAGCGTGCGTGCGATGACGGAGTCGTCATGAGTAATAGAGACGAAACCGGCTTCGTAAATGCTCGGAGCCAGATAAACACCGTTATCGAGCATGGCATGGAAGAAAGTCTTGAAGCGATCGGCATCGCATTCCATGACTTCTTTGAAGGAAGTCGGGCATTTGCCGCGGAAGTAAATGCCGAACATGCCGCCGATGCTTTGGGCAGAGAAGGCCACGCCGTGTTTCTTGGCCATCGCGCCTAAGCCTTTGACGAGCTTGGCAGTCTGTTCGGAAAGACGCTTGTAGAAACCGGGCTGCTGAATCTCATGAAGAGTAGCCAGACCGCAGGCAACGGCGACCGGGTTGCCGGAGAGGGTACCCGCCTGATAGACGGGGCCCAAAGGAGCAACGCAGTTCATGATGTCGCGTTTGCCGCCGAAAGCTGCAACGGGCATACCGCCGCCGATGACTTTACCGAACATCGTGATGTCCGGATCGATGTGATACAGAGACTGGGCTCCCCCGAGTGCAACACGGAAACCGGTCATGACTTCGTCAACAATGAGGACGGTACCGTGCTTAGCGGTTTCTTCTCTCATGGTTTCGAGGAATTCCTGGGTAGCGGGAACCATGTTCATATTGCCGGCAACTGCTTCAACGATCACGCAGGCGATTTCGTCGCCTTCTTTGTCAAAGAGTTCTTTGAGCTGCTTGGGATTGTTGTATTCCAGAACGATCGTGTCATTTGTGACAGCTGCGGGAACACCGGCAGAGCTCGGTGTACCGAAGGTCAGCAAGCCTGAACCGCCTTTGACCAACAAGGAATCGCTGTGGCCGTGGTAGCAGCCTTCAAACTTCACAATCTTGTTGCGGCCGGTGTAGCCGCGAGCCAAACGGATGGCACTCATGCCGGCTTCGGTGCCGGAGGAAACGAGACGGACTTCTTCAACGGAAGGAATGAGACGCTTAATTTCTTCGGCAATATCAATTTCACCGACAGTCGGAGCACCGAAGCTTAGGCCGTTGTCGACGGCTTCTTTAACGGCTTCAATGACGTGAGGATTGTTGTGACCGAGGATCATAGGACCCCAAGATCCGATGTAGTCGATGTACTGCTTACCTTCGACGTCGTACATATGCGGCCCTAATGCTTTTTTGATAAAACGGGGAGCGCCGCCGACAGAACGGAAGGCACGAACCGGGGAGTTCACACCGCCGGGGATGGACTTCTGGGCTCTGTCAAAAAGTACTTCATTCTGATCCATGAAAAGAACTCCTAGAAATGAATTAAATAGTAATTTCAAGCGGGATAGGTTAATCCGCTCATGCTAAAGGAAAAAACTAAAGGATAGATTAATTCGCAGAATGCAGACGAGGCTGTGCGAAGGATGACTGAAAGAGGCGCGGAAAATAGAGGCAAAACCTCTTCGTTTAAGAAGGAAGGATTATGTTGGAGGACTAACAAACTGAGATTCGAGAAGATTTCTCCGACGATATCTGCGAATTACGAGAATTGGTTTTTGGAGGATATATTAAGAAAAGCAGAGAGCTTTGTGAAAAGCTCCCCGCGATAAAGGCTGGCTTCAGTCATTCAAAAAAGACCGAGGCGACAGAACACAAATTTTTTTGCCGAAGATAAGGAGGATTGAAACCGCAGACGTATGCGGTGCATGCATCTGTGCCAAGTTCAAGATGCAGCGATTTCGTGGTTCCTAGACGATTATTAGTTTTCCGCAGTGGAAATTTTCTTGACGAAGGACGTCAAGAGCTGGCCGAAATCCTGGGATTCCGCATTGCCGGCAGACGTGGCGAGCAGCGCGCCATAGAGTGTTGCCAAAACCCAAGCTGTTAGGACCGAAATCCAGGCAATTTTTCCGAAGTTCATACGTTCTCCTTATAAGTGAACCTTACTTTATACAGGGTTTTTACTTATCAAAACGAGAAGCTCGCATAATTTGAGTAGTTAACTGCCCATTGTGCGTCTAAACAATTTGTGATCCCATCGGTTGTTACTTCTCTTAGGATCCTTCTAAAAAGTGGTCGTCCTCAGGGATCTCAAAGTCCCTACAGATGAGATTGCTAGCTTTAAATAATTGCTGAACTTAATTCCTGAACGAGGCAGTCTTCTCTCCTTGGATAAGCAGAACAATCCAGTATTCGAGTCGGAACAATAGACAAAAGAGCCGCACCTAAAAAGATGCGGCTCTCCAAGAGCAGATGCCGAAAATTAGAAGGCCAAGCCAAGCGCCAGCTTGAAGGTCACCGGAGACGGGCGCATCGAGAAGCTGTCGTCCGTCGGGCTGTGCGCTTTGTAGCGCGGGAAGCCTAAATCCATACCGCCGGTCACATGAAGATTACGTGTGACGGCGACCGTTCCGCCGGCCTGAATAACCGGAGTGAAAATGTCCTTCTTGGCACCCCAGCCTTCTTTGAAGTCCTGCTGGTCGCTTCTGAAGTATCCTGCACCGACACCGGCGTAAAGCTTCACGCGTTCGGCGGCTCTGAAGTGATACTGCACGGCAAGGCTGTAGCTCGTAAGTTTGTAGCTTCCGACCTTGCTGCCGTTGGCATGAATACTGTGTGTTCCGGAGCGGTTGACGGAGAAATCCAAGGCCCATTCCGGCGTGACAAAGTAGCGAACACCGGCAGAGTAAGAGCCGTCAGAAGAAATAGAAGAAGGTTTCGGCGTGCCTTTCAGCGTTGTCTTCTGCCATCCGCCGCCTGCATAAATCAGCACTTTATTGGAGAAGAGCGACTTCGGCGTATCCGGCATATGACGAGTCTTACGATCGTCAAACGTCATGTTGGCGAAGAAGAAAAAGATGTCGGAGAACGGGACATAGGTTCCGTAGATGCTGAAGTTGTCCGTGCCGACACCGAGCAGAGGCAGCGGCGCCGGGAACGGAATCCACTTGTAGTCGCCGCGGGCCGTCAAACCGATGGTGTAGCCGGCTTCAGCATAGAAGGGTGTGCTGCCGAGTCGCCAGCGGGACAGCCAGCCGTAGCCCAAGAACGGTTCAAAGTTATTGTGGGAATCGGAGAACGCCATGGCGTACATGATTCTGCGGTTTCCGCGGCTGTCGATAAAGTTGCGCGAAATACCACCGCCCCACGTATAACCGTTTTCGTCGTGGCGTTTTTCAGTTTTGTATGCATATCCCGGATGAATCGTGTAGGCGGGGAGGAGCAATCCGGAAGAGCCTTCCGAAATAATGGTCTTCATTCCGACCCAGGTGTCGGAGAGGTAGCTTCCGGAAGAATCTTCCTCGGAAACCATGCCGGCGGGGAGGGTATCGACAATTGCTTCCCAAACCGAACGACCGGAGTCTTCAGCAGAAGCAGACGAGGCGATCGCGATAAGTCCAGCCCCGAAAATAGTTCTAATGATCTTATTTTTCACGACTTTTTCAATGGAGTGCAAAGCTTGAAAAATTCTACAGAAAAAGATCTCCTTTTTATTCCGTTTGATCATTAGAACGAGCTCAATTAACGCAATTTTGATACCTGTTTTGTGTAACGAGGCTTTTTAGCAAGCTCGCGGAACTTGCGGAATCGTTGGAATCTAATTAAAGTTGCACCGCGAAGTTCGTCGGACAATCGCCGGGGAGAAAGACCTCGGAGGAAAGTCCGGACTCCACAGAGCACCGTAGGAGGTAACACCTCTCCGCCGAAAGGCGAGGACTAGAGCAACAGAGACGAGCCGATTCAGTTCGGTTGAAACGGGCAATCTCTACGGGGAGCAACATCAAATAGGCAGCTAGTGAACCTGCTCGGCGAGGCTGCGGGTAGATGGCTCGAACCCGGAAGTGATTCCGGGTCTAGATGAATGATTGTCATGCTGCTTTTTTGCGGCACACAGAATCCGGCTTACAGATGGACTTCGCCCTTCTATCTTTTCTATTAAATTCAAATAATTAAGTAAAGCGAAAACTAAAGAACAAGAATAAGTTTCGCTCAATGTGAGAGTCGGTGGAGGAAAGTGGAAAAAAGTGGCTAAAATTGAGACTTAGAAAAGGTAGATTTTTGTCTCGTTTTAGTCGTGTTCCAAGGCTCTCCGCACATCAATCTTGACGCCAAAGGGCGTCTATCAGTGCCTTCTCGTTATCGAGAGGCACTGGCGCAGTTGTGCTCCGGCCAAATGACCTTTACCCGGCATCCTGACGGGTGTGCTTTGCTTTACCCGCGCAATGTCTGGGAAACGAAGAGAACCGAATTGATGGCACTTCCATACTCGGCCAGAGTCTTTCAAAGAATCGTGATGGGTTCTGCCGTGGATGTGGATATGGATGCCAGCGGCAGACTGCTGGTGCCTGCAGAGTTAAGAAAAGCATGCGGTCTTTCCAAAGAGATCGTTCTTGTAGGATTGGGCTCGCACTTTGAGCTGTGGGACGCAGAGAAGCTTGCGGAAAGCGAAGCTAAAGCAATGACAGAAAACCTATCGGATATCGCCGCCCAATTCAATTTTTAAAAATAAGGTAGTTTTCTGTGCAGGCAGAAGTCTTGGTTCATCGCCCGGTACTTGCTGAAGAGTCTCCCCGACTCCTGGTAACCGATCCGAATGGTGTCTATGTCGACGGTACTTTCGGCCGTGGAGGGCACTCGCGCCTGATACTGGAAAAACTCTCTCCTCAAGGGCGCTTGATCGCGTTTGACCGAGACGCAGAAGCCGTTAAGGCCGCGGCACAAATCAAAGATCTGAGGTTTCAGATTATCCATGCTCCTTTTGCCTTCATGAAAGAGGAATTGGCAAAGATCGGCATTGATAAAGTCAACGGCATTTTTCTTGATATCGGAGTCTCCAGCCCTCAGATCGATGACCCGGAGCGCGGATTTTCGTTCCGTTTCGACGGTCCATTGGACATGCGCATGGACACGAGCACGGGAGAAACGGCGGCAGAATGGATTGCCCGCGCCGATGCTGCCGAGATGGCCAAGGTTTTTAAAGATCTCGGAGAAGAGCGCTTTGCCATGAAAGCCGCTAAGGCGATTGAGAAGGCCCGAGCCAAGGAACCGATTCTCCGCACGAAGCAGCTCGCAGATTTGATTGCAGCGACTTTGCCGCGCAATAAAAAAGACAGCGCACAGCATCCGGCGACCCGCATTTTCCAGGCGATTCGAATTCATGTGAATCAAGAGCTCGAGCAGCTGAAACGTGCGCTTGAGTCTGCCGGCTCCCTGCTGCTTCCCGGCGACATGCTGGCGGTTATTTCCTTCCATTCACTGGAAGACCGCATCGTAAAGAAATTCTTTGAAGCCGCGGCAAACCCTGCCTCCGGTATCGATCCGCGTCTGCCGCTGCTGCCTTCGCAGCTGCCGCAGCCGCTGTTTAATCGTGCCGTTCGTATTCTTCCCTCGGAAAAAGAATGCGAGGAAAATCCTCGCGCCAGAAGTTCGGTGCTTCGCGGCGCTTCCAGGACGGATGCGCCTTGGCCTGAACAGGGAGTGCGGGTATGAATGAGTTCCGCTTCCTGGTCGGGATAATTGTGATCTTGGAGCTGGTTCTTTTTGCATGCGGACTTAAAGTCGTAGAGAACCGCCACAACGCCCGAAAACTGTTCATCGAACTTGAGCACGAACAGCAGGTCCATCATTCACTGATGGATGAAAAGGCCCGCCTCAAGCTTGAGATCTCCAACTTGGAGCAAATCCGTCAGGTCGAAGTCCGCGCTAAAGAGGGCGGCCTGGCCCCCGCCGAAAACGATCGCGTGATTATCCTGGATAAGAACGCCGCTTCCTCCGGAGCCCAAAAATGAGAATCAGGCAGTGGCTCAGAGACGCATGGGACAATGTCTTCATGCCGACGGAAGAAAAACGCGGTGACGATGACAGCGTTAAGGACCTCCTGCGCCTGAAAATCAAACCGGGCCGAAGCAAGTTTGTATATTTCATGCTGCTTCTGTGCTTTACTGCGCTTGGCGTCCGAGTCGGCTGGCTGCAGCTCGGCTTTAATACGGAATTTCTGCAGAAACAAGGGGCGATGCGTTTCCAGCGCACGATCGAAGTGCCCGCGATGCGCGGTCAGATTTATGACCGGAACGGTACGCTGCTGGCAACGAGTGTGACCGCTAAAGCGCTCTGGATTATCCCTCAGGACGTTCAGATTACGATCACTCAGCTCAAAGAAATTGCAAAGACGCTGGATATTCCGCTTTCCGAACTTAGGAAAAAATTTAACTCCAAACGCACATTTGTCTACCTGAAGCGTCAGGTTCCGATTGAAACGGCGGAGAAGGTACTGGATATGAAAATTCCGGGCCTGCACTCCACCCGAGAATTCCTTCGCAGTTATCCCGACGGCGAAGCGGCCGCTCAGATCGTCGGTCTGACCGGTTTGGACGGCAACGGTATTGAAGGCATTGAACTGGCTGCGGAAAAACGCTTGGCAGGGAAATCCGGCTCTCGCCGCGTGATGAAGGACCGTCTCGGACGCATCGTGGAAGACGCTTGGTTAAAAGAGCCGATGAACGGCGAAAACATTACGCTCACGATAGACTCCCGTCTCCAGAACCTTGCTTATGAAGCCTTGGGCCGTCAGGTTGAGAATCTGAAAGCTAAAGGCGGCTCCATTGTGATTGCCGACCCGAAGACCGGCGACATTCTCGCGCTCGCAAACTACCCGAGCTTTAACCCGAACAACCGCGGCAAGATTTCGCGCACAGGAGTTCGTAACCGCGCCATTGTGGATACATATGAACCGGGTTCGACGATGAAGCCCTTCTCGGTGGCTGCCGGCCTCGAAGAAAAGAAAGTGACGCCGAATACGCTCTTCCAGATCGGCCGCTCCATGTCTTTCGGTCGTCATTCGATCGGTGACTCCCACTACAGCAAAGAGCTGACGGTAACGGGCATTATTCAGCACTCGAGCAACATCGGTACGTCTAAAGTGGCGCTGCTGATGACGCCGCAGGTCATGTGGTCTTATTACGACAAGCTTGGCTTCGGCCATTCTCCGCAGATCGGATTCCCGGGTGCGGTGGCCGGACGTCTGCGTCCTGCAAAGAACTGGCGTCCGATCGAACAGGCCACGATGTCTTATGGACACGGTGTCACGGTTTCTCTGCTTCAGCAGGTCCGCGCCTACACGGTGTTTGCACGTGACGGAGACATGATTGAGCTCTCCATTTATAAAGATCGTGCTTACCGCGAACCGCAGCGGGTCTTTAGTGCCAAGACCGCCGATCAGATGCGCGACATGCTCGCGAAAGTTGTTGAAAAGGGCGGAACGGGTTTCAGAGCCCGCGTTGAGGGCTACACCGCTGCCGGTAAGACCGGTACGGCCTACAAGGTCGAAGGCGGCCAGTACGTGAGAAAGTACGTTGCCGGTTTTGCGGGTTATGCGCCTGCCCATGATCCTCAGATTGTGGTGGGCATCATGATCGACGAACCGATGGTCGGAAAACACTTCGGTTCGACAGCTGCCGCTCCGCTCTTCTCTGAGATGGTCTCGAAGACACTGCGTTTGATGGCGATCAATCCAGACCGCCCGGAAGACTTTATGGTGACGAAAAACGATAAGAAGCCTTCCAAGGCTAAAGCGGTGCCCGCTAAGACCCATGCTTTGAAAGAATCGAGCCGTGCGCGAGCGAAGGCGCCTTCAAGGACAAACCTGAAGTCGGCCAAAGAAGATCACGTGATAAAGGGGAAGACCAATGGTTGATGCCGCAGCGGTTGCCGCTGAGATTAAGCGTTTCGCTCCCGCGGGAGCGGCTTTGCTTTTAGATAGTCGCAAAATTCGTAAAGGCGATGTGTTTTTTGCGGTGAAGGGCGTGCACACCGACGGCCGGACTTTTATTGAAAAAGCCTGCGGCGCCGGCGCTTCCTGTGTCGTCGCTGAAAAAGGCGGCATTGGCCCGTGCTCGGTTCCTGTCATTGAAATCGAAAACCTTTACCGAGCCCTCGGTCCCATCGCCGCTGCTTATTACGGCAATCCGACCGCTCAGATGACCGGAATCGCTGGGACCGGCACGAACGGTAAAACGACGACGGCCAATTGGATTGCGGATCTGATGAACCGCCTCGGAACGCCGTGTGCATGTATCGGCACTTTGGGCTGTACTCTGAACGGCAAAGCGCTTCCGAGCGTGTCGATGACAACGCCGGATCCTCTCACGCTTCAGGCGACGTTTGCCGAGCTGCTGAGTCGCGGATGCAAAGCGTTTGCGATGGAAGCGAGTTCAATCGGTTTAGAGCAGGGACGCCTGGACGGAACAGAGATTAAATCGGCTGTATTTACGAACCTCACACGAGACCATTTGGACTATCACGGGACAATGGAGAACTATCTCCAAGCCAAAGAAATCTTGTTCTGCTGGCCGTCTGTTAAAACTGCGGTGATTAATCAATCCGGAGCGCCCGCACAAAAAATCCAGGAAACGGCAGAGGCTGCCGGAAAAGATATTCTGACGGTCTCTGCACGAGAAGATCAGCCGGGAGACTTGTCTGCCCGGAATATTCGACATACCCGAGAGGGACTCGAGTTTGAAGTCTGCTTCAAGGGAAAATCATTCCCGGTTGCAGCGCACTTTTTAGGCTTCTTTAATGTGGAGAACTTCCTCTGCGCTGTTGGCGCAATGGTCTCCGTTGGTTTTGAAATAGAAACGGTGCTTAAAGAAGCCGCAAAACTCATGCCTCCGGCAGGGCGAATGCAGATTGTGCGTGAAGACCAAGGTCCGATTTTTGCTGTGGACTATTCCCACACACCGGACGCCGTGACTCAGGCGATTAACGCTCTAGAAGGGCTGGCTAAAGCGCGCGGCGGACGAATTTGGATAGTTGTCGGCG
>OFFU01002072.1_pt1 | contig 11512 bp, 10 predicted proteins | sample 1521451 | NCBI WGS metagenome assembly OFFU01 (sample SAMEA3504106, study PRJEB24116) | mouse gut metagenome | biome: mouse gut; feature: mouse-associated habitat; material: faeces | place: Denmark | collected 2011 | reverse complement strand
TGGTAAAGCCGTCCCCATAGCCGGCCTCCGCCAACAAGGCCTTGGCGCCCTCCGGGTCATAGCCCTCCGTTTTAACAGCGCCGCCGCCGACAGGACCAAAAGGCCGACGGGCAGGGCGTTGAGGACAATCAGCAGGGGTTGGCGGAGGAAGCCGGACAGCAGTCCCCGGAAGGAATTGGGCTGGCACCAGAGGGCCAGCAGGGTGATTCCCCCGGACAGCAGCACCGCCGCGAGAAGGGACAGGGGAAGGGAGAGACGGTATTTTGACTTGGGGAAGGGGTTTTTCAAATGGGTTCACTCCTTGAAATGCTCATGATTGAAAATGTGGTCCACACAAAAGCAGTGGTATCCCGCGCAGCGGGAACAGTAGCGGAACTCCAGGTCCGGATACTCCGTGTCGGTCCGGCCGCAGACGGAGCACTTGTGCCGGTAGCCCTGCTGGGCCTCCTTTTTCCGCTGCTGGCGGACAGCGGACTTGAACTGAATGGTCTGGCGGGAGTTCCGGTGCCGGGCATAGGCCCGCTGGCGGTCCAGCTGGTCTGCGATCTCGCACCAGAAGAAGATCAGGAAGTTCAAAAGGGCGATGACGGGCAGCAGAGCATTCAGCCAGCTTCCCTGGAGCAGGGCGGCAATGACATCCACGGCAAAGAGGGCCAGGTCCGCCGCCGCCAGCCACTTGGCTTTGATGGGGATGATGTACAGAAGCATCAGCCGGGCGTCGGGGTACAGGGCGGCGAAAGCCAGAAACATGGACATTCCCACATAATAGGTTCCCATCAGCACGCCGTACCCGAAGGCGTAATGGCTGATGATCCCGGTGAGGATGGTCAGGACCACGCCGCAGAGATAGTAAAGATTGAACTTTGGCGTGCCCCACTCCCGCTCCAGCATGGAGCCGATAAAATACATAAAGTAAAGCGACAGGATCAGATTGAAGGGGGTCGTGCTGTCCGGCACGAAGACGAAGGTTGCCAGCCGCCAGATCTGACCATGGAGGACCTGACCCCAGTCAAAGTACAGAAATTGAATGGCCGCCCCGCTGGTCATGCGTAGCAGGAAGAAGGCGATGACGTTTCCAATGACGATGTACAGCATGAGGTTGGGGACGCCGAAGTTTGGGTGCTGGAGCGCGAAGCGCTCCATGGCGCTGTTCAGCTTTCTCAAAGAAGCTCCCTCCTAAACTTGAGTTTGAGTTTAGGAGCATTATACCCTGTTCACCGGAAAAAGTCACCAACATTTTTTGAACATTGCCCTGATCGGGAAAAATTTCCGGCGAAAAAGGGCGTATGAGCCCTTGACAAACCGGCGATACCTGCTACAATAAAAGATAAGTAAATATCCTTATCAAGAGTGGCGGAGGGAACGGCCCGATGAAACCACGGCAACCTGCGCTTGAAAGGTGCCAAATCCGGCGGAAACGACAGATGAGGAGCGAGGAAGAATTTCCCGTGTGTTTCGCCGCCGAAACGCGCGGTTTTTCTTTGCCGCCCGGGCCTTTCAGCCGGCCGAAAATCGTCCCAGCGCGCGGGAGAAAAGGCGCGCCGCCCCCAGGGGGCTGAAAAGGAGCATAACTATGGCAAGACACTATCTTTTTACGTCCGAGTCTGTGACGGAGGGACATCCCGACAAAATCTGCGACCAGATTTCCGACGCCGTCCTGGACGCCATCCTGGCCCAGGACCCCTCCGGCCGTGTGGCCTGTGAGACCGCAAGCTGCACCGGTTTTATCCTGGTGACAGGGGAGATTACTACCACTGCCAGCCTTGACATTCCGGCCATTGTGCGCAGGACGGTGAATGAGATTGGCTACAATGACGCAAAGACCGGTTTTGACGGCAATATCTGCGCGGTGATGGTGGCCCTGGACAGACAGTCCCCCGACATTGCCATGGGTGTGGACAAGGCCCTGGAGGCCAGGGAGTCCGGTCTCAGCGACGAACAGATCGAAGCCATAGGCGCCGGAGATCAGGGAATGATGTTTGGCTACGCCACCAACGAGACGCCGGAACTGATGCCCTACCCTATTGCCCTGGCTCACAAGCTGGCAAGGCAGCTGACAAAGGTGCGCAAGGACGGCACCCTTTCCTATCTGCGTCCGGACGGCAAGAGTCAGGTGTCTGTGGAGTATGATGAGAACGGCAGACCCATGCGCCTGGAGGCTGTGGTACTTTCCACCCAGCATGACGAGGATGTGACGCAGGAGCAGATCCATGAGGACATCAAGAAGTATGTGTTTGATCCGGTGCTGCCTGGGGAACTGGTGGATGAGGATACAAAATTCTTCATCAATCCCACCGGACGTTTTGTGATTGGCGGCCCTCAGGGGGATGCGGGCCTCACAGGGCGCAAGATTATCGTGGATACTTACGGCGGATATGCCCGTCACGGCGGCGGCGCTTTCTCCGGCAAGGACTGCACCAAGGTGGACAGGAGCGCGGCCTATGCGGCCCGCTATGTGGCCAAGAACATTGTTGCCGCAGGTCTGGCGGAAAGGTGTGAGATCCAGCTTTCCTATGCCATTGGCGTGGCACAGCCCACCTCTGTTATGGTGGATACTTTCGGCACGGGAAGGCTTGGCAATGAGCGCCTGGTGGAGATTATCCGGGAGAATTTTGACCTGCGCCCTGCAGGGATCATCAAAATGCTTGACCTGCGCAGACCCATTTACAGGGCGACGGCAGCTTACGGACATTTTGGACGGGACGATGTGGCTCTTCCCTGGGAGGCTGTGGACAAGGTGGAGACGCTGAAAAAGTATCTGTAAAAGATCTTAAAACAAAATAGACAAGATCAGAGAGACTAAGAACACTGCCGTGTCCCATTTGGGGCCGGCAGTGTTTTTTCTAAGGCACAATCCTTTTTACTGTGCGGAAAGGGCTGGATATCGCTTAACTTTTCCCGAATCTTTGGAGATGAAATGCTGTAAATAGATAATGTACTTCTGCCTGCATTGACTGTTCCCAGGTGTCATAAGATAGAAGGAGAGATTTCTATGCCCGGTGAAGCGGGCGGACAGGATGGGATATGCTGAATGTAATCTGGGCAGTGATGATACTGTTGGCGGTGGTCTATGGGGCTGTCACCGGGCGTATGGCCGAGGTGACGAATGGGGCGCTGGACAGCGCGGGAGAAGCGGTGTCCCTGTGCCTCACCATGGCAGGGGTGGTGGCGCTGTGGATGGGGCTTATGGAGATAGCCCAGAGGGCGGGGCTCATTGAAAAACTTACCAGAGGAATCTCGCCCTTTCTGCGCCTTCTGTTTCCCAGAATTCCCCAGGGACATCCTGCGGAGGAGTACATAGCCGCCAATGTGATTGCAAATGTGCTGGGACTGGGCTGGGCCTGCACTCCGGCGGGACTGAAGGCTATGGAGGAGCTGGCGAAGCTGGAGGCGGAGCGTGGGAACCCGGAGTATCTGGATACGGAATCCGGAGAAAGGGATACCCGGGACCGGAAGTATGCACAGACCACAGCGGCAGGTAAAGACTTCCAGCTGCAGGGGACTGCAGGCCGGGGCAGGCGGGCCAGCAATGAGATGTGTATCTTCCTGATCCTTAATATCTCCTCCCTGCAGCTGATTCCTGTGAATATGATTGCCTACCGCAGCCAGTACGGCAGCGCCAATCCTACGGCCATCATTGCCCCGGCCATTGCGGCCACTTTGGTGAGCACACTGGTGGCAATCGTGTATTGCAAAATCAAGGATCACTCCGCAAGGACCGGCATGGGAGGAGGACGCATAGGCAACAGCGGGGATCTGACTGTCGGTGAAATCCGCCGGATATCCGGCAGAGGCGTCGGTTCCCGCCGGTCTGAAACGGCTGTGGGAATACCGTCGGGAAGACGGAAGGACAGGGGAGGAAAAGCGGTATGAATGCACTGGCTCATCTTTCGGACATTGTTATCCCTATCCTGATCTTTTTTATAGTAGGCTATGGATTTGTTTCCAGGGTAAAAGTATATGAAACCTTTCTGAAGGGGGCAACGGACGGCCTGAAAATCGTTGTGGATATTGTGCCTACTCTTATCGGTCTGCTGGTGGCGGTGGGAATGCTGCGGGCGTCCGGTTTCTTCGAGATGCTGGGGACGCTTCTGGGTCCAGCTGCCGCCGCAGTGGGGCTGCCTGCCCAGCTGCTGCCGCTTTTGGTGGTGAAGCTGTTCTCCTCCTCCGCGGCCACAGGGCTGGTGCTGGACGTCTTCCGCACATCCGGGCCGGATTCCTATGCAGGGATATTGACATCCATATTAATGAGCTGCACCGAGACCGTGTTCTACACCATGAGCGTGTACTTTCTGGCGGCGAAGGTGACGAAGACCCGGTTCACCCTGGCCGGAGCGCTGCTGGCTACCCTGGCGGGGACGGTGATGAGTGTGGTTCTGGCCGGGTGGATGTTGTAAGTGAAGTCCTGTAGAATATTATTGCAGACGATAAAGAACAGCGACCTGTACAGCAGCGCTTCTCAGCCGAATATGGCAGAATACGCAATAAAACTGCTGTATTCATTTCGCATAGATTGTCTTCTTGCCGATTTTGTCAGGATATTGCAGTATTCCATGGGGGCAGACTGGTTCAGCGCGGCTGTCATAATGTGTTGGTTCATTTCTATTAGGCTGAAGTGATATGTAAATATCTATATTAAAATTAAAAATTTGTATTTACAAATACAGCGGACCCTGATATGATGAACGCAGGAGGTACCTCTTGCAGGAGAGTTTGAGAGAAGGGGCGTATGATTCGTATTTGGACAGGGAGGCAGGGCTATGCAGTCACGTTACATTCAGATAGCGGAACAGATCCGGGGACAGATCGCCGATGGGCTGTACCCGGAAGGGAGCAGGATTCCCACAGAAAATGAGTTGGCCCAGTCCCAGGAGGTCAGCCGTCCCACCGTGAGACAGGCTCTGGATCTGCTGGTCAGGGAGGGGCGTCTGGTGCGGGTGAAAGGCAGCGGGACCTTTGTGGCCCAGCCCAAGCTTGTACATGAATCCACCAGCTTTGTCACAGGGTACAGGGAGGAGAGCCGAAAGAAAAGCCGCATTCTGCGCACAAAGGTGGTGTGCCTTCAGACAGAAAAGGCCGGGGAGCAGGTGGGAGACGCTCTGAAAATCAGTGCGGGCGATATGGTAACACGTCTGGTGAGGATACGTCATCTGGAGAATCTGTATTCCAATGCCCCGGTGGTGTATACCACGCTGTATGTGCCCCTGAAGCTTTTTCCGGAGATGCCGCAGCTGGATTTTACGGACACTTCTTTTTATGAGGCTCTGGACAGCAGAGGGTTGTCGGTAGTGCACGCCTCCCGTAAACTGGAGGTGGTCATGCCTCCGGCAGAGGTGGCGGCGGGCCTGGGGATCACGCCCTTTGAACCTGCGGCCTTTATCACATCCCGGGGGTACACACAGGCTGGCCGGACAATAGAGTACACGGAGAGCTATTATCCTGCCAGCCGGAGCAGCTTTCAGATAGAAATCAACAGATAAAACAATATAAAAGTACAGTACATTATAATAGGAAAATAAGTAAACAAGGCGGCAAGATGATAATGCAGTAAAGAGAAGGAACAGGATCATGGGAAAGCGGATCAAGGATGTGTACATTGTACATCACTCTCACACGGACATTGGCTATACCGACCTGCAGGAGCAGGTTATCTATAACCAGGTTCACAATATTAAAAATGTGATCTCCATCGTGAAGAGGGGCTATGAGACAGGCAGTCAGGAGAAGGAGTTCAAGTGGAACTGTGAAACCTATCTCTGCGTGGAACGGTTTCTGGAGAGTGCTTCGGAAGCGGAGAAGGCAGATTTTTTTGACCTGGTTAAAAGGGGAAACATAGGAATCTCTGCCACCTATCTGAATTTTACGGATCTGGCGGATGTGGGAATGCTGGAGCATAAGACTTCAGAGATGCAGGCGATTTTTACCGGTCAGGGCTTTCCTGTGAAAACGGCCATGAATGCGGATATCAACGGGATTTCCCTGGGAGCCCGGGACGTGCTGATCCGCAGCGGCGTGGAATTTCTGTATACCAACATTCACACCCACCATGGCATGTATCCCCTGTACCAGAATCAGAAACCTTATTTCTGGGAGAACCATGAGGGAAAGAGGCTGCTGGTGTGGAACGGGGAGCACTACAATCTGGGAAATTCCCTGGGCATTGTGCTCAGCAAGAACGTGAATTTCATGACGGAAAATTATTTCGGGAAAGAGGAGGAGGCCACGGCCCTGGAGACCCTGCACACCAGGCTCCTGAACAGCATTGGGGAGCATGAGGAGAGCGGTTACGCCTACGATTTTTATATTACCAGTGTCAGCGGCGTCTTCTCTGACAATGCCCCGGCAAACCCTGCTATCATCGCCACCATAAACGCCTTCAACCAGCGTTTCGGCGGGGAAGTGGCGCTGCGCATGGTGACACTGCAGGAACTCTATGATCTGATCAGGGACAAAACCGCAGATGCGCCTGTGTACCGGGGAGCCATCAATGACTGGTGGGGCAATGGTGTGGGCAGCACCCCCTACGCGGTGAAGCATTACAAGGAGGCTCTGCGCATTTCCCATATCTGCGACTGCCTGGAGGAAAAGACAGGTGTGAGGAATGAGGAACTTGTCCGGACCGGGGAGGACAATGCCCTTCTCTACGCAGAACACACCTGGGGGCACTCCGCCACCATCGGCAGCCCCTATGAGACCATGGTGACAAATCTGGATATCCGCAAGACCAGCTATGCCTCCAAGGCTCATGAGGCGGCGGCTCTGCGCAGAAGCGAGCAGTTCCGCCTGCTGGGGGATATTCTGTGCTATTACAACAACGGCGGTGAGGTGAAGGCCGTCTCCACCAGCGGCAGGCAGGGGGTATTTCCTGTGGAATTCTATGTGGAGACCATGGGACTGTCCGGAGTGAAGGTGGCGGACAAAGAGACGGGGGTGATTTTGCCGACACAGCTTTCCTCCCACCCCAGGGGAGTGCTGGTGAGTTTTCTGGCGGAGTTTGAGCCAAAGGAGGAGAAAATTTTCACCTATGAGGAGCAGCCGGCGCCGGATCAGGGACTGTACACCCGCACGGCCTGGGTGGGGGCAGAGAGAGTGCGGGATATTGTGAACGATTATGACAGGGAGAGTTATCAGCTTCCCTACCGTTTGGAAAATGAATGGTTTCGGATCTGTTACCAGGTGGGGGAGGGCATCACTTCTTTCCGGCACAAAAAGAAAGAGGCGGAGCTGCTGAAGAAGGGGTTGGAAAAAGTGTTTACCCCCATATATGAGAAGACGGAAATTCGCAAAGGTGTATATGCAGAGCGGGCCCATCTGGGGCGGAATGTGAGAGGGCTGCACGGGGTCCAGTGTCAGGGGCGGCTGCAGGACATTAAGATTCTGGATCACGGTCCTGTGTTTGACAGGGTGGAGCTGGTCTTTGATCTGGAGGGAACTCTTCACAGCAGCGTTATCCTGAAACTGTACCGGCATCTGCCCAGGCTGGAGTTTACCTGTCGGATCGCCAAAACACTCAGCGAGGACATTGAGAGCGTTTACCTGCCCCTGTGCCTGGATCTTCCAGGCAGCAGCATTCACATCCATAACGGCAGAGCAGCCATGCGGCCGGGGGTGGACCAGCTGCCGGGCACCAACATGGAGTACTACATTGCGGATGAGGGGCTGCTGTACCAGGGGGCAGATGGGGGAATCCTGATCAACACTTATGATACCCCCCTGCTGTACATGGGTGAAATGAAACACCATCCCATTCTGCTGTGCGACAATAAGGAGGAGAACAACCGCCGCCCTGTTTACAGCTGGATTATGAACAATACCTGGGAGACCAATTTTAAGATGGATCTGTCCGGTTTCGGGGAGTTTCGGTATTCTGTGGAACTGCAGGAGGGAAGCCTGGAGGAAAATCTGCAAAGGCTGAGGGAAAACGATATGGGAGTGGTGAGTTTTATAACGGCGTAAGGAGTATATGCCCCAATAGAGATTCTCCGCACCGGCATAGGAATCTGCGCCTGATACAGTTCCACAGGCGGTTGAGCTGCTCTACTGGGACTCAAACATCAGGTTATGGCAGGCGGGCCCATGTTCCTGTACAATGGAAAGGTAAGAAACAGCCGGGAAACAGACTTCTCGTCTGCTTTCAAACGCAGCTGCAGTGTACAGGAAAGGAAAGAAGGCATATGGAGATGAATCTGGCCGAGAGGCTGAGAAGTTTGAGAAAAGAAAAAAATGTGTCTCAGGAGAGGCTGGCGCAGTATTTGAATGTTTCGTTTCAGGCAGTGAGCAAGTGGGAGAACGCAAACTGCTGCCGGATATTGCGCGGTTTTTCGGCATTACCATTGACGAACTGCTTCAGGTGGAGAAGATTGACAAGGAGAAAATGTTCCAGGACTATCAGGCCAGGGCCTGTGAGCTGTTCCGCAGCGGGAAGAGGGAGCAGGTGCTTTCCCTCTGGCGGGAGGCTTACCATAAGCTTCCCAACAGCATAGAAGTCAAGGAGATGCTTATGTCCGCCTGCTTTGATACGGACAAGGTAAAATATCAGAAGGAGATTCTTGAACTGGGGATGGAGATCTGCAACAGTGAAGGGGACAGCTATTACAAAGGACAGGCCATTGAGCAGATTGCCCGCACCTGCGCGGAAAGCGGAGACAGAGTTATGGCAGAGCGCTGGGCGGCAAAGGCCCATCTGCTTATGCATGCCCGGGAGGTTCTGCGGATGCAGATTCTGGAGGACGGAAAAGACCTGGCGGAACAGGTTTCCTCAGCAAATTACTGGATGTTTAACAGGCTGTGCTATATGACCCTGGGACTTTGCGGCGGCAGGAATACGCCAGGGGGGCCAGGTTACATTCAGGCGGTTGAAAAGGCGGTGGCGAAGCTTTATGAAGTGGTCTACCCTGGAGACGACATGGGGTTTGAGGAACTGGAGCTGATGTGCATTATGCACAAGTGTATCGCGGAGGACGAGATCGCTCTCGGCGGCAGGGAGGAGACGGTGGAATATGAGCTGAACCGGGCTCTGGAGTGTGCCCGGAAGTCCATGTCCGTGGAGGAACATGACCTGCCCCACCCACTGGTAAAAAACTGGCATGTGCAGGGGGCGCCTTCGGATAACCGGCAGGTGGTCCGCCTTCTGAAGGGAGAGCTGGGCAGGGCATGTTTTGACGGCTGCAGGGGTATGGCATGGTTTATGAAGATGGAGCAGAGGCTGGAGAGCCTTCTGCAGGAGGAAGCCCGGATATGATTCCGGGCTTCCTTTTTTAAAAGGTTCAGTGTGCGGCGGGGGACGAGATTTGGAAATTAGAGGTAGGAAAAGAACTGGAAACGTGGTATATTAGTTATGGATCTATGTGATAAATAAGTCTGGAAACAGGTATACGGGTGCTTGGGAGACTGTTGGTATACGAAAAGCTTTGATAAGGGTGCTGGAGGGACATGAAGATGACACTGCAGGAGAAGGTGGGAGTGTTAGTGCGGTATTGCAGTCAGTATCAATCCCATGGATTTATGATGGATGAGAGAAATACGGACAGACATTTCAATGTGCAGCTTCTGGAAGAAAAATATATCAGGGACAATATAGAAAAACTCAAAGTGATTATCCTCACCGGGGAGGCTGGGGATGGAAAATCCCGGATAATGTGGAATCTCCGAAGCTTATTGCAGCAAAAGGGGTTTGCGCAGCCATGTGAGGATTTCTCGGCCCTGCAGGAGAGAGAGAAAGAGGAGTGGATAGCCCGCCTGAAAGGTGTGTTGGAGGGAGAATCTTCCGAGAAATTAATTGTACTAGCCAATGTGGGGGTGTTCACCCAGGCCATCCTGAAGTTTTCCCTGGATTTTATGGAGGAACTGACCAGGAAGCGGGAGGATGTATACATCTGTAATTTTGAAAACCGCAACCTGGCCGGCAATAAAGAGCTTTTTGAAAATATTGTAAAGGAGTTTCTGGACTATGAGGACCCCTGCGCCAATACGGAATGCCCCTGTTATGGAACGTGTGTCTACAGACAGAACATAGAGAAGCTTCTGTCCGCTTCCGGAATCAGGGCCATGAGGATCCTCTGTGATTCGGTTTATCTCACAGGGGGGCATATTACCTTCCGGGAACTGCTGTCCCTGCTGGCGTATACAGTTACCTTCGGTCAGGACTGTGAAGAGCGCAGGTCCCGGCCGGATAGCGGAGAGAGGATGCTTTACTATCATATCTTTGAGGAGAGCCAGGACATACTGCTGCGCAAAATTTCCTGGATGGATCCCGGACTGGAGAGAGGCGGAGATGGGAGGGCTTCCGACAGGGAAGCGTATCGGAATGGATTGCGCAGAGCTTTTTTTGACGCGGAGCAGGATTCCTATGGAAAGCTTCATGTGGAGTATCTGAAGGAATTTCGGCAGGTGTTGGAGCACATCCATGAGCCCCCATACAGTTATGATACAGCCACAGATCAGAATCCCCTGCTGCTGCAACTGAAAAAAGGCATCAACAAAATGAGCAGCCAGGGAAAACAGGACACAGGCATTACGGTGACGGATACCCCGGCAATTTTCGACAAAAAGATCCGGATGGAATTTCTGGTTGCCCAGGATATCAGCATGATCTGGCACCGGTATGATCTGCAGATCGGCGGGGAAAGGCCCCAGGAGGATGTGTTCTGGAATAAATTTTATCTCAGCTATCTATATGTGGAGAAAAGCGGACAGAGGGAGCTGATCAGCCTTTTGATTGATTATCATCAATTTCGCTATCTCATGCGGTGCAGCTATGATTTCTTTATGAACCGAAACGGCATGAGCCAGGAAAAATATGCGGTAAATGCCTATTATCGCAAAATACTCTCTGTAAAAGAAAACGCTTATGATACAGTGAAGGTGTGTTTTGACGATGAACTGGGTAAATACAGTGATTTTTATCTGAGCATTCACTCAAATACAGACCCTTTTACCGGAGATGTGGCCCAGAATATTCTGATCAGAAAAGGAGACTGACATGCCAAAGAGTAAAGCCAACGACAAGGTTGCCGCCTTTGTGGGGATCTCCGCGCCGGAGACCCCCAAATATCTGCTGGCCAACAACTTTCTGCTGGAATACTTTGAACAGACCGGGGGACAGGTGGAGCTGTACAGCTATGCCTGGTTTGAGGAGAAGAAAAGTCTTGTCACTCAGGATGTGGAGAATCAAAAAGAGCTGGAGAAATCCTTTAACCGTTTTTTACGGCGATATCTGGGGGATGAGACCATACACCAGGAGAACAATCGTTTAAAGGAGGATCACCATTTTTATTTTCCTCTCACGCAGGAGATGCTTATGGAGAGAAGCCCTACTCTGCGCCATATGCTGTTTCATCTGCAGGCACTGGATGACAAATTTAGCTATGAGGATATGCAGCAGAAACTGGAGAACTATATCTTTCACGGCCATTCCGGGGCCAACAATATCTGGAAGGTTCTATTCCAGGAGAAGGAAGAGATTCGTCTGCGGAAGGTATAAGACCCAGCACGGCCAAGTCAAACGGAGACC
>OFFU01002071.1_pt1 | contig 11513 bp, 9 predicted proteins | sample 1521451 | NCBI WGS metagenome assembly OFFU01 (sample SAMEA3504106, study PRJEB24116) | mouse gut metagenome | biome: mouse gut; feature: mouse-associated habitat; material: faeces | place: Denmark | collected 2011 | reverse complement strand
CATAGGGCGAGGGGTGCCGCTCAATCATCTAATTTGATGATTTTGCGACACCCCCGAAAAGATATTTGAAATGAAAGATATGAAAAGCAGTGATAAATTTTTTGGCCAAGTTGTGCAGTTGTTTCGGGATGCAAAACGCAAAATGAGTATGGCAGTGAACATGGCTATGGTTTATTCCTATTATGAGGCTGGTCGGATGATTATAGATGAGGAGCAAAATGGTAGTGAGCGTGCAACCTATGGAAAATATATTTTTCAGGAGTTGTCCAGACAGCTGACAGAAGAATTTGGCAGGGGATTTTCGTATGAGAATTTAAAACTTATGCGTCGTTTTTATGTGGTATATTCAAAAGATATGATTTCCGATACGGCTTTTCCGCATTCAGAGCAACTTTCCGTGAATGATGAAGGCAGGCGTTTTTACTTAAGCTGGTCGCATTACCTTATTTTAATGCGAATAAACAATTTAGAAGAGCGACATTTCTATGAAATAGAAACATATAAGAATGGATGGAGCAAGGATGAACTTGGAAGGCTATATGGCAGTTCTCTATATGAAAGGCTTGCATGAAACTAAGATACTGGCATAACCAAATCACAAAAAAGGATATAAAAAAGTGCAGAACAAAAGTTCGATTTTGGTCTGTACTTTTTTTGACTTATATGTTATAATGAAAAACCAAATGACTGGATAATACTATCTGTACTGGCTGGAGTTATTCAGTGTTGTTTCGTTTCAAAAATACGGTTTTGTGACCGACATTCACATAATTGCTATTTTAATGTTTATTCGCCAGCTTTGTAAGTCCATTTTACACAAATTGAAAATCAAATTATACAAATTTCAGGCGAATAAGCAAACTTTTTGCGCGGTAACAATGAGGAAAATGCCCTGCTTGTAGGATCAGTTGACGAATGCCCGGTCACAAATTGGAGGTTTTCATATGGCAGATAAAAGAGGAAATTCGCAATCCGCTGACAGCGGTCAATTGCTTGCTCATAAAAGCGACCCAAAAGACGGGTATGCTTTTAAATTACAAGCTCCCTATAGGCCCACAGGCGACCAGCCGCAGGCCATCGTCGAGCTGGTTAAAGGCTTCAAGGAGATCAACCAATTCCAGACTTTACTAGTGTCTTGTTGATAATTAGGCAAAACTACGCAGGATATTCGTTCATCTGCAAGGCAGATTTTCGACGGCGTAGCAGTGGCTACGACTAGAAAATCTAACGCCGCAGATGGGCGAATAGACAAGTAGGTTTGCCTAATTATCAACAAGACAAGGCACTAGGGGGGTTACGGGTTCCGGCAAGACATTTACGATGGCGAATGTCATTCAGGAGTTGCAGAAGCCGACGCTGGTCATCGCCCACAACAAGACGCTTGCGGCGCAGCTCTACGGAGAATTCAAGGAGATGTTCCCTGAGAATGCAGTGGAGTATTTTGTGTCCTATTACGACTACTATCAGCCAGAAGCTTATGTTCCGTCTTCTGACACTTACATTGCTAAGGATTCTTCGATCAATGACGAGATAGATAAATTACGCTTGTCTGCGACGGCGTCTCTGAGTGAACGTCGGGATGTGATAGTGATATCAAGTGTATCTTGCATTTATGGATTGGGCAGCCCGGAGGACTATTTGAATATGATGATTCCGCTTCGGCCGGGAATGATGAAAGATAGAGATGAGCTTCTAAGGGAGCTTATTGATATTCAGTATACGAGAAATGAGATGGATTTTCATCGCGGCACATTTCGTGCACATGGGGATGTAGTTGAGATTATTCCTGCCCAGGAAAGCGATATGGCGGTAAGGGTGGAATTTTTCGGGGATGAGATAGACCGTATTACCGAGATTGATATTTTGACGGGAGAGATTAAGAGAGCGGTATCGTTTGTAGCGATTGCACCGGCATCTCATTATGTGGTTCCGATGGAGCGTATTCTGAAGGCGACAAAGGATATAGAAGAAGAGTTGGAAGAGCGGATTGCTTATTTTAAAGGGGAAGATAAGTTGTTAGAGGCGCAGAGGATTTCCGAGCGTACCAATTTTGATATAGAGATGCTCAAAGAGACAGGATTTTGTTCGGGAATCGAGAATTATTCAAGGCATTTGTCCGGTCTTCAGCCGGGACAGCCGCCCTATACACTTATGGATTTCTTTCAAAATGATTTCTTGATCATCATAGATGAATCACACAAGACGATTCCGCAGATTGGCGGCATGTACGCGGGAGATCAGTCGAGAAAATCGACGCTGGTAGATTTTGGTTTCCGGCTTCCGTCTGCAAAGGATAACAGACCGCTTAGCTTTGATGAGTTTGAAGACAGGATCGACCAGATTATGTTTGTATCAGCAACACCGGGCAACTATGAAGCGGAGCATGAATTGCTTCGGGCAGAGCAGGTGATTCGCCCGACAGGGCTTTTAGATCCGGAAGTAGAAGTGCGGCCTGTAGAAGGACAGATTGATGATTTGTATGGCGAAGTGAATAAAGAAATAGAAAAAGGGAATAAAGTTCTTATCACGACGCTGACAAAGAGGATGGCAGAAGATTTGACGGATTACATGAGAGAGCTTGGAATCCGCATCAAATATCTGCATTCGGATATTGACACGCTGGAGCGTACCGAGATTATACGTGATATGCGGCTTGGTGTGTTTGATGTGCTTGTAGGGATTAATCTGTTGAGGGAAGGATTAGATATTCCTGAGATTACGTTGGTGGCGATTTTGGATGCGGATAAGGAAGGATTTTTGCGTTCAGAGACATCGTTGATTCAGACCATAGGCCGTGCAGCGCGTAATTCAGAAGGACATGTGATCATGTATGCGGACAAGATTACGGATTCTATGAGACTTGCGCTTGATGAGACGAAGCGCCGGCGCGCGATTCAGATGAAGTACAATGAAGAGCATGGCATTACGCCAACAACGGTTAAGAAATCCGTACGCGATGCGATTTCTATCTTTAAGAAGGTCGCAGCAGAAGAACTTCGTATGGAAAAAGATCCGGAATCCATGAGTACGAAGGAATTAGAAAAGTTAATAAAAGATATTGAAAAACAGATGAAGAAAGCAGCTGCGGAATTGAACTTTGAAGCGGCAGCCGAGTTGAGAGATAAATTAATAGAATTGAAGCAGAGGTTAAAAGGGTAGAATGGCAAAAGACAACAAACAATATATTAAGATTCGAGGGGCAAATGAACATAATCTGAAAAATATTGATATTGATATTCCAAGAAACAAGATGGTTGTTTTGACGGGATTGTCGGGTTCGGGAAAATCGTCCCTTGCATTTGATACGATTTATGCGGAAGGTCAGAGGAGATATATGGAATCCTTATCTTCTTATGCGAGACAGTTTTTGGGGCAGATGGAAAAGCCGAATGTGGAAAGTATTGAAGGATTATCTCCGGCCATTTCCATCGACCAGAAATCGACGAATCGTAATCCGCGTTCGACGGTAGGAACCGTGACAGAGATTTACGATTATTTTCGTTTGCTCTATGCAAGGATTGGTATTCCGCATTGTCCGAAATGTGGAAAAGAAATCCGTAAACAGACTGTGGACGAAATGGTAGATCAGATTATGGAGCTGCCCGAGCGTACGAAGATCCAGCTGCTTGCGCCGGTTGTAAGAGGCCGCAAAGGAACACATGCAAAATTATTTGAGCGTGCGAAAAAAAGCGGATATGTCCGTGTGCGTGTAGACGGAAACCTATATGAATTGTCGGAAGAGATTGTGCTGGACAAGAATATTAAGCATAACATTGATATTATTGTAGACCGTCTTGTAGTGAAGGAAGGGATTGAGAAGCGTCTGGCAGATTCTATTGAGAATGTGTTGGCATTGGCGGAAGGACTTCTTACGGTAGATGTGATTGATCAAGAGCCGATTAATTTTAGTCAGAGTTTCTCGTGCCCGGATTGCGGTATCAGCGTGGATGAGATTGAGCCGAGAAGTTTTTCTTTTAACAATCCGTTTGGGGCGTGTCCGGTCTGTTTTGGACTGGGCTACAAGATGGAATTTGATTTGGATCTGATGATTCCGGATATGTCGCTCAGCATTGATGAAGGAGCGATTGCGGTTATCGGATGGCAGTCCTCTACAGAAAAGACGAGTTATACGAGGGCGATTCTGGAAGCGCTTGCAAGAGAGTATGATTTCCGGCTGGATGTTCCGTTTGAGTCCTATTCAGATGAAGTGAAAAAGATTCTTATTCATGGGACAGATGGAAAAGAGGTAAAGGTATATTATAAAGGACAGCGTGGAGAGGGAATCTATGATGTTGCCTTTGAAGGGATTATCCGCAATGTAGAAAGGCGATATCGGGAGACGAGTTCCGATACGATAAAGGCAGAGTATGAGACTTTTATGAAGATTACGCCATGTCATGAATGTCATGGTCAGAGACTGAAAAAAAGTTCATTGGCAGTTACGGTAGGAGATAAAAATATTGCAGAAGTAACCGGCATGTCAGTAGAGAAGCTGCAGGTATTTTTGGAAAACTTACAGCTGACACCGACACAGGAGTTGATCGGAGGGCAGATTTTAAAGGAAATCAGAGCGAGAATTGACTTCCTTGTAAATGTGGGGCTTGAATATTTAAGTCTTGCGAGACCTACCGGAACATTGTCTGGCGGGGAGGCGCAAAGGATCAGACTTGCTACACAGATTGGTTCCGGACTTGTAGGTGTGGCATATATTCTCGATGAACCAAGCATCGGACTTCATCAGCGGGATAATGACAAATTGCTTGGCACTTTAAAACATTTGAGAGATCTTGGCAATACATTGATTGTCGTGGAGCATGACGAGGATACGATGCTGGAAGCGGACTGCGTGGTAGATATTGGACCGGGAGCAGGAGAGCATGGGGGAGAAGTTGTAGCGATCGGAACGGCAAAAGAGATTATGAAGAATAAGAATTCGATTACGGGTGCTTATCTGAGTGGAAGAATTAGGATTCCGATACCAAAGGAACGAAAGAAACCAACAGGATATCTCAAAGTAATCGGGGCTGCAGAGAATAATCTGAAAGGGATTGACGTAAAGTTCCCGCTTGGCGTACTGACTTGTGTGACGGGTGTTTCCGGTTCCGGAAAGAGTTCGCTTGTGAATGAAATCTTATATAAAAAATTAGCAAAAGAATTAAATCGTGCAAGAACGATTCCGGGAAAGCACAAACGAATCGAAGGATTGGAGCAGGTGGATAAGGTTATTAACATTGATCAATCTCCAATCGGAAGAACTCCGCGTTCGAATCCGGCGACATATACAGGGGTTTTTGACTTGATTCGTGATTTGTTTGCGGCAACTCCGGATGCAAAGGCGAAAGGATATAAGAAAGGCAGATTCAGTTTTAATGTCAAAGGGGGCCGATGTGAAGCTTGCAGCGGTGATGGAATCTTGAAGATCGAGATGCATTTTTTGCCGGATGTCTATGTGCCATGCGAAGTTTGTCATGGAAAACGGTATAATCGAGAGACACTTGAGGTAAAATATAAAGGAAAAAGTATTTTTGATGTGCTGGATATGACGGTGGAAGAGGCGTTGACATTTTTTGAGTCTGTGCCAAGTATTCGCAGAAAGATGGAAACGTTGTATGATGTGGGACTATCTTATATAAGGCTTGGACAGCCATCAACGACGCTTTCCGGCGGAGAAGCGCAGCGTATCAAGCTTGCGACGGAATTAAGCAAGAGAAGTACTGGTAAGACAGTATATATTTTAGATGAGCCTACAACCGGACTTCACTTTGCAGACGTGCATAAATTGACAGAGATATTGAGAAGACTTGCGGATGATGGCAATACAGTGATTGTCATCGAACACAATCTGGATGTGATTAAAACGGCGGATCATATTATTGACATTGGACCGGAAGGCGGAGAGCGCGGCGGAACAGTGATTGCATTGGGAACGCCGGAAGAAGTTGCAGAGAATCCGATATCATACACAGGAAAATATATAAAGCGTGAAATTACACGTAATGAAAGTACAATGGGATGAAAAAATACTTTTCATTCATTTGGAATTTTATTATAATGGTACATGCACAAACGTACCTGCGTGACACAAAGGATAAAATAGACGAGAAGGATAGATGATGAAAGGAGAACTTTGATGTCAGCAGATATTGGGATTGACTTGGGAACAGCGAGTATTCTTGTGTATGTAAAGGGCAAAGGAGTTGTGCTTAAGGAACCATCAGTGGTAGCTTTTGACAAGAATACCAATGATATTAAAGCAATTGGTGAGGAAGCGAGATTGATGTTGGGGAGAACACCCGGGAATGTGGTGGCAGTGCGTCCATTGCGTCAAGGAGTGATTTCTGATTATAGTGTCACAGAGAAGATGATCAAATACTTTGTGAAAAAGGCACTGGGAAAAAAGACTTTTAAAAAGCCTCGGATTAGTATCTGTGTTCCAAGCGGTGTGTCGGAGATTGAAAAAAAGGCAGTAGAGGAAGCTGCATTTGCGGCGGGAGCGCGAGCGGTATATCTGATTGAGGAACCGGTGGCGGCAGCGATCGGTGTAGGAATAGATATTAGGAAACCTTGTGGAAATATGATTGTAGATATCGGTGGAGGGACATCGGATATTGCGGTAATTTCTCTCGGAGGAGCTGTGGTTAATGCTTCGTTAAAGCTTGCGGGAGACGATTTTGATGATGCAATTGTACGTTTTATGAGGAAAAAGCATAATTTGTTAATTGGGGAACGTACGGCAGAGGAAATTAAGATTAAGATTGGAACGACCTATCCGCTCGTGGAAGAAGAGGTATTAGAAGTGCGAGGAAGGAATATTGTGACAGGATTACCAAAAACAGTGACGGTAACTTCGACGGAGACGGAAGAAGCTTTTCGCGAGACGGCCGGACAGATTGTAGAAGCCGTGATCGCGGTGCTTGAAAGAACACCCCCGGAGTTATCGGCGGATATTCTTGACAGGGGGATCGTGCTTACAGGAGGCGGAGCTTTGCTGCGAGGTCTGGAAGAGTTGATCGAGGAAAAGACCGGAGTTGATACAATGACTGCCGAAAAACCAATGCAGGTTGTTGCGATTGGAACGGGGCAGTTTGTAGATTTTGTGAGTGGAAAAAAAGAAATATAATAAGGGGGTGCTGCATTTGGCAGCGCCCTTATTTCACAGGTAAATCAAGTTTACATAATAGTGTTTACGGAAGGAAAGAGAAATGGAGACGATCAAAGGATATGTGGAGCATATCGTATTTCGAAATGAAGATAACGGATATACGGTATTTCATCTGGAAAATGAGAATGGAGAGTTGACTTGCGTTGGGAATTTTCCTTATATCGGAGAAGGGGAGATGTTGGAGCTGACAGGGGATTATACTCAACATGCCGTTTATGGACAGCAATTCAAAGTGGAAACGCATGTAGTGAAGGAAGCGGAGGATGTTGTCTCAATGGAAAGATATTTGGGTTCTGGCGCAATACATGGCGTGGGAGCAGCTTTAGCAGGGCGGATTGTTCGAAAATTTAAGGAAGAGACCTTTCGTATTATTGAAGAGGAGCCGGAGCGTCTGGCGGAAGTAAAAGGGATCAGTGAACGGAAAGCGCGTGAAATTGCAGAACAGATGGAAGAAAAAAAAGATATGAGAAAGGCCATGATCTATTTGCAGAAATATGGGATATCGATTACCCTTGCGGCAAAAATCTATCAGCAATACGGGCAAAGCGTATATCGAATCCTAGAGGAAAATCCATATCGGCTGGCAGACGATATTCAAGGCGTTGGATTTAAAACGGCAGATGAAATTGCCGGGCGAATCGGAATTCATACAGATTCTGATTTTCGCATCCGAAGCGGCATTTTTTATACGTTGATTCAAAGTGTGGCAGAAGGACATGTGTATCTTCCGAGGCAGGAGCTAATGGAAAAGGCAAGTGAGTTGTTGGAAGTGCGCCTGGATGATATTGAAAAATATCTGATGGATTTGGCAATGGAGCGTAAAATCGTAATGAAAGAAGTCGGGGAGACTCCTTGTGTATATGCGGCTTCTTACTATTATATGGAACTAAATATTGCTAAGATGCTTCATGATCTGAATGCAGAGTATAAAGAAGTGGAAAGTGTAGTTGAGAAGAAACTGCAAAAGATAGAAGAGCATGCCGGACTTGCTTTGGATGAAAGACAACGTCAGGCAGTTGTGGGAGCGGTTCAGAATGGTGTATTTGTGCTCACCGGAGGCCCTGGTACGGGGAAAACGACAACCATTAATGCAATGATTCATTATTTTGAAAATGAAGGATGTCAGTTGTACCTGGCTGCGCCGACAGGACGTGCAGCAAAGCGAATGACAGAGGCGACCGGGTATGAAGCTCAGACGTTGCACCGGTTGCTGGAAGTGAGCGGGAATCCGGAAGATGAAGAGACGAAAAGCGGTTTTTCGCGAAATGAGGAGAATCCGCTGGAGGCGGATGTTATTATTATAGATGAAATGTCGATGGTGGATCTGCCATTGATGCACGCGCTTTTGCGTGCAATTGTCCCGGGTACAAGATTGGTGCTTGTAGGAGATAAGAATCAGTTGCCATCAGTAGGGCCGGGGAGCGTATTGAAAGATATCATACAGTCGCAGAAATTTGTGAGGGTAGAGTTGACAAAGATTTTCCGACAAGCGGCGGAGAGCGACATTGTGATGAATGCACATAAGATTAATCAGGGAGAACCTCTTATCTTAGATAACAAAAGTAAAGACTTCTTTTTTTTAAAAAGGCAGGATGCGAATACGATCATTGCGGTGGTGTTGGCGTTGATTCAGAAAAAACTGCTTAAATACGTGGATGCGAGGACTTATGATATACAGGTACTGACGCCGATGAGAAAAGGAATGCTGGGGGTAGAGCGTCTAAATCAGATTCTGCAGCAATATTTGAATCCGGCAGATAAGAAAAAAGAAGAGAAGGAGTATGGAGAGAAGGTATTTCGTGTCGGTGACAAAGTCATGCAGATTAAGAATAATTATCAGTTAGAGTGGGAGATTCGTACGAAATATGGACTTGCTGTGGATAAAGGCTTGGGTGTATTTAACGGAGATATGGGCGTGATTACAGAAGTGAATACATATGCCGAAACACTGGAAGTAGAATATGATGAAAAGAAAAGAGTATCCTATTCTTTCAAAAACCTGGATGAACTGGAACATGCGTATGCGATTACTATACATAAAGCGCAAGGCAGCGAATATCCGGCGGTCGTGATTCCGCTGCTGACCGGGCCAAGACAGTTACTCCACAGGAATCTTTTGTATACGGCGGTCACAAGAGCGAAGAAGTGCGTGACGTTGGTGGGAAGTGATGAGACGCTTCAAATCATGGTTCAGAATACGAATGAACAGAAACGATACACAAGTCTTTCGGAGAGAATCCGAGAATTCTGTTAAAATAATAATATATGAATCTGCGATACCATGGCGGTGTGTATCAGGCAGGAAAAAATTGAATAAAATCATAGAGAATGTATTTGCATTGAATTATTTATTAAAGGAATTGCTTTACCCGCATAAATGTCCGTTTTGCGGAACGGTCACAACGGATTCCATTTGTGGTGTCTGCCGGCAAAATGTCATATTTGTAGAGGAGCCAAGATGTAAAAAATGCGGAAAACCTGTACGGGCAGAGGAGCAGGAATATTGCAATGATTGCAAAAAACGGGAACATGCTTTTGAAACAGGAATCAGTATATTTTTGCATCAAGGAACAGTAGCGCAGTCCTTATATCGGTTTAAATATCATAATAAAAGAATCTATGCGAAAGATTATGCAAGATTATTTATGGAAATTTGCGGGAAAGAAATCAGGAGATGGGGAATAGATGTTTTAATCGCGGTTCCGGTACACAGGAAAAGAAAGCGAAAAAGAGGATATAATCAGGCAGAAATCCTGGCAGAAGCAATTTCGGAAATATCGGGGATTCCATATATTGCCGATGCAGTCGTAAGGGTGAACGAAACGATTCCTCAAAAGCGGTTAGATCCATCCAGGAGAAGGAGAAATATGGAACATGCATTTCGGATGCAAAAAGTATTGCCGGCATATTCACATGTGCTTATCATTGATGACATTTATACAACAGGTGCAACAATAGACAGTTTGGCGAAGAAATTGAAAAAGCAAGGCGTAAAAGTGTACTTTTTTACTATAAGTATTGGACAAGGTTTCTGAGAGTATGCTATACTGAAAAGAGTGTTTATAAGAAAATGAACGGGTGCCGAGGTGATGAAATGTTAAATGAACAACGAGTAAAGCTGATGACAAAAATGGCCTCTTATGAAAGCAAAGAAGGGAAAGAGGATTTAAAAATCAGCGCTTACTATCGAAAGGATTATGTAAGTATTCATGTGATATGGACGGTAATATGGTCAACAGTTGGATATATTATTGCTGCGGCGATTGCAATGATAGCTTTTTGGGAGAAACTGTTGGCGGATATGAATACAAGAAAGATTATCCTGTTAGCGATAATAGCGATTGTAGTATATTTGATCGTACTTATCATAAGTGGAGTGGTGACAAATAAAATCTGTAAAGAAAGGCATAATCGTGCCAGACAGCGTGTGAAGAAGTTTAACCATGATTTGCTTGTATTGAAAAAGATGTATGAAAAGGAGAACAGATAAATGAGCGCGATTTTTGTGTGGAGAGACAGATTGCAGAATACATATGCAGGGTATGCAAAATACATTGACAAAACAGTTCAGTTTATTTTGGCATTGGCAGCATTTATGATGATCAATAATTATTTTGGGCTTTTTGAACCGATTACAAAGCCGATTGTAGCAGTGGCGCTTGCGGTCATTTTTACATTTCTGCCTATGGTAGCAGTTGTATTGGCAATAGCATTTCTGATTGTAATACATATGTGCACAGTATCTATGGGAGTAGCAGGAGTGTCAGCTGCGATTTTTCTGCTCATGTTTATCTTTTATGTGCGTTTTTCGCCGAAGACAGCAATTGTGATACTTTTAATGATACTGTCAACCATTTTGAAAATTCCATATGCGATACCGATTATCTTTGGATTGATAGGTGCACCGGCATATGTGATACCGATTGTGTGTGGAACCATTTCCTATTTCATGGTAGAATTCGTGAAAAATTCAGTGGCGACCATTAAAGGTGCAGATGGTCTGGTAGGGCAGGTTACCGTATTTTTGCAGCAGGTATTTCGTAATAAAGAGATGTGGATCATAATTGCAGCAAGTGTTATTTGTCTGTTTGTAGTATCTGCATTAAGGAAAATGTCTTGTAATCATGCGTGGGAGATTGCAATTGTATCAGGGGCAGTTGTTAATGTGGTGACATTGACTGCAGGATATATTGCATTGAATGTAAAAGCGCCTTATGCTGAAATGATCGTGGGAAATATAATCGCAGTTTTTATTGGATTGGCAGTAGAATTGTTTGTATTTACGGTAGACTATTCAAGAACTGAGAATCTTCAATTTGAAGATGATGAGTATTATTATTATGTAAAAGCG
>OFFU01002050.1_pt1 | contig 11615 bp, 9 predicted proteins | sample 1521451 | NCBI WGS metagenome assembly OFFU01 (sample SAMEA3504106, study PRJEB24116) | mouse gut metagenome | biome: mouse gut; feature: mouse-associated habitat; material: faeces | place: Denmark | collected 2011 | reverse complement strand
GTTTCAATTTTTTATTTGCTATTTCTATTGCTTCTTCTTTTGAAGACCCTTGATAATGAATTTTATTATCATCAACACTCACTTTGGTAACAATAGTTGGCTTAAAATCTTTAGAAAGTCTAATTATCTCTCCGTTTTCTCCTACACCTTCTGCAAACGCATTAGGAATTTTTCCAGAATGTCCAGGTATTCCATTTTGTTGTCTAAACACTTTTGCCAAAATGCTATTTGCTGTTTCATCATCAATTTTTTCTCCCAAAAGCGAATTACATTCACGACATATTGCATTTATAGTAAAATTTTTATTTCCTAAAGAAAATGGAATAATATGTTCTTTATTTACTGCTGTTATTTCATCGCCACAAATTATACATTTTGCCATAAATTTTCACCTCAACATTTTTTTAAATTATAACATATTAAAATTATAATTGCAAATGTTTGCCAAATCTACTGCCTTCTTCCACAGATTTTCTGCTGTGGCAACTCCAACAAAGTGATTGTAGATTACTTGGTGCAAACTTATCTCCACCTTGCTTAATAGGAACAATATGGTCGACCATAGTTGCTTTAGTTCGTTTTCCGTGTTTTAAACATTCCACGCAGAACGGATGAGATTGTAATTGTCTTTTTCGTGCGAATTGCCACTCAGGTGTCTTATAAAAACTCTTAGTGAAGTTATCCCTTCCATATTTGTTGTACTGTTTATCCACATGTTTCTTGTGTTCTTCACAATATTGTCCATCAACTAATTTGGGACAACCAGGATAACTACAAGGTCGTTTTGGTTTCATTGGCATAGTTTTCCCTCCTGCTCATTCTTATTATACACCCGTTCACCGACTTTTTCGTTCACTTTTGTTCACGAATCGTTCACCATTCGTCAACTTTTTCTATTCTCTACTCTCATACAATATTTCTAGTATTTGCAATGCTCTATTTCGTTTTTTATGTATAGCCGATTTGCAATATCCGAATACTCTTCCAACCTTACTTAGAGAAAGACCTTGGACATACACAAAGGTTATTATTGCCTTAGATTCTTCATCGAGTTGCTCAATGCATTTATCAATAAAGTCCATATCTTCTTTTAGTGCTATGATTTCCTTACCATTTCCCACTGCAATTTTGGATTTGTTTATTTTGTAGTTTTTCAAAATATTTAAGATTTCTTGCATATAACTTTCCACATCCTCTCCATATTGTTCCGACAACTCTTTTCGTTGTATTGCTTTTGCTATTCTCAAATCCCACACCCAGTCAGTTGATTCGCTTGGTTCAATTTTAGATTTTAACCAACAACGAATATTCCCATCATCTTCTAACTCACTTGTCCAATCTTCCTCTTTACATATCCCTCGAACTTCCCATATTTGCATGCAACCAAAGGTGTCTCCCTTGTAAACAAATAAAATAAGCATTTCGTTAGTACATTCATCATAAAATTTAACCCTAAAATAATAACAATTAAAGTTTTTCAGTCTTATGCTAATGTAATCTTCAATTTCTTGTTTCAGTTGCAATTTCTGCAATCTACATTTGAACTCGCTTTCATAGTCGAATTCTGCATCAGCGGTTATCACAACTTTATTGATTATCTTTTTCTTATCCATTTCACACCTTTTTAAATGTTGCTATTATTTGCTTTACTATATATATCTGTCATTACTGTCATACTGTCATAAAATGACAATATTACACTATGACATTAACCCCTTCTTGTGGATTTATGTGATTTTTTATGTTTATTAGCGTTTTTTCTAGTGACGGAATGACAGTAATGACAGTAGTATATATATGGGAGTGACATTTATTCTTCGTCGTCATCATCATAGATAGTTTTTTGATACCCAAATGGTTGTTTTGGTAATTTCCGAATAAACGTGTGTTTTCTCTCTTTAGATGTTCTTGTCACTTTGTGCTCAATTTCATCGCAGTATAATCTGTATTCGAACTTTTCTATTGCTCTGCCTAAAGCAGCATTGCTTTCTGCTATTTGTTTTCCTGTAATATCATAGATATGTTTCTTAATATCATCAATTGTTCCACACCAACCATTCATAGGACTTCGTTTCACAATTTCTTTTATTGTTTGAACAAGTGGACTATTTTCATATTCTTCTCGTTCTTTTCGGTATGCTACTTCTTCTGCTGTTCCTTCGACTTCCCATTTAAAGTCTACTTTGCTAAAAGTTATGACAATATCGTTTTGCTGAATATCTCGACCTGTCATTGATAAAATCGCATTATCATCATTTCTCTTTTTCTTGGCAATTATGAACACTGAGTCAGCAGCACCCATCAATGCAGTACTTCCGCTTATCATATTGAACACATCAGTTTCATCTGTCATTTTTCGCAAGTGATGAACAAAAAGCATACAAATTTTATGTTTGTCAGCATATTCTTTTAGTTTACCCATTTCCCTATAATCTCCGCTATATATTGATTCGTTCTTGATTACCTTTCCACGAACCTTTTGCAAAGTATCTATAATAATGAGCTTAATGCCAGAAAATGTTTTCAACTCTTCTTCTATCTTTTCTAACAAGCCACCATCAACGGTGTCTGCTTGTGTTACAAAACGAAGATTTGTAGGAGCACGTTTCCCTTTTAATATTTTGTTGAGACGATCTTTCAATCTTGCTTTGCTATCTTCCAAAGCATAGTACAGCACACCACTTGTATTTGTTTTAAAGTCTAGGAATTCTTTGCCTTCTGATACTGCTAGTCCAAGTTGCATCATCATCCAAGACTTTCCTATCTTCGATGGAGCACATAGCATAGCGAGTCCTGTTGGCAACACATCTCGTACTATCCATGTTGGTGGCTCTACATCTTCGTCTTGTAGTTCGGATGCTGTAAAACTATCTTTTGAAGTTGCATACTGTTTTCTCAGTCGCATCTTAGCCGACTTGATATACTCTTCAAGTTTCTTATGATTTGACATCAGCAGTTCGTTAGGATCTTTACAATCTCCTGCTATGTTATACTCAATAACTTGAACACCTAGATTTGATAGTTCATAGTACATCGAGCTGCTTGCTTTCTTCCCTGGCTCATCATTATCAAAACACAATATAAAGCCACCGAGCGGTTTCTTTTTTTTAACTTCTTCTACTACTTTCTTCCAACCACTTGTGCCACATGTTGCTATAGCATTTCCTCCACTTTGATATACCGACATCGCACATATAGGACTCTCAACTACAAATATAGGCTCTTTGTTAGCAAGTTTCAATGCATTAATATTGAAGATTGGCTCTGCTCCCGCATCTTCTGTTTTCGGTTTGAAAAATGCTTTTTCTCCTATGCTCCTTGATTGATAGTAAGTGAGTTTTGAAGAGTATGGTATGACAGCTGAATTATGATATGTATCATATCCTAAACAAAATTTTCTTATTGTAGATTTGTTCAAACATCGCAACTCAAAGTAATCTGTCTTGCTGACATCTGCTATACAACGCTTTAAGTAATCAGTTATTGTAGAACTCTTTGAGTATTTCTTGTCTTCGATTTCAATGTGATATTTCTCCGCTATTTCTCTTGCCGCCTCTATAGGCTCTATACCTTTCAACTTTGCCACAAAAGTTATAGCATCTCCCGATTCACCACAACCAAAACACTTAAAAATGTTATCTTCTTTCTTCACTGAAAATGATGGTGTTTTTTCATTGTGAAAAGGACACAAGCCTTGACCTTGTGCATTGAGTTGAACTCCATAATCTTGCACAATAGTATCGATTTTCACATTGTTTTTTACATTTTCAAAAATATCTCCCACCATCGCTCATCTCCTTGCTGATTAATTTTAGCATTCTCCAACTATGCAATAAGCGGCGGCTCATGCCACCGCCATCACATCCTATCACTCTTCATCTAGCACTGTCACTTTCATTGCCAATGCTTTGACTTGGTCGCTCATTTTCTTTATATTCTCAAGTTCAACTGCACTCAACTCTCTATCAACTGCAAACATTGCTTGAGAATAATTTATTCCACCTGCATTTTGTGCTTTCTTCAAAGTAAACTTTGTTACAACACTGTTTGTTTTTTTGCCTTTTGATAGCAATCTCATTACATACTTTGAGAATTCAGATAGGCTACCTGTTGGCAATGACAAAATTGTTGGCAGTGCTTCGCCTTGTTTCATTATGTAGATTCTGCGTTTTTGTTTACATGCTTTTGCACCATTCTTGTCAGTTCCAAACTTATTGAACTCACATTCTGCACATTGCTTAATCTCACCTGTTTCTACATCAATTCCGACATGTCCATCCATTGAGCCACAGTCTGGTGGATTGTTGCCACCTGTGTACTCTTCCTTGTAGTAGCAGTTGATTGGATGATGATACAAAATTACTGCTTTCAGTTCTTTGACCAAGTCTGGACTTTCCGGGTCATCTCCTGGAACTTCGAATGCAACACCACCGCCTGCGGGAATCTTTATTCTTTCAAACGATGGAGTCAAGCCGTCCATCTCTTCTGCTAATATGTCACTCAAACTCACACCATTGCCATATTGTTCAACAACACCATTATCTTTTTTTATTAAATCATTTGCCATAATTTTTACCTCCACATTAATATTTCTTTGATTTTACCATTCGGATTGTATTCTTTTCTGATACTTTAATAAGTCCTTCTAACCAGTTTGGCAATGCACCTTCATTTTCGCTGATAAGTTCTGTTACCGTTGCAGCTAAGGTTTTACTATTAATAGTGAAAAGGTCCTCATATCCTTTCTCTTTCATTGCTTGCCACAATTCACTCTTGCGGTCTTGTTCTGGTGATGGGTATTCCTGAGTTACTAACGAGAATGTTACCCCATCTCGTTTAAATGATGATAGTTCTTCAGTTAACATTAAGTCTATCATCTGGTTGATAACACCATCAATTTCTTCGTTAGTTGCTTTGCTTTGTTTGTCCAAATCACTCTTTGTTTCTTTTAATGCTTTGAGTTTGTCAGACAATTCCAATAATTTATTATCCAAATTAATACCTCCGTATTTTATTGTTAATTTAAAAGTTGTTGCCAATTATCTACCATAATGTTTGCTATATCTGCCTTGTGTTTAAGTGCATTTATAATCTTCTCATCCACTGTGTTTTTACAGACAAGATGAATATACAAACACTTTTCTTTTTGACCTATGCGATGTATCCTTGCTCGGCTCTGTTCATAATTCGCATATGAAAAGTCCAAAGAGTAGAATACTGCGACACTTGCTGCTGTCAAAGTTAGCCCCATGCCTGTTGTTTGCAACTGTCCAACGAACACTTTGACATCCAGGTTTTCTTGAAACCTTTTGACTTGCTCTGCTCTATCTTTGGTTGCTCCACATATAAGCGAATACTCTATTCTCATTTCTTCAAGCAAATTTTTAATTGCCTCTATTTCTGGAATAAATCTTGCAAACACTACAACCTTATGACCTTCTTCCATACAAGCTTCCAATATCTCTTCAAGTGCCTCTAGTTTGGCATTACTAACTTGCTCCGCCTTGCCACTTATATCATCTCGTATAAATCCACCAGAACATTGCGATAATCTCAATAGTTGTGTTAACACATTCCGTGCAGTCACTTCACCATGTTTCAACTCTGCATAACAATCATTTTCCAACTGCTTATACACTGATTGTGCTTTGGCCTCCAATGGTATTACTCTTGTTTCATCAATGAAAGGTGGCAAGTCAACAGCATCATCTATCTTGATTCTAAATGCTATGCTATGCACTTTTTGTACCAGTTCCACCATATTTCTATAACCAGTTATCATACGATTTTGAAATCCACCCAAAATAGCATATCTGCTACGGAAAAGGTAGAAACTACTTCCGAATATTTCTTCATTAACAAATTTGTATTGTGAATAAATATCTAACGGACTACCTGTGATTGGTGTTCCTGTGAGTATCATATTATACTTTGTGTTTCGTCCAAGCCTATGTAATGCCTTAGCCTGCGATGCCAATGGTGTCTTAATTTTTGATGATTCATCACACACGATTAAGTCTGGATTCCACTCTGCAATTTCTTCTTCTAATCTCCAACAACTTTCATAATTTACAACTATAATTTGAAGTGCTTTTCCTTGCATAAAACCAAATGCTGAGCGTTTCTTTTTCATCATACCATCTGGCACCGTTATTGCATACTTGTAATCTGCAAACTTACGAAACTCTTCTTCCCAAACACCAACTATTGACTTCGGACAAACTATAAGCATTTTCTTGACATCTTTTTCAATCTCGAGTGTTCCTGTAATTGCTATTGTCATCATTGACTTTCCTGTTCCCATATCCGCAAGCAAAGCCACTCCCTTACTCTTTTCAAAAGTGTTTAGTGCAAAGTCATATGCATTCTGTTGATGAGAAAATAGTTTGACTTTTACTCTTGGTGTTCGGTGTTGATATTCTCCTACAAACGCCTTATTTTGGTTCTTTAACATTGTCCTAAGTTCTTCATCGAGATTTGCTCCAATGAGCGACAAAGTGGCAATATTCTCTTCACAAAGTGGCAATATCCAACATTTATCTTCAGCATCATAAATTCTGCCATCAATTTCCTTGATACTCTCCCTATATAAATAGGAGTCATAGATTCTTATGGTTTCATCTTTACGAACTGCTCTCATGCTGCACCTCGCATTGGCATCCTATATCTGTCTATAATTCTTTGCAATTTGTACATTTCTTCATTACTTAAATGTTTAGCTATACTTTCTAAAAATTTAGTTTCATCACTGGTCATGTATCTGATTCCGTATCTATATCCATCAACAATATGTACTCCACCACCTGTTCCTTGTGTTGTATATATTGGGTATGAACATGTCAGTTTTTCAATATCATAACGAATTGTTCTTTCAGATACTTTGAATTCAAATGCAAGATTACTTATTGTGTCATGTCTTCTTTCACACATCACTTCAAACAATTTCATTCTTCTTTCATGTACTGTCAACTCTTTACCCCCTTTTGTATATTCAAATTGTATCTTTCTAATAGGCAAGTTTTTTGCCTATTGCAAAATTAAAATAAAAAATTCTCAGCAGCATTCAAAATGCCACTGAGAATAAAAAAAAACTAACAAAGCTGTATCACCCTACTATTAGGTATGCGTTTTTTGCTTTGTTAGGCATAAAATTAAAATATATAATTCTAGATCAAACTTTATGACTAATCTTTTTATGCGCGTATAATAAATTTTTATGCTCACCCATGATGGTTAATACATATATTATACATTCTTTATGACAACATATTTTGACTACTTTTAGCTAATGTTGTCAAATATGCAAAAGCACTCGTCAAAAAACGAGTGCTTTTTACAAAACATCATAAAAATTCTTTCTTAGTATGACATGTGTAAAATAAACTTTGTTCAACTAGCTTAACCACAACTATTCATTTGTTACTCATAAAAATTTATCAATTGTTAAATTAGTTAACTAATATTAAATAGTTTGAAACTTAAATATTAAAACTATCTAATATTTCTCAAAAACTGCCTGCAAAACAATATTTTTCGTGCTGCCCTTATTGATTTTATCTATCTTATTACCTTGCTCATCAAACCAGCCAAGAAATGTATATCCATCAATATCAAGTGGTTTCAATATTACTTCATCTTCTATAGTTATAATTGTAGGATTTATATTTTCTACAATACCTATTTCGTCATCAATCAAATAAGTTACTGTATATTCTATTAATTCCCAATTTGCTGTTAAAGTCAAATCACCAGTAGTTCCTTTTGAAATTTTAGTAATATATTTACCACTTTCATCTGTCCATCCAATGAAATTATATCCTTCCATTTCTAATGGCAACAAATCAAATTCATCTTCATCAGTAAATATTGTTGGATTATTATTTATTACAATATCCGTACCTATCCCTAAATCATATATAATATTATAATCTGCTTTTCTCCAATTAGCAATTAATGTTAAATCATCTGTTGTTCCTTTATTTATGATAGTGACAACAACTCCATCATTATTTGTCCAATTTACAAATTTATGACCAGGATAAGACGGAGATATTAATTCAATTTCATCTTCTATAGTATAATTTAAAGGATTATTATTAACTATATTTTGACCATTTAATTGATAAGTTATTGAATAAATTATAGCACTCCATTCTGCTTCCAGATATTTATCTCCTGTACTGCCATGTGGAATATCAATATCAGATCCCTCTTTCCATCCAGCAAACTCATAACCAAATCTGCTTGGTTCATTTATAACTATATCTTCGCTATCCACTGTATAGCTAGTCGGATTATCTGGATGATTTATTGCACCTTCACCTAATATATAAACAATAGAATAAGCATCCTTTTTCCATTGTGCTGTAAAAGTTTTATTGCCAGTGCTACCAGTTTCAATCAAATCTCCTTCTTTCCAACCTATAAACACAAAGCCTGGTTTCACTGGATTTTCAAGAATAATATAATCTTCTATTGTATATGTAACTGGATTTGCAACATTATTTATTCCACCATCTAATATATAATCAATTCCATAATTTTCAGCTTCCCACTGTGCAGTAAATGTTTTGTCACCTTGACTTCCATTTTCAATTATGTTATTGATTGTATTTTTGCTAGAATCATACCAGCCAATAAAAATATAGCCTAATTTAGTAGGTGCATTTAAAATAATAGTTTCTGAATCATGTGTATATTTTGTTGGATTTCCTGCACCATTAATCCCACCATCTAATTCATACATAATATTATAAATTTCCTCATCCCATACAGCTGTAAATGTTCTATTACCTATACTGCCCAGATGAATTATATTACCTTCATCCCAACCCAAAAAATTATTACTACTCTTTATTGGATTTTCCAATTGAATTTCATCTTCAATTGTGTATTGTTGAGGATTTTTTTCAGAATTAAAACCTCCATTTAAATTGTAATAAATTTTATATACAATTGCATCCCAAACAGCAGTAAAGACTTTATTGCCTGTGCTACCACTTGCAATATTATTTCCTTCTACCCAACTATTAAAAGTATAACCAACTCTTTTAGGATTGCCTAATATAATTTCGTCATCTTCAATAGTATATGTTGTTGGATTATTTACAAAATTTGTACCATTTTCTATTTTGTACTCAATAGTATATTGAATGATTTCCCATACTGCGTACAAGATAATATTTTCATCTGTTGGAGCAATATAATATTGTTCTCCCAACAAAAACATATTTTTATAATCATTATTATCAGTTGCCCAACCTTTTAAAGTATAACCAGGTTTCTCATACTCTACTGACAATATAATATTGCTATCAGAATACCCTATCAAACTGATTATTTCTTCTGGCTCAGCACTATTTGGTTCAAGAACAATTTTTACTTCTTTTTCTTTCCATTGAGCATACAAAGTGATTGGTTCTTCTGATACAGGTACAATATATTCTGAATTTTCAAAATAAAGCGTCCCATTACCATTTGCAGATGTGTTCCAGCCAACAAACTCATATCCTATTCTACTATATTCATTAATTGGTAAAATTAAGTTTTCCTCAGTGTATGTGGTAACACTTTTCATAGTGCCACTAGTAGCACCATTACCACCAAAATATATATTATTGACTTTTGGTATCCACACTGCAAATAATCTTATATTTTCATCAAGAAAAAAAGATTTAATTCCAATACCACTAGAATCGATATACAAATCGCCATTCTCTTCTTTGTTATTTGAGTATCCTGCAAAAATATATCCATCTCTTTTTGGCACTTGAATTTCTTCAAAAGCACTTCCATATAATGCTGTTGTCTTATCACTTCCTCCATAACCTTTTTGTTTGTCCAAAATTGCCTCATATGTATTAACACTCCATACACTATATAAAACAATTACTGAATCTTGCTCTTTTGCAAGATTTAAAACATTTTCATTATTCAAAAATTCTAATTCACCATCAATATTTTTGCTCCAACCTAATAAAGAATGTCCCTTTTTGATAAATGGAGATAGCATTAAAGATTCTTCTTTATCATAAGTTAAAATTTGAACAACTTTTTCATCATTATTCAAAAATTCAACTTTATATGTAATTGGTCTCCAAATAGCATATAATTCTTTTGAATTACTTATTGAAACAATATATTTATCCATGGGCAAATATATTTCTTCAATACCATCTATACTTGTAGACCAACCAACAAATTCATATCCTTTTTTTACAAAAATACATTGTGGCAATTCAACTTCATCACCAATTTTACATTCTATATTATATGTGTTTCCTTCTACATCATTATTATAAAAAGTAAGTATAGTTCTTGTAGACAGCCAATTTGCATATAATACCATTTCTCCACAATGAATATATTGTTTGACGGCATTCATATTTTCGTCATAATATTGTTCACCTTTTCCATTTGGCTCGTTATAGTATCCACAAAAAATATAACCATTTTTGATAGGTTTTCCATCATATAAGTTTGGCAAGTCACTATCAAAAGTTGCTTGTACATTTTGCACATTAGATTCTCCGCCTTGAAAATCAAATGTGATTTTATACTCATTAGCTTTCCAAATTGCATAAAGAATGATTACTGGCTCTTGTTTTACATCAACAATATAGTATCCATTATTAGGTGTTTTTACACTACCATTTGCACTATCTGACCACCCTAAAAAGGAATAACCATTTTTAACAAAATTATTAGCTGGCAATTTAATAACTTCATCAGTTTCAACAAATACTTTTTCTATACCACCTGAATTGCTTCCATTTCCATCAAATAAAATTGTATATTTTGTTTTTTGCCATAACGCATATATAACAACATTTTCTGTAATAACCTTGTCAAAATCAAATTTAGTATCGAATTTTGCACTATTATACCAATCAACAAAAGTATATCCAGCCTTTACTGGATTAATTGGCCTTGCAACTTTACCAGTTTTTGGATCACTAATCAAAGTATCAATTTTTGTGCCACCATAAGTTTCAAACTCTACATTAAATGTTGAATAAATTGTATTGTCGCCATTTTCATTATTCGCACATGAACTCAAAATTAAAATACTAATGCTAATAATTAACACAATAAATATCACATTAACCATTTTCTTCATTTGCATTTCTCCTTACTCTTTCTAAAAGCTCATTATATTTTTTTGAACCAACAACATAAGCCTCACCTAGCCAAAATACTTTATTCTTAGGAATTATTTCTATAAGTTTAGCAACTTCCTTATTTCCTGCACATATTAATTTCTGTTTGTTAATATTCCTAAATTTAAGGCTAGCAATAAAGCACTCAAATGAACGACATTTAACCCCATCTATTATAAAATAATCGCAATTATTTTTATTTGTAGAAAAATTATTTGTATAAAGATTTTCAAGCCTTTCATTTGTATTATCACAACTAAATGTATTTTCTAGTATACTATGATTAAAATCATTTACTTCTTGTACATTAATATTTGACTTTTCATCTTGGCAATCCAAATTATCACTTACTATTTCTTGTCCTAGTTCTAATTCTTCCGTATTGTTTATAACATTATTAATAATCTTATGTTTCTTCTTAAAATACAATATTCTAATACAGAGTTGTCAAGTTTG
>OFFU01002035.1_pt1 | contig 11696 bp, 10 predicted proteins | sample 1521451 | NCBI WGS metagenome assembly OFFU01 (sample SAMEA3504106, study PRJEB24116) | mouse gut metagenome | biome: mouse gut; feature: mouse-associated habitat; material: faeces | place: Denmark | collected 2011 | reverse complement strand
GTATCGCGCGAGCTCGCGGCATCGGAGTTCTTCGGCCATGTCAAGGGCGCCTTCACGGGCGCTGTCGCCGACAAGAAGGGCGCTTTCGAGTCTGCCGCAGGCGGCACGCTCTTCCTCGACGAGGTGGGCAATCTCGCCTACGACACCCAGATACAGCTCCTTCGCGCCCTGCAACAAAAGACCGTGCGTCCCGTCGGCAGCAACCGCGAGGCGGTTGTCGACGTGCGTATCGTCGCGGCCACCAACGAGGACTTGGAGGTCGCCATAGACGAAGGACGTTTCCGCAGCGACCTATACTACCGCCTCTCGGAGTTCACGCTGCAACTGCCAACGCTCAGCAGCCGGCGCGAAGACATCATGCTATACGCCGACTTCTTTCTCGACGAAGCCAACCGCCGGCTGTCGCGCCGCATAGCCGGGTTCGACGAGCATGTGCGGCGTATCTTCGAGCAGTACGAGTGGACGGGCAATCTGCGCGAGTTGAAGAATACCGTCACGCGGGCGGCTCTGCTGACCACCGGCCAATACATTACCGCGGAGTCGCTGCCACAGCATATCGTCGACCCGGCCGCCGCCGAGAGGCCCGCTGCCGACACACTGTCGCTGCACGATCCCGAGCGCGAGAGGCAGAGCATCGAACGCGCCCTGCGTCTGGCTTCGGGCAACAAGTCGCAGGCGGCGCGGCTGCTGGGCATCGACCGCAAGACGCTCTACAACAAACTCGCGTCGCTGGGTATCGAGTGAGGATAAATTCCACACCCTTTGTGGCGGCATTCCACACCCGGATCACGAACGGCACGACATGCCTAAAACATATTACACTGATTATCAACTATATATAATTACGCCGCCCGACGGCATCATCATTGACATAATCTCTATCGAAACCGGCACGGCAAACGATACGTGACACGGAAAGATGTTAAACCTAAACAAGAGAAGATTATGAAAAAGATGTTTTTTGCAGCGGCATTTCTTACGGCAGCAACCGTCGGTACTACATTCGCACAGGACGCAACGTCAGACAATAACACGGCAGCCGTCGAGCAGGTCGTAGTCGAGTTCGTCGACGTAGATATCGACACCCTCCCGGCAGCCGTCATGGAGGCCGTGGCGACGATCGACCGCGAGGCCCGCATCGCCAAGGCACAAGCCAAGGAGCAGGATGGCGCCAAGATCTACAAGCTGACACTTGCCGCCGCCGACGGCACGACGCAGGAGCTCTGCTTCGACGAAAACGGCAACCGCATAGAGCCCGAGAAGGCCTGATCGACAGATCCGACAAAGCACACTGAATTTCCATCCGATCCGTCTGCCGCCCGCGGCAGGCGGATTCTTCGTCAGGCCGTACGACGGCCTATTTGCATATCTGGCGCAAAGAGCGTATATTTGTCATACGTATCGAAGCCGCCCCGGCAACCTCCCGCGCGAGCCGGCCGGAGAGCTTCGGCGCTATATGACTTATGCAAAACGACATCCGATGAAATACTATATCATAGCCGGCGAGCCATCGGGCGATCTGCACGGCGCCAACCTCATACGCGGGCTGCTCGCGGCCGACCCCGCGGCCGAGCTGCGCTTCTGGGGCGGCGACATGATGGCCGAGGCCGGAGGAGAGCGGAACCTTGCAAAGCACTACCGCGAGACGTCGTTCTTCGGCTTCGTGCAGGTGGTGCGGCATCTGCCGACCATACTGCGGCAGATCGGCCAGTGCCGCCGCGACATAGATGCGTTCGCACCCGACGCGGTAATACTTATCGACTACCCGGGCTTCAACATGAAGATAGCGCGCTTCGCACACCGGCGCGGCTACAAGGTGTTCTACTACATAGCCCCCAAAGTCTGGGCATGGAAGGAGCGGCGCGTCAAGGAGTTGAAACGGTATGTCGACCGGCTGTTCATCATATTCCCCTTCGAACGCGACTACTTCCGCGCGAAGGGCATCGAGCCTCTGTTCGAGGGCAATCCTCTTGTCGACGCTATCGAGAGCCGTCGTGCAGCATGGCCCTCGCGCGAGGAGTTCGCACGCCGCAACGCTCTGGGCGACAAGCCGCTGATAGCGCTGCTGGCCGGCTCGCGCCGCAGCGAGATACGCGACAACCTCGCAGATATGGCACGTCTTGCGGCCGAGTTCCCCGACTACCGCTTCGTGGTTGCCGGCGTCGACTGGATCGACCGCGCCGCATATGAAAAGTATCTCAGCGGCACAGGCATAGGCTTCGTCTGCGGACAGACCTACGAGCTGCTCTCGGTAAGCGAGGCGGCACTCGTGACCTCGGGTACGGCAACGCTCGAAACGGCACTTATCGGCACCCCCGAGATAGTGCTCTACCACATACCGTGGCTCTACGAGAAGCTGCGGCCTATATTCCTGAAAATACCTTACATATCTCTGGTAAATATCAATCTCGGCCGCGAGGCCGTCCGCGAAATCGTAGCCTCGCGCTTCGATCTCGACGCCGCACGCCGCGAGCTGCAATCCATTCTCACGGGCGGCAGCGACCGTGAGCGCATGCTCGGCGACTTCGCCCGGCTGCGCGAAATAATCGGCCCGGCAGGTGCGAGCGAACGGTTCGCCCGACGCATGGTCGGCATACTTAGAAACGACTCGAAATGAAGATAATATCCGTCATCAACAACTTCTGCGACGCGGGCGACGCACCGCGATGGTACTGCAAGGCCGACACGTCGCTGTTGCGCAACAACGACGCATTCTACATCCCCGACAGCATGGGACGCATTGCGGCCGAACCGCAGATCGTCATCCGCATATCGCGCCTTGCCAAGTGCATCGGCGAGCGGTTCGCCCCGCGCTGCTACGACGAAGTGGCACTCGGCGTCAACTTCACGGCCGTCGATATGCTCGACCGTCTGCGCGCCGACTCGCTGCCGTGGGAGCATGCCGTAGGCTTCGACCACTCGGCCGCACTCTCCAACAGCACTCTCGGCAGGGAGAGGCTCCGCGACGGGATGCGCTTTACGATCGACGGCGAGGAGCGTCTTACCACCGGCACCGATGCCATGCGCTTTACCGTCGACCGCATCGTAAGCTGCCTGTCGCATGCCATGACCCTGCGCATAGGCGATCTGATCTATCTCGGCTCGCCCGAGCGGTTCGACGTCGCGGCCGGATGCAACTACCGCGTCGCGCTCGGCGCGGACACCCTGCTCGATTTCGATATCAAATAACCCGCTATTATGGAATTTAACCCCAACGACTTTCCGCAATGCCCGTGGACGGACTCGCTCTCGGGCTGCGCCGTTACCGTCTGCGATGCCGGCTGCATCGTCATCTATCAAAACACCCGCTCGATCGAGGTCAACGGCGACGTGCGCGGCAAATCGCTCATACCCTGCCACAGCGAACGCTCGCGCCGCATCATAGCACAACTCCTCGACGAGGGCACGCCCAACGCCTACACTATCGACAAGCGCGGACAGCGCAAACTGATCTACCAAACCCCGTGGCACCGCGACAGCAGGATATGCGGTCTGGTCGAGTTCTCGCTCGAAATACCCGCCGACATGCCGCACTATGTAAGAGCGTAGCCAGTGCCCCACGACGAATGAACACGTGGCGGATGACCCCGCACACGTACATGATCCGGCAGACTACGATACCGCAGGCCGCCGATGCAATCGCTCGCGCCGGCCGAAAATATCGCTCGGCTCCATATGATATTATTCGCAAAAGTCATCCGTAGTAATATCGATACTGTCCGGCCGAAGCGATTTATCGGCAAGTTAAGGCTGCATGCAATGTAAAACAAAACACCCGGCGAAATATTCGCCGGGTGTTTGTGGATCCTGTAGGGCTTGAACCTACGACCCCCTGATTATGAGTCAGGTGCTACTAACCAACTGAGCTAAGGATCCGACGTTTTCACGCTTTTGTGGCACAAAGATAGGTATTTTGTCCGGAAATTCAAATTATTTCGCAAAAAAATATTCGACTGCGCCCCGTTCCGACTGCATCCGATGCAGACGACGATTGCGGCTTCGGGCGCAGTCCTACCTTGTTCGGGCACGGCGCCGGGGGATATGGAATGCACGTTCCCTACGGCCGCACGCAGACGCGATACATCTGCGGCTCGACGACAAAAATGCGATTCGAGTAAAATATCAGGCCATATGGTTGCGGCAAAGATATTTTTTGCTATCTTTGCCGCGAATTAAGTACTTAATTAAACAAAAAGACGAAAATGAAAAAGGGTATTCATCCGGAAAATTATCGTTTAGTGGCGTTCAAGGACATGTCGAACGACCACGTGTTTTTGTGCAGGTCCGCCGTTTCGACAAAAGAGACCATCGAAGTGAACGGCGAAACCTATCCCGTATACAAGATGGAAATCTCTAACACGTCTCACCCGTTCTATACAGGTAAGATGAAGTTGGTGGACACCGCCGGACGTGTGGATAAGTTTATGAGCCGTTACGCAAAACGTTACGATAAGAAGAACGCCAAGTAAACCGGCGCTCGCCGAAGGCGCCTTCCCGCTGAGAAGCGCCGATCGAAGTTACATCCCGACAATCGACAGATTGCCGGGATGTCTTTTTGTATGCCATGCTCGGCACACCATGCCTGCGGGCGAAGATAATCGTACCCGGTCGGCCGGGTTTGCCTATGATGCCGAAAGGCAATCGATCCGGCAAACCGGAGAACAGACAAGGACGCGATCGATTTATCCGGCTGTTTTGCCAAGCGCAACTACGATGAACGGCACCACCTACGCCGGCCAGCTCGCCGGCCGAATCGCGGATGCCGCCGCTAAGACTGACAGACTAAGCAAAAAAAACAGAAACTGTGCGAGCGACAGCGCAATACGCCGATGAACGGCTATCGACTCAACGAGATACCGTCCGCATCGCCTGGCCCCGTACCCCTGCCGATGTCCGGTCGGATAGTGCACGGATCGAGGACTATCGATGTATCGCTCAAAGGATTGCCGCAGCTACGCTTCGAGCGCTCCATACCCCGAAAGCAGCCTAAACCGACTCCTAATAGTAGGATTGCACCGACAAAAAAAATCGACCGCCTACATTGCTGTAAGCAGTCGATTTGGGAGTGGTACCACTTGGGAGTCGAACCAGGGACACAAGGATTCTCAGTAATTAATCAATAGCCTATCTGTGGCTAATAATCACTGTTTTATCCTCTGCATCAAGCAGCTTGGTTAAAACATTTTGGAAAACAAGATTGGTTGTTTTCTTGGTTAATAAATCAAATTATCTTTTGCACTTACAATTCCATTTATTTTATATAATAAAGAGTTATAAGTGCATATCTAGCAGGCATTCTTACCTTTATTTATACTGTCCATAATCCATTAGATATAGGGCATTAGGAGAAGAAAGATATACCCTAGCATAGCAGGATTAAGTATGCACTTCTCCTAATAAAATAGATAGTAGTGCATATTTGCCTAAATCTCTAACGAAACAGATTGCACACATAATTCTGTATCTTCTTGGAATGATACCCCTAAAAAGGTAAGTCTTCTTCATCTTCGTTTGTTCCATCCTCAACATACCAAGATTTTATCAATTGTTGCTCCATGCGGTTTATCAATTGGATGGTATTGTTTTGTATTTCATATTCACAAGTATCTATGTACAATCCTCGACAATATTCATAAAGATATGATTCATCTGGTCCTGTATCATATTCCTCAAACCAACAACATTCAACTTTAGCATAATTGTCATGCAGAAATACTTTGGGTCTAATAACCTCATTAATATCCGGTTGCCAAACATATGTATTTAGTGTTTCCGGTGAATAGAAGCACAATAAATCAACATAGTGAGCAATAAAAACATTAGCTTCGGTTAATATCTTGTTTGCATTAGCCATTAGATACACTTGCCATATATATTCCGGCTTTGAATCAAGGATAACTTTTGATATAATATCCTCACATATATCTTGTGGATTTGCTGTATCATAAAGGAAATATCTAGGTCCAATTATACATCGTTTGCGCCAATAATTTGCGGTTCTAATTCTGACAGTAGTTTTATTACTTTTCCCATACATACTGACACTTTATTCAAATCTAATGCTCCCATGTTGTTAATGCTTATTAAGATGGTTATATGGATTGTTATGTGCGGCATTTCCTAGTTGTCCAATTTGCCAATCCATATAGTTTTCAATTTCTTCTATCATTTTGTCTTGCGGATACCCATCATGAAAAATCCATCTATGATTAATTTTACCCAGCATCGGCATAAATCCATTCATCCGGACTTCCAGATTATTTCCAACATAATCTAATGTCCATGTCATACTTCTGGATGAAAGTATAACACTTGATTTAGTTACTTTTGACACTGATAATCCACCGGATTTTAAATAGGCTATTAGCACATCGTATTTCTCCATCATTCCACCAAAATTGGAAACATGAATTTTAACATGCTCTTTATGGTCTCTATTTATGCTATATATAATAAATCCCACTATACCAATAATCCACCACATAACAATTTCTTAATTAATTACTTTTTGTCTTATTGTAAAGATGCTTCATGGCTTGGTTCTGTTTACACAATCCATTGTCTTTATATCTCGTCATGTGTAATTTCATGAATAAACTGAATTTCCCATCGACAGTATCGACATCCACATGATGCGAGCATAGGAAGCCTTTGCTTTTCAAACACTAATCATATGCCTGTTCTTGCAGTGCTGCTATATTGAGATCAGTGTTTAGCTGTAGCTTAAAAGCATCACAAGACGGTTTTAACATTGATTCAATAGTGAATTGCTGCATCAATGCAGCGTCTAATTCTCGTGTGTCCATACTTTGTGTTTTCATTCCCTTGTGGTTTTTGATCGTGTGTAAAAACACAACAATAAAACAATCCCTGTTAGGCTTATTTTATTCTTACCAATTTGAGTCCAGCTTGGTACGAGTACCCTGGCAGTCTTAGCATATAGATTACATTCTTGTTGAATTTGACAATCTCATACCTATTTGCACTACCCTCCCCTGATATATAGAGTATACCATCTATGATTTCATAAGAAAAGTCACTTCTTGTCCCATCATAGTAAAGGTCATATCCTGTTCCATTTGGATTGAACGAAAAGTGCATATATACATCATCTATATTTGTGTCATTTAGGTCTAATACCTCCATCTCATCATAATACATTTCTCCTAGGAACTCTGATTTCCATTGTCCTACAATGACTTGGTTAATGTTTGTTGGGTCGACATCATCATCTTTATCGCATGATGTAAATCCCGTGCATACTGCAATGGTAAGCAGTATAAATGAGAAAAAATTTCTGTATTTCATTTGCTTAAAGTTTTTATTTAGTTTAACATCTAGTATGGGATTGTTTTACTATTGTGTCATTTTCCTGGCTTACCTAAGGACACAAAAAAGAGGTGCGGGCTAAACCTTGATTGCCTATCAGAGGGTATCGCCAAACACCCATAACCATACAAACAAGGAAAGCCCACACCTATCGTGCGAGCATTTACCTACTTGCGTATGATGGTTATATCTAGTTGAAATTGGCGATTTCTCTGATAACATCAAGCAAGAAGCAAACACTTCTTTTTCTAATATGTCTTGTTTAACTTTATATCATTGTCAATCTGTTTTGATTTCCATTGCAAAATTACACATAAATCCGCACATAGCAATAAAATAGCTTGACGAATTAAAGACAACAAGCCATATAGACACCACTGAGGCATGGGCTGTATTGTTTGTAATGACATCTAACGTTGTCATTTTCTAGAAAACAACTCCTGTTTTTCCACCTGTTTTAGCCACTATTGTAAAAGAAATCAAGCAGTTGATATTCTGACAACTGCTTGATTTTTAAGTGGTACCACCGGGAGTCGAACCAGGGACACAAGGATTTTCAGTCCTTTGCTCTACCAACTGAGCTATGGCACCATCGTATGTTGCCGGCACTTACCGTACCTTAGCGAGTGCAAATATAAGCATATTTTTTGTTTCTGCAAAAATTTTACTGAAATTATATTAACTTTGTTTTCGAAAACGGATATTAAACAATTTTACCTACTAATATATGTATATTACCGAAATCAAACAGGGCATCCATTACGTCGGCGTGAACGACCGAACCAAACACCGCTTCGAGGGGCTGTGGTCGCTGCCCTACGGCGTATCCTACAACTCGTATCTTGTCGTGGACGACAAGGTCGCACTGATCGATACGGTCGACGAGGCCTTCGCATCGCGATTCATGAGCAACATCGACGAGGTGTTGCAGGGGCGCGAGATCGACTATCTGGTAGTCAACCACATGGAGGCCGACCACTCGGCCGCGATGGCCACGCTGCGCATGCGCTATCCCCGCATGCAGATCGTCGGCAACGCCAAGACGTTGCAGATGATCGAGGGCTTCTACGGAATTACCGACAATACGCTCTGCATCAAGGAGGGCGAGTCGCTGTCGCTTGGCGGCAGGACATTGCAGTTCTATATGGCGCCTATGGTGCACTGGCCCGAGGTCATGGTTACCTACTGCCCCGAGCAGCGCGTACTATTCTCGGCCGATGCTTTCGGTACGTTCGGCACGCTCGACGGCGGCATCCTCGACACGCAGCTCGCGCTCGACCATTTCTGGGACGAAATGGTGCGCTACTACGCCTGCATCGTAGGCAAGTACGGCAAACCCGTGCAGGCCGCATTGAAGAAGCTGGGCGGGCTCGACATCGAGATGATCTGCTCGACACACGGTCCGGTCTGGACGCGCGATATCGCCAAGGTGATAGGCATATACGACCGTCTGAGCCGATATCAGGCCGAGCCGGGCGTAGTCATAGCATACGGTTCAATGTACGGCAACACAGAGCAGATGGCCGAGCGCATAGCCCGCACGCTGGCTGCATGCGGTGTCGGCCGCATACGCCTGCACAATCTCTCGTCGGCCGATATGTCGGTCGTGCTCAGAGACATATTCGACTACGACACGCTGATCGTCGGCTCGCCGACCTATAACGGAGAGTTGTTCCCCGAGGTCGAGTCGCTGCTCTCGAAGATCGTCGCGCGCGGCATCCCGCAGCGCCGCTTCGCGGCATTCGGCTCGTTCTGCTGGGCAGGTGCCGCCGTCAAGCGCATCGTCGACACGGCCGAGCGTCTGGGCTGGACCGTGCTCTGTCCTACCGTCGAGATGAAGCAGGGCTACTCGCACTCTGTCGAGCAGCAGTGCGACGAGCTTGCACGCAGTGTGGCAGCAGATATGCAATAATACGTAACCCGATAATATAAAACGATATGTCAACAAAAACCAATTTCGCCGGGTTGGAGCTTCGCAACCCGATAATCATAGGCAGCTGCGGACTTACCGCTCAGGCAGCATCCAACAAAGCGTTCGAGGAGGCCGGCGCGGGAGCCGTCGTGCTCAAATCGCTCTTCGAGGAGAACATCGCGCGTCAGACCGAGATGATGACCGACGAGTATGCCCACAGCGAGGCGTCGGACTATCTGCAAGGCTACATGGGCGAGCACATCCTCTCGGAGTATCTCTCACTGATCCGCGAGAGCAAGCGCCTCTGCACCATACCTATCATCGCCAGTCTGTCGTGCTACACCGACAGCGAGCGCATGCGCTTCGCCGCCGAGATCGAGAAGGCCGGCGCCGACGCCTTGGAGCTCAACATGATGACCATACGCACGTCGAAGGATTACTGCGACGGCGAGCTTGAACAGTCGCATATCGACATCCTGCGCCATGTACGACAGACAGTGCGCATACCCGTCATAGTCAAGCTCGGCGCCAATATCTCCAATCCCGTGGCGCTCGCCGACCGCCTGCGCGCCAACGGCGCCGATGCTGTCGTATTGTTCAACAGACTCTATCCTACCGATATCGACATCGACAAAATGGAGTATACCATGTCACACCCCTTTACCACGGCGGCCGAGCTCTCCAACTCGCTGCGGTGGGCAGGGCTGGTCTCGGCCGCCGTGCCGCAGCTGCCCGTAGCAGTGTCGGGCGGCGTGCACGCATGGCAGGACGTCGTAAAGTCGATCCTGGCAGGCGCCTCGGCCGTCGAGGTCAGCAGCGTGATCTACGGCTGCGGCAAGGAGTGGATAGCACCCGCCGTCGCCGCCCTCGACAAGTGGCAGCAGAAGCACTCGTTCGACGCCCCGGCAGCCTACTGCGGCCGCATGAACGCCCGGCAGGAGTGCAGCGCCGAGCATCTGCTGCGCACGCAGTTCCTCAAATACATGGGAGCTATCAAATAAGGAGCACGCTCCGATCGGAATACCGGCTGAGCGCCCCCGCGACACGGCTTGCAGGGCGCCTGCCGGCATCCGGCAACAGTAACCGAACGTCTTAGCGGCCAATGCCCTAAGCATATACTTAGATACCGATGAAAGGAATTGTTCTGGCCGGCGGCAGCGGCACGCGCCTATACCCTATTACCAAGGGCGTGAGCAAGCAGCTGCTGCCTGTGTTCGACAAGCCGATGATCTACTACCCGATCTCGGTTCTTATGCTGGCCGGCATACGCGACATACTCATCATCTCCACTCCGCAGGACATGCCGTCGTTCGAGCGGCTGCTGGGCTCGGGAGAGCAGTTCGGCGTGCGGTTCGCCTATGCCGAGCAGCCCGCCCCCAACGGTCTGGCCGAAGCCTTCGTCATAGGCCGCGAGTTCGTTGCGGGCGATAACGTCTGTCTGGTACTGGGCGACAACATATTCCACGGCGCCGGCCTCGACCGTCTGCTCGCCGCGGCCGTCGAGAGGGTCGTGCGGCGGGGGCGCGCCACGGTATTCGGCTACCGTGTCGACCACCCCGAGCGCTACGGCGTGGCCGAGATCGACGCCGACGGCAACTGCCTTTCGATCGAGGAGAAACCCGCCCGCCCCAAGTCCGACTACGCCGTCACGGGGCTCTACTTCTATCCCGCCGACGTGGTGGATATAGCCGCCTCGATACGTCCTTCGGCACGCGGCGAGTTGGAGATCACGGCCGTCAACGAGGAGTACCGCCGTCGCTCGGAGCTGCATGTCGAGCTGCTCGACCGCGGCTTCGCATGGCTCGACACGGGTACGCACGACTCGCTGGCCGAGGCGTCGATCTTCGTCGAGGTCATCGAAAAGCGGCAGGGGCTAAAAATAGCCTGCCTCGAACAGATCGCCTATGAAGCTGGCTGGATCACGCGCGAGGCTCTGCGCCGCTCGGCCGACGAGATGCGAGGCAGCCAATACGGACAATATCTGCTGAAACTATGATCGGAATCATCCCGACCGGGCTGGCCGGAGTAATCATATTCGAACCGAAGATCTTCCGCGACGAGCGCGGCTGCTTCTTCGAGAGTTTCAACGCCGCCGACTTCGAGGCGGCCACGGGCATACGCACCCGCTTCGTGCAGGACAACGAGAGCGTATCGCGCTACGGCGTGGTGCGCGGTCTGCACTACCAGCGCGCCCCACACGCCCAGTCTAAGATAGTACGCGTTGTCAGCGGCCGCATACTCGACATCGCGGTCGACCTAAGGCAGGGCTCGCCCACCTTCGGCCGTCATGTCGCCGTCGAGCTGTCGGCCGACAACCGGCGTCAGCTCTTCATCCCGCGCGGCTTCGCCCACGGCTTCGCCACGCTCAGCCCCCAGGCCGTCGTGCAGTACAAGTGCGACGCGCCGTACGTCCCCTCGGCGGAGGGCGGCGTAGCATGGAACGACCCGACGCTCG